>Ga0209990_10000893_pt1 | contig 27529 bp, 29 predicted proteins | sample NOAtaG_6_FD_187304 | JGI IMG/M metagenome (GOLD analysis project Ga0209990, IMG submission 187304) | Freshwater lake microbial communities from Lake Erie, under a cyanobacterial bloom - NOAA_Erie_Diel5S_2200h metaG (SPAdes) (version 2) | ecosystem: Environmental > Aquatic > Freshwater > Lake ...
CTGTTTTGGGGTGACATTTTCGACTTCTCTTTTTAAATATCCTCAATTCTCCTGTTGTTACCTCCCACTTTCGTGCTTGTTAAGATATATCTCTTTTTTTTGTTAAGAAACGTGTGCGGTTGCCCTAGTGCGTTAATAAGATTTAACGCACCTTGTTTTTTGTGATGTACACTTAGATTATGCCGAAACTAGACATAATCCACAATGCAGTAAGAAATGCCCTAACAAAGGATGGCTGGGTAATCACAGATGATCCCTATGTAATTCAGTATCGAAAAACAACCTTGTACGCTGATCTCGGTGCTGAACGACCTATTGCCGCCGAACGATATGGGCAAAAGCTCGTTGTCGAAGTGAAGAGTTTTATCGGCGCATCTAAAATACAAGACTTAAAGGAGGCTCTCGGTCAATATGACATCTACCGCTACCTTTTAGAAGAAATAGCTCCAGACCGCAAACTCTATGTTGCTGTCAGTACAGTCGCCTATAAAAGTTTTTTCAAGCAGGATGTCATTCAATTTATTCTGAATAAACATCAACTTCCAATCATTGTCGTAGATACAGAAATGGAGGAAATCGCACAATGGATAAACTAATTGAGTATCCCAAATTAATTAAGCGTATCTTGACGGAATATATAGAATTGTGTAATCGCCGCAATCAAAGAGATATTGAAACATTCTTGATTGTGGATGAGACAAAGAGACACTACATTTGGATGAATCTTGGTTGGCAAAATGGTGAACGTTTCACAGGTATGACTGTTTACGTTCGTATTCGAGATAATAAATTCTGGATCGAGGAGGATTGGACAGAAGAAGGTATCGCAACGGATTTGGTTCGTGCAGGTGTTGCAAAAGAAGATATCGTATTAGCATTTCATGAACCTAAAATGCGTCATTATACAGACTTCGCGGTAGCTTCGTAGCAGTATCGCCGTCTAACACTGTGTTGGAGCCGACTTCATCAAAAGTGATCTTCAAAAGTTAAAGCTCCTTTGCGGCGGCTCAACTAGACCGTTAGCCTTCCTACATTTAGTTGCCATCGGAGTCGAAAGTTATAATTTTCCCCGCATTTACTATCCACTACTCGCTTAAAAGTCATCATGAAACTCGGCTACACGATCATCTATGTTCCAAGCGTGGTAGATTCACTCCACTTCTTCAAGCAAGCCTTTGGTCTAGAGCAGAAGTTTCTGCATGAGTCAGGTGATTACGGCGAACTGAGCACTGGAGAGACTACTCTCGCATTCGCCGCTCATGAGCTTGGAGAGATAAACTTTCCCGAAGGTCATGTACGAGCTAGCGAATCCAAGCAACCCTTAGGGGTGGAAATCGGCTTTGTCACTTCTGACGTGCATACCGCGCATAAAAGCGGACTGACTCACGGGGCTACTGAATTGTCAGCACCATCCCAAAAGCCATGGGGTCAAGTTGTCTCATATTTGCGTGCACCGGATGGAACGCTCGTTGAGCTATGCACTCTCGTATCTGCATAAAAGTGCGATCGCCGATCTTGTAGCGTGCGTTAATGAAATGTAACTCACCTTCTTTTGTTGGAAGTACCAAGTGCAAGATGCTCCAAGCTAAAATAGATGGGTCAAGTAGCAACGAGGTCAAACCTATGGCAGTTCGTCAACGGCGTTACAGCAAAGAAGAATTAGCTCAACGTGGACAAGAACTCTATGAATCTAGCATCCGCCAGCAAGTAGAATTTGGCAATACAGGCAAAATCGTATCTATAAGTATGGGCTGCGGATAGATGCGATCGAGAGTGGGGTTGTGAGAGTTGAACTGCTATGACTCAGCCAAAAGTTATCGGTGAAGACGGTCTAACACTGCGTTGGAGTAGACCTCTTAAAAGCGATCTTTAACAGCCAAAGTTTGACTGCGGCGGCTCAACTAGACCGTTAGACTGCTTTTTTATTAAATACCACCGCCTTCACAAAAACCTTCATATGCTGGAGGATGTTCAAAATGATCGGCGCGGTCAGCAGGTGTAAGATGCCGAGGACGGACATTAGAAATTCGTCAATATTGGGAAGAACGCAACAAAGAACGCATTGCTTATATTTCTAAGTTACCGCCAAAGCCTGAATATGCATCTGCTTGGCAGAAACTGCAAGCGCGTAAAGCTAAACGAGCAGCAAAAAGCCAGTGATTTTTTTAATCGATCACAATTCGGAAGCAACCTTTTTCTTGAAAAACTGTCCAAACGTTAAGATGGATGGGAACAATGATGGAATTCCCTGCGAACAGCAGTGGTGCAAATAGCTGTTTTTGCTTCACTTTTTGTCCTGATTTTGGTGATACACTCGCTGGGAACATATACAAAGGTGTAACTGTGACTTTTTAACAAATGAGCTATAAGAAATGGATTTACTTCACAGGAAAAGTGTTCTTATTACTATTTTTTCTTTATGTTTTTTCTTTTACATTTCTTGCATATTTTGGTAAGAGAGAAAGTTTTTCATGGGACGGTAAAGTATGGTCTTTTCGTGGCACTAGGCAGTCCGCAGATTACCATTACCCAAATAGTAAGGATTTTCAGACCGAGTTACTAGAAAACGAAAAAAGATTGTGTCAGTTTTATCGTCCATTAATTCAATTAGATGCTAGATTAACGAAAGATAAGCATATCTATCATGAAATAGCTCCAGAATGTGGGAGATAAAAACTGTTTGTATACAGAGGCATAACAAATCACTGCACCCGACCGTATACTAGGCTAGTGTTATTTATCCGAAATTAATGGCGGCGGGTGAGTTCAACCGTTATGCTCAACTAATTTACACCAAAAAATTTAGGAATCAATGTCTACCTCTCAAGAAATAGAAGCAAAAATATATTTAGAAAAGCTAGGCATCTCAACTTCGGATGGTAAAAGCATCGGTACTCCATCTCTAAAACCTACATTGCAAGAATATCAAGACAATGGCGCAAGACTAGGCTGGCTAATTAATCGTCGCGATCGCCAAGTAGAAATTTATCGCATTGGACAACCTATAGAAGTTCTCCAAGCTCCAACTGCGCTCTCTGGCGAAACTGTATTGCCAGACTTTGTTCTAGATTTAGTATCCATTTGGTAATAGCTAAATCTTGCTGTAGGGATGATGCAAAGTAACGCCTGAATCTGCATCAAATCCATAGATCTTATTTAAATCAAATCGCCAGAAACTGCGATCGCCAATTTGCCAATGATTTTCTAGACCAATATCCGCTGAAACTCGCGCTCTTAATTCACTACCTTGCAGTCTTAATAGCACAATTATTTCCGAACCAAGAGCTTCCACTAATTCTACAGTTCCTTCAATATGTGCCATGTCAGATGTTGAAGGTTGCAAATCTTCTGGTCGGAATCCCAATATAAACGGATGATTACAACCAATTTCTCTAATTGAGAACTCGTTAATAGAAATCGGCTTCAACAGACTTTCTCCATGTAAACATCCATTTGTATTAACTTTCACAGGCAAAAAATTCATCGGTGGAGAACCCATAAATCCAGCTACAAATTGATTGGCAGGTTTACGATAAATATTCAGAGGTGTATCCACTTGCTGAATGTCTCCCTTATTTAAAACCACAATCCGATCCCCCATCGTCATCGCTTCAACTTGATCGTGGGTTACATAAATAGTCGTAACCTGCAATTGCTTTTGTAACTGCACAATTTGCGATCGCGTATCACTGCGCAACTGAGCATCAAGATTGGATAGCGGCTCATCCATCAGAAAAACTTGTGGATTTCTGGCGATCGCCCGACCTAGAGCGACCCGTTGTTTTTGTCCGCCTGATAATTCTTTGGGCTTGCGTTCAAGCAAATGAGGGATTTGCAAAGACTTGGCAACCTCCTGCACCCTCTGATCAATTTCGGTTCGTTGTTCTTTGGACAGAGGCATAAACCATGCAGCTAATTGACGCGATCGCTGTCGCCTCAGTCCAAAAGCAATATTGTTATATACCGTCATGTGCGGATAAAGCGCATAACTTTGAAAAACCATCGCGATATCACGCACCTTAGGCTGCAAATGATTAATTTGGCGATCTCCCAAATATATAGAGCCGTCACTTACTTCCTCTAATCCTGCAATCAGCCGTAACAAAGTACTTTTGCCACAGCCCGATGGTCCCACTAATACCATAAACTCCCGATCTCGCACTTCTAGATCAATCTCTCGAAGAACTATATTTTGTCCAAATTTCTTGGTAATACCACACAAACGAACGGGAGCCATCGCAAAATATCCTTAAAATTAGCCTGAACGATTTTATCTCGAAATCCCTCAGTAAAAGAAGCCATTTGTTGGGGGCGAGGCAAAGCTGCGCCCCCAACAAATGGCTTCTTAATTAGTTTATTAAGGAATGTTACTTTGTTTTCAATAGATGAGACTATGCGTACCTCTATCTTTTATGTTCTATGTGTCTTGTAAATCAAACAAGCGAACCACGTTTTAATAAGATAACCAATTTTTTTTAAGGAGAGCGAAATGCTTGACGCTTTTTCTAGAGCTGTAGTTTCAGCCGATGCTAGCACCTCTGTAGTAGGTGATATTAATGCTCTTAAGGCATTCGTAGCTAGCGGCAACCGTCGTTTGGATGCTGTAAATGCGATCGCCAGCAATGCAAGCTGCATGGTTTCCGATGCAGTAGCAGGTATGATTTGCGAAAACCAAGGCTTGATTCAAGCTGGTGGCAACTGCTACCCTAACCGCCGCATGGCAGCTTGCTTGCGTGACGCTGAAATCGTTCTACGTTATGTCACCTACGCTTTGTTGGCTGGTGATTCATCCGTATTGGATGATCGTTGCTTGAATGGTTTGAAAGAAACCTACTCCGCTTTGGGCGTACCTACAACCTCTACAGTACGTGCTGTCCAAATCATGAAGGCACAAGCAGTTGCTCACATCCAAGACAATCCTAGCGAAGCTCGCGCAGGTGCTAAGCTCCGCAAGATGGGAACTCCTGTTGTTGAAGATCGTTGCGCTAGCTTGGTTGCTGAAGCTTCCAGCTACTTCGATCGCGTAATCGCAGCTCTTAGCTAATTGATTGCTGCTTGCAATTTACTGATTGAGACTTGCTCAGCCAGACTAAAACTAAGCTCACTAGTATAAAAAGAATCCAGTTTGGAGATTTAATAAATGAAATCCGTTGTTACTACCGTTATTGCCTCTGCTGATGCAGCTGGTCGTTTCCCTAGCACCTCTGACTTAGAATCTGTACAAGGTTCTATCCAACGTGCAGCAGCACGTTTGGAAGCTGCTGAAAAGCTAGCAGCTAACCTTGATAACGTTGCTACTGAAGCTTACAATGCTTGTATCAAGAAGTATCCTTACTTGAACAATGCTGGTGAAGCAAACTCCACCGATACCTTCAAATCCAAGTGTGCTCGCGACATCAAGCACTACTTGCGTTTGATTCAGTATAGCCTTGTTGTTGGTGGTACAGGGCCTTTGGACGAATGGGGTATTGCAGGTCAACGCGAGGTATATCGTGCTTTGAGCTTACCTACCGCTCCTTATGTAGAAGCTTTGAGCTATGCTCGTAACCGTGGTTGCACACCTCGTGACATGTCAGCACAAGCATTGACTGAGTACAATGCATTGCTCGACTATGCTATCAACTCACTCTCCTAATCAATTGATTTGATAAGGGCTGTACTTCGCTTAGCTCTTGAGAAAAAAAGAAGAGGAAGCGCTTAGCGCTTCCTCTTCTTTTTTGGAGTAGCTAGTTAATATTAATTCAAAAAAGTGTTGTCACACTTTTTTGAATTAAAAGCCAAACCAAGTAAGGGTTTTAAAAGCACAAAGTGACTACACTACTTCATGCTTTGGTATAAGTTGGTTAGCGATTGATATAATTTTAAGATTATGGATAAACGCTTTAATAGTTTTTTTAATTTGACAGAAGATCAAGCGATCGCTCTTTTAGATACACCTCAGGATCAAATAGGTGAGGAGGATTCTCGCTATATTGCCGCTTCTCATTTAATAAATTTCTCAACTGATAAATCGATCGCCGCTCTTAATAGAGCCATTCAACAAACAGACGATGCGATAGATAATCGGATCGTGCGGCGGAAGTCTGTCGAAACATTAGGAAGACTACGAGCATCACAAGCTTTACCTGTGATTCGTGAATGTTTAAATGAGACTGATTGCTTCTTAGTGGAAAATGCAGTTTGGGCGATCGGCGAAATTGGCACTGATAATGCACAGATATTAGAAGAAGTTGCTCAGTTATTAGATAGATCAGGGCAATCCTATCGCGCTATTATTCAGACTTTAGCCAAACTAGATTACAAACCAGCATTAGATCGGATTCGCAAATTTACAACTGAAAGTGACCTGCCCTTAGCTAGCGCTGCCATTACTGCACTTTGTCGTCTGACAAGAGACTATTCGCAAATGGAGCAAGTAGTCGATCTACTGCATAACGCTAGTGTGATTGCCAGACGCTTATCAATTCAAGATTTAATTGATGCAAATTATCACGCCGCGATTCCCAACATTTCGACTTGTCCAGTATCCCTAGTGTTTCGATTGCGCGGAATTAGAATGTTAGGCGAAGAAGGGATTAAATCGGGCGCGATCGCCTTCGCCGATGTGGAACCTTATTTAGAAAAATCCTTGCGCGACCATCCAGAAGATTTGATTTTAGTGCATAGATACGATACTTTGCCTGAACTTTCTTTTTTACTACGCGAGCTGTATGAGACAGATTTTGGACGTTGTTATCTTGCCATCAAAACAATCTTAGAAAATTATGCTGATGTAGCTCCTGAAGCACTTTTTGGAACATATGCAGAAGAGGCTCACAATGACTATGGTGCGCACTTCCATGTGATGAAACTTTTCGGTCGGCTGAAATATGCTCCCGCTTATGATTTATTGCTGACTGCTTTGCACAATAAGCAACCACAGTTCCAAAAATCACGCGCTGCCGCCGCAATCGCCCTTGCCGAAATCGGTGATGAAAGAGCTATCCCAGAAATTAAGGCTTGTCTAGATACGCCCATTTGGGATCTCAAATATGCATCCCTAATGGCTTTAGAAAAATTCGGTGATTGCAGCGCCTACAAAATTCTCGCCAACGACAGCGACCTATTAATTCGCGAAAAGACCAAAACCCAAAAGCCTTGATAATGGGGCTTTGCTCCCATTATCAAGGCTTTTTGAATTACCATTTTTCCTTTTTCCTTTTATCCTTTTCCTTGATTAACAATGTCTACCGAAACTCTATTCCAACAACTCAAACATCCCAATCCTAATCTTCGGAATCAAGCGATGTGGGAAATAGCCGAAAACTATGATGAAGAAATCATCACCAAGTTAATGAGGGCACTTGATGAACTGGATACTAACTATCGGCGAGCAGTAGTTAAAACACTGGGCGAAATCGGTCATGCGACAGTGCCTCAATTGGTGCAAGCAATGCTTCATAGTGACAATGTAACCGTCAGAGGCAGTGCTGCAAAGGCGATCGCGCAAGTGGTGATTTGCCATCCTGAGCAGCCATTGTCACCAGAAGGCGTTCAAGGTTTAAAAACAGCATTGCAAGATCCTAATCCCGTCGTCAATATTGCAGCGGTAATGGCGATGGGCGAGATCGGTAAGCCTGTTGTGGATATTTTGATTGAGGCTTTGACGGAGACCGATAATCCTGCTTTGGCAGTTTCTCTAGTCAATGCGATCGCTTCAATTGGTGATAGCCGTGGCATTGATGTGTTACAAGCAATTATTAATGATGAGTCTGCGGATTCCTATGTACGCGAGACTGCTAATAGTGCATTCTCAAGACTAGAAATGATGGCGGGTTTTAAGAGAGGACAAGCTTAGGTTAATATGCTAGCAGTCTTTTTTGAAGGAAAATCTCCCGAATACCATGTCTGATCCCAAAGTTAGCGCCGCCGTAGCCAGTCTCTATAATACTTATCCTTTTCCCCCAGAACCAATCTTGGATGAACCACCACCTGGATATAACTGGCGCTGGAATTGGCAAGCAGCCTATAGTTTTTGTACTGGGCAAAAGCCTACAATAGACAATATTCGGATTCTTGATGCTGGTTGTGGCTCAGGAGTTAGTACAGAATATCTAGTCCACTTGAATCCTGAAGCCACCGTAATTGGAATTGATCTCAGTGAAGGAACTCTTGCCGTAGCCAAGGAACGTTGCCAAAGATCGGGAGCAACCAGAGTAGAATTCCATCATCTCAGCTTATTTGATGCCGATCAACTCGAAGGAGAATTTGATTTAATCAACTCAGTAGGAGTACTACACCATACATCCGATCCCATTCGAGGAATCCAAGCTTTGGCAAATAAGCTCGCCCCTGGGGGATTGCTACATATCTTTGTTTATGGTGAATTAGGGCGATGGGAAATCAGACTGATGCAAGAGGCGATCGCCTTATTGCAAGGTGACAAGCGCGGTGATTATGTTGATGGCGTAAAAATTGGTAGAGAGATATTTGCCAATCTGCCTGAGAATAATGCTCTACGTCGCCGTGAAAAAGAACGCTGGGAAATGGAAAACACGCAGGATGCTTGTTTCGCAGATATGTATGTGCATCCCCAAGAAATTGATTACAACGTTAATACTCTATTTGAATTAATTGATGCATCGGGTTTGGAATTTCTCGGTTTTTCAAATCCTCATGTGTGGGATTTAGATCGCCTAATTGGGAAAGTTCCAAACTTAGTTGAGCGATCGCAACATCTCTCTGAACGTGAACGCTATCGCCTGATTGAAGTTCTCGATCCCCAGACAATCTCTCATTATGAGTTCTTTTTGGCACGTCCTCCAATTCCTAAACAAACTTGGGAAACTGATGCGGACTTACTAGTAGCAGTCCCTGAACCTAGTCCCTGTATCTATGGCTGGAAAGATAGCCCTAACTTCTTTGACTATAATTATCAACTAGTAAAAATCGGTGATGCTGCGTGGAAGTTCTTGCGAGCTTGTGACGAGAACCAAACTAGACAGCAAACTGTTGCTGAGATTTTACAGTCAGTTGATGCAAGTTTAGAAGATGTGCGATCGCTTCAAAAGCAACAAGTTATTCTTTTGAATAAAATCTAATCATTATCTCAAAAATAGCACCGTCTACGCAGTGGGCGGTGCTATTTTTTGCGTTTATCTCAGCGTAAATCGCTGTCATACTCCTTTCCCAGACAAGAAATAGCGATCGCTATTTCTTGTCTGGGAAAGGAGTAAATAATTCTCAAAACGGCATTGCCATTTTGAGAATTAGTATAATATACAAACTAGTAACTATTTAGCAGTCTTTCTCCATGCCATCCCGATCTGCAAATTCATCATTTATAAACAATTACTGGCAAAAGTTCTTACCTTGGATAGAATCTTGTGCGATCACCGCTTGGGGAATCACATTGCTGAAGCTATGGCTTGCTGGACAGCTATATCTCTTAATCCATCCTAACTATATTCCACTAACCATAATTGCAGGTATAGGGCTAACTGTAGTGGGAATAGCAGAAGCTTGGCGCGTAGCCAAACGGCGACGAGGCTATACCAATACTCAGCAACATGTGGCATTGATCAAACCATCCTTGAGTAGTAGTTTACTTTTAATAGTAGCGATCGTCGCTTTATGCATTAATCCTCGCCCTTTCACCAGCGAAAAAGCAATTCATCGTGGCGTAATTGATAATATTGCCGATGCTAGAACCATTCCCAAATCTTTTCGCGCTAGTAACCGTCCTGAAGAGCGCACTCTCGTAGAATGGGTTCGTACAATCAGCGCCTATCCTGAACCTGATGCTTATAAAGGACAGAAGGTAAAGCTTACAGGCTTCGTCGTCCATGCACCTGATCAACCAGATAACATGTTTCTAATTACGAGATTTGTGATTACATGCTGTGCAGCTGATGTATATCCTGTCAGCTTGCCCGTAAAGATTACTGAAAGCCGTTCTATCTATCCCTCCGATAGCTGGTTACAAATAGAAGGTCAAGCCGATGTGGACAGCTCCAACGGCAATCGCCAAGTGGTTATTATCGCTAGTAATATCACTGCGATCGCGGAACCTAAAAACCCATACGATTACTAATACAAAAGCACAAAATGGCTATGTCATTTTGTGCTTTTGTCCTGTACTCAGAATTCTTCTTTACTTATTTTGAGAGCGGAATGTGGGTTGTAGAGTCAGTGCTAACTGATATATTTGGCGACGCGGTAAATCGGCTAATTCTGCCAGTTGACGACTTGCATCTGAGCGCGAAACACCAGAATCAATCAAATTTTGCAACTCTTTTAAGATTACTTCCTCTGTCCAAACTGGCTTTAGACTGGCTTTAGCTCCTTCTAATACCAACGTAAATTCGCCGCGAGGAGCCTGAATTGTAAAATAAGCGATCGCATCTTCTATGGAACCGCGCCAAAATTCCTCATGCAACTTGGTTAGCTCTCTAGCGATCGCGATTCGACGTTCTTTTCCCAAGCTCTCGGCAAGCTCTTCAAGCGTTCTTAATAACCGATGTGGCGATTCATAGAGAATCATTGTGCGAGTTTCTAATCGCAAAATATCGAGGCGATCGCGTTTTTCTTTTTTGTCAGTTGGCAAAAATCCATCAAACCCAAAATGTTGAGTCGCAAAACCCGAAGCGGTTAAAGCAGCAATTCCTGCGGTGACGACAGGAATCGGTACAATTCGAATTCCTGTCGCAATACAGCCCTGCACAAGCTCTACCCCAGGGTCAGAAATCGCGGGCATTCCTGCATCGGTGACTAAGGCAATCGCCATACCTTGCAACAACTTTTCTACCAGTTCGGGGGCACGCTTAAAAGCATTATGTTCGTGATAGCTTGTCTGTGGAGTCTCAATCCCAAAATGATGTAGCAGTTTGCCAGTATGTCTGGTATCCTCCGCCGCAATTAAATCTACCTGTTTCAGTGTTGCGATCGCCCTGAAAGTCATATCCTCCAAATTACCGATCGGCGTTCCCACCAAATACAGAATTCCTGAACCTTCCATTAATTAGCGCCACTGTTTATTTTCTAATTCGCGAAGTTGCCGCTCTAGGCGATCAATCCTTCCACGCAATTCATCCATTTCATTTTGACGTGGTACGCCCAAATCTTGCATCACATTACGAATCTGCCGCTGAATCAAAGTCTCCAAATTTCCTTGCTCTGACTTGAGTCGGCTCGCAATATCATTAAGGATATCCGAAGCCTGTTCAGGATCGATTTTGCCATCTTTGACCCAGTCTTCACTAGCTTCTTTTATTTTTTCTAGCACCATCGAAGTTGTGCCAACACCAAGCATGAGTAACTGCTTGAGCAAATTATTGCTATCCATAACTATATTTGATCCTCAAAAGCGATCTATCCCTCCATCATACTAAACAAAAGCAGGGGCAATTCATGAATTGCCCTTGCTTTGGAGTTTTAGATCTTAACCGCCTTAGCGGTTGCTATACTTTAAGCTGATTTAAATTTCAAAAACTTTTAGGTAAGTCTACTTATGATCCGTGCTGTAATCGAGACCGCTAAGGGAACTATCCGTGCTGAGTTTGACGATCAACACGCCCCAATCACTGTCAAAAATTTCGTAGACCTAGCTAAGCATGGTTTTTATGATGGATTAACTTTTCATCGTGTCGAACCAGGGTTTGTAATTCAAGGCGGCGATCCTCTTGGTAATGGTACTGGTGGATCAGGAGATCGCATCAAACTTGAAATCTGGGCTGAGGGTGATACCGAAGCGACTATTGGTAACATCTTAACTGGTGGCAAAAAGCCTGTGATTAAGCATAACAAAGCAGGGGTTTTCTCTATGGCTCGTACTAATGACCCTAATAGTGCTACCAGCCAATTTTTTATTACCCTTGGTGATGCATCATTTTTAGATGGTCAATATGCAGCTTTTGGGTATACGGAAGATACCGAAGTTGCTCAAGCAATTCGTCGTGGTGACAAAATCCTCTCAATTAAAGTTGAAGAATAAAATCTACAGTGCTTTGCTCTCAAACCCAAACCAAGAAAGTTTTTGAAAGTGTTGCTTTGCAACATTTTCAAAAACTTTCTTGTGGTTCATTTGCTCTGTAATACCAATTCACAAAAGTGTGGCAACACTTCTGTGAATTAAAAACCAAACCTATAAGGGTTTTACTCCCTTCCCAGTGAAAAATTAGACGTTGCAGCGCTTCGCGCCGCAACGCTAATTCTTGGTTTTATATAGCTATTTCTTTGGTGGGAAGGGAGTAAAAACACAAAATGGCATAGCCATTGATTGCTGTAAAAGCCAGCAAAGCGATCGCCACGCGATCGCTTTGCTGGCTTTTAGTTTTCTTAAGAAGAAACTAAACTCTGAATAACAGATTGTAAGTCAGTAAGAACTTGTGAGGAGCTATTACCATTTGACATAGATCCCAAATCCTGAACCGCAGACTCTAACTGTGGACGTAACGTGTCCACAATATCTTGCACAGGACGTAAAAGCTGCTCTTGAGCGCTAATTTGTCCTAACAACTCAGCCACAACTCTAATCTGATCTTGCTGTTGAGCTTCGGCTGCGCGAATTGAATAATCTTGTTGCTGATGTTCGTGAGTTTGCTTAGCAAGAACATCTTGCTGCTGTTGCGTATAGTTTCTGACTGCCTCAATTTGGCTTTGCATCTTCCGCAGCTCTTGTTCTTGGCGGTTCTTTTGAGATTCAATTTGCGATAACAAAGGCAACAAGCTATGGACTGGATTTGAATCAACAGAAAGTCCTTTACGGCGATCTAAAATTGCCTTTTGTTTGCTTAGAACTGCAAGGCGCTGTTGCATAACCAACCTTGAACCCATCACACTTTCTTCAAGATACTTATACTGCTCTTCGGCAAACTCCTTATTACTCTCCAGTTCAATACGATCAAATTGATCAGCATTTTCAACTTGATTTTGTAAGTCTGCAATTTCACCTTCTAGTCCAGCAAGTTCATCTTCTTGAGCACCTACATAATTAGCTTGTTTATCAAAATCTGCTTGCAAGGCGTTAATTGTTGACTCTAGCTCTTCAATAGACATTGACTGTAAGCGGCTTTCTTCTTCGGGGCTGAGCAAATCCATGCTTCCAGGTCCACCAAACTCCTCGATCGCCTTATATGTCTGTTGATAGAGATCAATCTGAGCATCAAGCTGAATCCTAAACAACGCCATATTATTTTCTTGTAGCTTCAGAATACCTCGCTGAGCTTTAAGTTCAGCTTGAGCATCAGCAAGAGCTATTTGTGTCTGCTGCCACTGATTCTTACGAGCATTAAGGTCTTCTGTTGATTTGCTTAAACTACCTTTTTGCTTTTCGGCTTCATTTTTTAGTCTATCTAAATTTTGCCAAAACCCTGTAAGTATTTCTTGGCGTTGGTTGAGCAGATCAATAGCGCTATGAATTCTGTTTCTAAGAGAATCTGGATTTGTAAAACTTGTTGATAATTGACTAATCAGGGATTTGATATGCTCAGCCTGATCGACAGTTAAGGCTGCGGCTTTAGCCTCAAACTGTCCGCGTTCTGCGTCAATATTTTTACGTAAGTGCTCAAGTTCATTACGCTCTTTACTAAACTTGGATTCTAATTCCTCAATTTCTTGTTTTCTAGTGTCAAGATGTTCTAGCTCTAGTTCCTTTTGTTCTAATTCCTGCTCACGCCGATGCAACTCTTGGCTCTGAAAATTAAGAGATTGCTTCCACTGCTCGACTTCTTCTTCGGCGGATTTATATTTATCTTGCGATCGAGAAAAAGCCTGCAAGATATTGACAATTTTTTTAGAAGCATCTTGGACACTTTGCACTTGGTTACTGCCAGTTATCTCGGCAATTACCATTTGACCATCTTTAAATTCTTTTACCTGCGCCGCATCTTGAACTGGTAAAACTTGCTCGTTAGTAATCGGTTGCCAAACGTTTTCACCAGTATTACGTGCTAATAAACGGACTGACGAGTTACCGCCTAATCCAAAAGCTGCTTTCGATATTTGAAGTTCCGCTAAATACTGCACGCTAAATATACTCCTATTTTGCTGATGCTAACTTTCAGATTGACATGACGAAAGAGCAAAAAACCCGTCACAAACAATACAAAATAGCCTAAATCCTAGTCTCATACTACCTAATTGCCTATGCATTTTGGCGACATATTTTAAGACTGATGGGAATTAAAAAAAAAGTCTATTGCCTAATGTTTTTTGGGTCAAGGGCATCACGTAAACTATCACCTAAGAGATTAAATGATAGCACCGTCAATACGATCGCTAATGCAGGAACCCATACAAGCCAAGGTTGCAGAATTACAATCGAGGCATTTGTAGACACAGACAGCATATTACCCCATGAGGGATCAGGAGGCTGGATGCCCAATCCTACAAGACTTAAAACTGCTTCTACAACGATAAATCGGGGGATATCGAGGGTTGCCGAGATAATAATAAATGTGATGGTTTGTGGTAAGACGTGATTGACAATGATCCTTAATGGGCTTGCTCCTGATGCACGAGCAGCCAAAATAAAAGTCTGCTCTTTGATGGACAGTACCTGTCCTCGAATAATTCTTGCTAGTCCTGCCCATGATACAAATGAAATGATCGCAATGATTAACGCGAATCGCTCAGTATTACTGATTTCAGGTGGCAAAATTGCAGTTAATGCTACTAACAAATAAATAGAAGGAACTGACATCAGAACTTCAACAAAACGCATTAATACCACATCCAGCCAGCCTCCAACATAGCCAGAAATACCACCGACAAGACAGCCTACAGTGTAGGAAATAATTGTACCAATAAAACCAATTAGGAGGCTAATTCTACCGCCATACAATAGGCGGGTCAACTGATCCCGCCCTTGCTCGTCAGTGCCAAGTAGGTTTAGTTGGGCATTGCTAGTGGTACTAAACAAATGTCCACCATGAAAGAGCTGAATCTGCGAGGGTTTGCTGTAGTCAACGATTAGGGCGCGATCGCCTGTTTCCATATCGACTTTTCCCTGAGTGGTTGGATAGACATGAGCACCAATATATTGCCCTTGATGATCACGCCAATGAATTTGGGTAGGTGGGAGTAATGCACCATTTTTAGCTGATTCATTAACCCCATAGGGCGTTACAAAATTAGCAAATAGAGCTAAGCCATAGAAAGTCGTTAAAATTACAATACCAATCCAAGCAAGAGGATTGGCTCTGAGTCGCTTCCACCAAGTCATTAGGAGCCTTTAAGTGCTTTAAAGAAATTTTTGCGGTAGTTGCCATTCATGGCAAATAAAACTGGCCATAGCAATGCTAGTCCGATCTGATTACCTTCAAAATCGGTACGACGAAAACCTTGCAAAAATTTCACTACACCAAATACATAGGCGATTAATACCAAAATTATAATTAGCTTTGACATATATCAATTTCTCCTTACTTAGTTATCTAATTTAACATCAAAAACTCCAGACCATTCCGCCCATAGCTGTTCGCCTATTATTGCTCCTTTGCTCAAAATTTCCTGCTTTTGATTCATTATATTTCCAACATCACCAAAATAAGCTGAGGCGATCGCCGCAGCTTGGAGAGCGATTTGGAGATTGTTTGGATTATTTGATTGTGGATGCCTTTGAGCTCGTTCAGTGATTAAGTACCAACTGTGGGGTGTACTAAGAAAATAATACAAACTACTAGAGATGTCTTCAGATAGTCTATTAGCTCTATGAGCTGTAATCGCACTTGCACCTTGGTTAACCAGTTCTTGTGTCAGATGTAGTTGATCTAAGCACTTTTGTTGGGATTTTAGATTACGACTGAGAGATCTTCTTTTATTAAAGTCATGACAAATCTGAGCAATAAATGATTGAGGTTTTAGCTCATCTCGACACGCCAAGGCGATCGCATAGGCTAACACCAATTCTTGAATATCGGCATTGCTATGGGACTGTAATCCTAATATTCGCGATCGCATTTCTTGCAAATCTTGATGCCAATATGCGCCGATTGTAATCGCCACTATAGTTGTACCAATAGTGTCTATTAGTTCTAGATTGCTCACTGAATCATTAATTACAGAGCTTGCTAGGGCTCTTAGGCGATCGGCATAATTTGGTGGGGCAATCAACAAAATACTTGTAAAAATAGCGCTAAATCGACTTTTTAAAGATTTCTCTGTGATCAACATAAGGAAGCCGCGATTTGATAAAGAACCAGTTTTCTTGGTGGCGTGGCGAAGCCGCGCCACCAAAAAATTATTGAGACAGCAAATAGATAAGAGCAGCGATCGCCAGCATTAGCAACAAAACGTAAATGATCACGCGTCCCCAGACTGCCACAGATAGACAGATTAGATCCCAAAAGGTTGCTCTTGCTGTGCCATTCCATGTAGGTCGAAATCGTGCAATCTCATCTTTTTCGTAGGAATGGATTTGATTCGGAGTCAATACCTTGTAATGCAGTCTTCCAAACGGATGCAGTAGTTTAAATTGTTGATAGCGATGATGGGCAGTTTTCCAGCGACTGCGTAAATTTTTGGCTTTGCCAATATATAGCACAATCCACAGAGCCGTAATGTAATATACACCAGCATCTTGGGGTAATTCCTTTAACTTCTTTACGGGTTTAGATGGTAGCCAAAAAATACGAAGCCATTCAGTCATAGGTAATTTGCTATCCTAGTGTGCTTATTCCCAGAGATTTGATTACTTTTGCGCGATCGCTATAAAAGTTGAGCTATAACTAGAGTGTTTTGCTTAGGTAATCTAAATCATTTAGTTAGGTTGTGCTTGTATGACAGATTTTAATCGCGGCATCATGAAGTTTGAGAATGCTGACAGCCCTTTGTCAATTGTGCTTTCTAGCGTTGTTGTTTTGAGTGCGATCGGATTCTTACTCTGGTGGGGATTCCAGACTGCTTACGTCTAGGCTGCTATTTAAAATAAAAAGCGGCGCATTGCGCCGCTTTTTATTTGCAGTTAAGCTAAGACAACTCTTTTACAATTTTAGTGAATAATGACCGTTACCACCCCTCAAGATGAACATCTCGGAGCTGCAATTGGCGCGATCCCCAGTGGGTTGTTTATTGTTACATCTCAACAAAATGGCAAAACTGCCACCATGCTAGCATCATGGGTACAACAGTCTGGGTTTGCTCCTCCTTCTGTAACGATTATCGTTGCCAAAGGTAGACCAATTGAGTCTTTCTTAACAGTCGGCAGTCCAGTCGTCGTTAATATTGCCGAAAAGGGACAGGGCAAAATCATCGGACATTTTGCTAAGGGTTTTGCTCCTGATATTGATCCGTTTGATGGTATTGAAACTGCTATTGCGCCAAGCGGTCAGCCATATCTAACCGACGCGATCGCCTATCTTGATGCAACTGTTGCAGGCAGTCTGGATGCAGGTGACCACATAGTAATTTTGGCAACTATTAACGCAGGTGAGCGTCTCCGTGAAGGCGAATCCGCTATCCACACACGCAAAAATGGTTTCAAGTACTAAATAAAGGCGGCGCTTTGCGCTGCCTTTATTTTGTAGGCTTTAGAATTAAAAAAGTAGTTGACATTTTTTTCAATGTTTGTCATATTAGTAAAGCGCTAAACGCAAGCAATTGCGAAATGCGGGTGTGGCTCAGTGGTAGAGCATCTCCTTGCCAAGGAGAATGTCGTGGGTTCGAATCCCATCACCCGCTTAATAATTGATAAAGTACAAGGGACGCATCGCGTCCCTTGTACTTTATGGATTTTCCCTGATGCAATTTGATTTAAAAGCTGTCTTATCTCATATTGATCTGCCATTTGCCGAATGGATCGGTTTGCGTGAAGTCAAAGAAATTAATACAACTCGGTATGTGCGCGATCGTAAACCACAATCAAATGGACGTAGCCAATCCCATGGCGTAATGATCGAAGTGCTAGCTGATGGTCAATTCGGCTATGCCAGCACCAATCACCTAGACCTCGCAAATATTCAATTAACAGCCCAGAAAGCTTATCAACAAGCGAAAATATCGGCGCAGTGGGCCGTGCATCACTTTACGATCGCTCAAAGACCAAGGGCGATCGGGCAGTATTTTTCCCCATTTCTAAAACCATCGGACGCGATCACACCCAAAGAAATTAATGAACTCCTGCTCGAGATCTGCAAGACCCTAAAGGTTTCTGATCAAATCGTCAAAACTAGTGCTTATGCCGTAATTACCGAAATCGAGACAAAATTTGCCAGTAGCAATGGCTCTGATATTTATCAAAAATTTCTCACCATTGCTACAGATTATGCTGCTACTGCTCAAGACGGCACTATTATTCAAAAACGTGGCGATAATGGACAGCTTGCCCGTTGCAATCAGATCGGGATGGAAGTATTTGATCGTGAGGCAATCTTGCAAAGGGCTCAAGTTGTCGGGGAACAAGCCGTTGAGTTACTCACCGCTGTAGAATGTCCCACGGAAACTACAGCACTAGTTTTAGCACCAGATCAAATGTTGCTACAAATCCATGAAAGCATCGGACATCCCTTAGAAATTGATCGCATCTTAGGCGATGAGCGCAACTACGCAGGCGGCAGCTTTATTAAGCTTGAAGACTTTGGCAATATGCAGTATGGCTCATCGCTGATGAATGTCTCCTTTGACCCCACGATGGCTGGTGAATTTGCTAGTTATGCCTTTGATGACGCTGGGATTCCAGCCACCAAAGAATATTTAATTAAAGAAGGTAAATTATTGCGCGGTTTAGGCAGTTCTGAGAGTCAAGTGCGCTCTGGCATTGAAGGTGTAGCTAATGCCAGAGCCAACTCATGGAACCGTCCTGCAATTGATCGCATGGCAAATATTAATCTTGAGTCGGGAGAATATGCTTTTCAGGAGATGATCGCCGATATTGAACGCGGCGTATATATGGAATCAAATCGCTCATGGTCAATTGATGATTATCGCAACAAGTTCCAATTTGGCTGTGAATACGCGAAACTCATCGAAAATGGCAAATTAACTAAAACTCTCCGCAATCCTAATTATCGCGGCATTACTAATCAATTCTGGAATAGTCTTGCCAAAGTAGGCAATCATCACACCGTTGAAGCCTATGGCTCCCCTTTCTGCGGCAAGGGTGAACCTAATCAAGTAATTCGGGTAGGACATGCTTCGCCTATTTGCTTATTTACAAATATTGAAGTCTTTGGCGGTGCTAATTAGCTACTTACAATAAAAAGGCAGAGTATGTATCGTCCGCGCTGCGGACGATACATACTCTGCCTTTTTAACTATGCTGAGGTACTTACCTAAAAGAAGAAGGGCGCGAAGCGCACCTCTTTTCTAATTCAAGCCTAGTTGCTTCATTTCTTGTTCAAGGACATTTAGTAATCCAGCATCATTGTTAGTACGCGCAACTTCCATACGACGTTTAATTGAAGCTGATAGATTAGCTTTATGATTTGCTGCTGCTTCAGCCTTTCTTTGCATAGTGTTCATCACTAATATCCTTATAAATTACATATTGTTTACATATATCTACCATAACATATAATTATCTAAACGGTAACATATAATACTAAAAATTTATTAAAAAAAGTTTAAGAAAAACATCCTAAAGATTATGAAAATTACCCATAAAAAACATAGCGTTGCGGTGCAACGCTATGTTTTTTATGCAGGGTTTTAAGGCTGCTTAATTTCTGTATCAATCTAACTAATTGCAGCCAGCCGTCAATGGACGATAAGTTCTGTAATTGATATCGGGAAATATATTGTCAATATATTCAATTTTTTCCAGCCAACCAGCATCAATTGTGCCAGCTTCAATATCATCAAATAGTTTTTCTAACCGCATTAAATGCGATCGCGTCCTTCTAATTGCATACGGAACCATCGTGCCAGTGCGCATGATGAAAGCCCAATCAGAAGACTGCGCTAAAAGCAACTCACGTGCCGCTTGATTAAGCGCTCGCCACTCTAGCTCATCCACAGGCTCACGATAGGACAAATGAATCATCCTCTCTGCACCTTTATGTAAATGTTGATAAACCCAAGCATTTGTCTCATTTAGCCAATATTCATGGAAGCCCTTATAACCCCAACTAGATTGAGCAGGACGAGATACTTGTTGAGTTGGATTGCCACGTAGATAGTCGGCAAGATGCGTCATCTCAAAAGTTGTTTGATCGTAATGAGACTTACGAATTAGAAAATCAATAAACCAAGGTCCTTCATACCACCAATGCCCAAATAATTCTGCATCGTAGGGAGATACCACGAGCGGTGGGCGACCCATCATGTTATGGAGATAGCCAATCTGACTTTCACGATTTTGCATGAAATTAGTGGCATGTTCGGCAGCTTTTTCCTTTGCCCAATATGGATCATAAAGCTGCTTTGCATCTAACCCAAAATCACTTCCTGTAATGCGGTGATACTTGACACCTGTATTTTTGCGCTGACCGTTAGGCATGATAAACGGCTTGATATATTCATACTCCGCCTCCCATCCTAGGTCTTTATAAAATTCTCGATAAACAGCATTACCAGGATAGCCAACTTTTGATGACCATACTTGCTGTGAAGACTCATGATCACGGGCAAATGCAGCTACGCCTGTCTCAGTAAAAATAGGCGCATATGTCCCAAAACGAGGTCGGGGCTGACCATACAAAAGACCATGTCCATCGGTGAGGAAATAGCGCAATCCTACATCCGCCAATAATCTCTCTAGCCCATCGTAATACGCACATTCTGGCAACCAAATTCCATTAGGTGCTCGTCCAAACTCTTGCGTGTAATGTTCAACGGCAACTTCTAATTGTGCCCAAACTGCCTCTGGATACATTTTCATTAGTGGCAGATAGCCATGCGTTGCACCACAGGTGATGATCTCAAGGTTATTTGTATCTTGGAACTGTTTGAATGCAGTTATAAGATCGCCACCATATTTTTCCCAAGTTTCGCGGGTTTCTGCAAATTCTTTAACGTAGTATTCAGCAAGATACTTGACATGACCATTATGCTCATTGCGAATTACTTCAAGTTCAACCAATTGCTGTAGCATCGCTAGATGCTTGTCATACCGTTCTTGCAGAAGTGGATCACGCAGCATTGAGACAAGCGGCGGTGTCATGCTCATGGTCATCTTGAAATCAATGCCATCTCGCCTAAGTCCCTCGTAGACTTTGATGAGGGGAATATAAGTCTCGGTGATCGCCTCATATAGCCATTCTTCTTCAAGTACGTAGTCGCTTTCGGGGTGGCGGACGTAAGGCAAGTGAGCGTGTAAGACCAGCGCGAGATATCCAATGCTCATAGATCTTCTTTTCCTAAAAAGTCTTTAAATTAGCCGATAGTGCTAAAAATGGCAGAATTTCAGTATCACAACTGACAACGCTATATGTTGCCTATCTTGATATTGAAATCTACTCATTAGTCTGACAACAATTTTCAAGCAACAAGTATAAGTACATTTAGAGCTTGTCTACCCTAAATTTAAATGTGGGTAGGGGCTCAGTACCTTGGTGATGCTGATGAAAGCTGCTATCTACAAATGTGATTTCATTTTTTAAGGCATTTTTAAAGTAATTTTAAGCTATTCCTGTACCCAATGTGATTATGTATACATCTTGACCAGCAATTCTCATTATGAAACCGATTTTGGTGTTTCCAGTGCCTTTGGCACTGGAAACACCAAAATCAGTTTTTTGAAAGCTCACCATAGGTGGGTTTTCAAAAAAACGATTTTTATCAGGGGCATCCCAAAGAGAGTTGTATCGCTTCACGGTGCAACTCTCTTTGGGGTTTGTTTGATTGATCGCCTTGCCGGAAAATAAGTAATACCAAATTAAGAAACGGCTACGCCATTTCTTAATTTAAAAAACCTTACTGGGTTTGGTTTTTAATTCATACAAGTGTTGTCACACTTCCATGAATTGGTATAAAGCGGTCTCTATGGAATTTAGATGAGCCAGTCTTATCTGAAAATTCTAACCAAAAGATAAAAAAATCTGTAAATAACTTGCGTGAGCTTTATTTTGTAAATTTTTTCTAGCAAATTGTTAAAAAATGATTACACAATGAAATAAATTAGTTTTAATCGTTAAATGTAGTAAATAGGAGTAAAATGGAGATAGTAAGAGCTAATTACTATGAAAAACTATAATTACTGCTATTGCTATGTGTGGAGATGAGAGATACCTTAAGAACTCGAATTAAGCAAAATCTTCTTCTAGACTCAAAAAAGGGATTGATTCATAAATAAGGTTTTTAACAAAAACTATCTTTAGGTATAGTTAAGTGCAAATTGATTTTTTAAAGATTTTGCAAGATTATTTTACCAAACTGATGGTTGACAGAAACATAATTTATATGCATTAAGGAAGAAGAGCGACTTCAATGCATATAATTTGTTTTTTTACTGTTCGCAATGAACTTGTTTTAAGGAAAAAAGCAAGGTAACTTATTACCTGTAATTGCTCCTTGAGTTGAGTTAATAGTTCAGCATTTTTAAGCTTAATTATTTAACTCGCTTTATTCTCACACTTGATTTATCAGGAGCAAAGCTAGTTAAGAGGAGACAGTTTTTTGAAAAAGATATCTTCCAAAGACGAGGATCTAACAACCAATGTTTCCCTGACGTTGGGCGAAAAGATGTCCTCTTTGAAGGTTCGTCGTTCGCTTGCAGTTTTAGGATTTGCTCTATCCGCTGGAACTGTGGGAGTGTTGGTCAACCAACAAACAGCAAATAATAATTTTAAAGCTTCACCTGTTGCTGCGTCACCTCGCACCTTGACTGATGTGATGGCTCAAAATCAGGATCGCAAATATGAAATGGCAAGAACTGCGATCGCCTCAGGTATATGGGACAACTCCCAAGGAGTTATTGTCCATGAGGTTCGAGAAGATGAAACCCTATGGAAACTAACTCAAGTTTATCAAGTTGACGCGGCAGCGATCGCAGCTTCAAATAACATCAGTGCAAATACTGAGTTACAACCTGGCACTAAGCTACTAATTCCTCCTGTTAACGGATTGGTGCACAAGGTTAAATCTGGGGACACTCTGGAGGCTATTTCCAGTTACTACAACGTTCCCAAGAGTGAAATTATTAAGTTTACGTCTTTAAGTTCTGGCGACTTTTTGGCTATTGACCAGTCTCTAGTGATTCCAGGAAATGTATCGACTTTAATGCAAGTTAAAGAAGGTCATGTTAAGAGACAGTTAGTTGCTGAAAAAGAGCGCTTAATGCAGCGTTTACAGGAATTAGAAGGTAAAAAAGCAGTAGCTACATTAGCTAGCACTAGTTCTAGGTCAACTATGGCTGAGAATGACATTGCTAAGCAGCCAAAGTATATTTCCTACCGAGTTCAGAATGGCGACACCATTGAGACTGTTGCTCGTCGATACGGGATTACTCAAAAGTCAATTATCGAAGCAAATAAGCTGGAAACCCCCCAATGGTTGGAGCTTAATCAAGAGTTAAAGCTTCCTCAAGATCGCAATCTTCCTTTAACCCAGACGATTGCATCTACTAATGAAAAACCGATTAAGCAGATTCCATCGCCAGTAGGGGCATTGTCAGAGACTACTAGAGTTGAAGCTGTTAGAGTTACTGCTGCTACACCAATGGTTTTGCCTAAAGATGCCATAAATGTTGCCGCAGCTAATCGAATTTCACCTTGGGGCGGGTTAATCCAACTAACTGGAGCTGAGGCTTCACAAAATCTGCCAATTGCTCCCGCAAAAGAGCAGTCACCTAGCCTGAAAGCTAAAGTGTCAACCATACAACCTAGCCTACCTGTAGCTGGCGAACCAGTGCTTAAAGTTGCAGTTGCGCTTTTCCCCTTTGCGCCCAATCAGCTATTTGGTGAATTAAACGCTCCAAATAGTAAGAAAAGTCCTGCGATGTCTCCAACGGCACTTAATTTGCCAGCTAGATCGATCGCCACACCAGCTATCCCTTCTGCAAGTGCAGCCGAGCAGTTCAGTAGTAATCGAGTTCCCATTGAAGCCAACTCTTCTCAGCCAGTAGCTGAACCTAAGATTCAATTCTCTCCTAGAATTGCGGCAGCGTTATCATTACCACAGATTCCTACGACCCTGATTAAGGAGCAAAGAGTCAGTCTTGGCACTGCTCCTCTGGAAACTATAAACCAACCAGCGGCTGAGCCAGTTACAAAGTCTTCGCCAGTAGCCGCAATATCGGTTCCGACTATTCCTGCAAATCGAGCGATTGAACAAAGCGGTAGCTCTAACTCTGAGCCTGCATCTGTTATACCCCAACCTGCATCTGAGCCAAACGTTCAGATCCCTTCAAGGTTAGCGGCTAGCCTTGCTCCGAAAGTGCCTGCATCAGCATCTGTTGATCAACAGACTGGAATCATTGCACAGCCAAATCAAGTTGCTCTATTACCTGAGCCTGAGGCAAGGATGACTTCTCTAGAAGTAAAGCGTCTAGAATCAGAAGTTGATCAACTTAACGCTAAAGTTCGTGATGCTGAAATCAAGGAAGCAGCTCGTAAAGCTGAAGCCGCTAAAATTGCAGCAGCAAATTTAAATACCTCACCTAATCCTGATCGCAATTTCGATAGTAATCGTAGTGCGATCGCAAATCCAGGAGATCGCTCAGGTATTTCTCCGCAGTTGCCACAACTTACGGCTAGTGCTTACTTGCCTGATGTTCAAGACTATGGACTATCGACTGGGTTTATCTGGCCCGCCGATGGAGTATTTACCTCCGGATACGGTTGGCGTTGGGGAAGAATCCATGCAGGTATAGACATTGCTGCACCTGTTGGCACACCAATTTTAGCCGCAGCATCAGGAGTAATTGAGTATGCCTCTTGGAATGATGGTGGCTACGGCAATATGATCGATATTCGTCATGCTGATGGCACAATCACCAGATATGCTCACATGAATGAGCTCTATGTCAAAGAAGGTCAAACTGTTAGCCAAGGTCAAACCATTGGCGCAATGGGAAGCACTGGTTTTAGTACTGGACCTCACCTCCACTTTGAAATACGTCCAAACGGTGGCAGTGCGATCGATCCAATGGCATTCTTGGCTAGTGCAAAAAGATAAAGTTTGATCGTAAATTTGAGTAAAAAACAAAATAGAGTTGCGGCGTAAAGCGCCACAACTCTATTTTGTTTTTTTATAGAAGCTATAGAGCAATACCAAGAAAATTTAGTGATCACTGTAGAGTTTGTATTTTTTCTGCTAAAGTTAGGGGAGAAAAATTCTTCACAAACAAATAGGAAGCGTTGATGGCAACGGACTTAGAGGGCTTAACCGCTCAATTGCAATCTCTAGCAGAACTCGCAACAAAATTAGTTGGAAATGTGCAAACTCCTGAAGAATTAGAGCAGTTAAGAGTTGAGTATTTAGGGAAGAAGGGGACTCTTTCTCAGGTTCTTGGAGCGATGGGTAAATTATCCCCTGAAGAACGTCCTCAAGTTGGTGCGATCGCCAATCAGGTTAAGCAAACACTACAAACGCAACTAGAAGAACGCAAAACCACAATCCAGCAATTATTAATCGCCAAGCGTCTAGACGCAGAAACTCTTGATGTGACAATGCCAGGAATACTGCATTCTTATCAAGGTAGACAACACCCGATCCAAAGCACAATTGACCGTATGTTGGACATTCTTGTGGGCTTGGGATTTACAGTTGCTCAAGGACCAGAAATCGAGACAGATTATTATAACTTTGAAGCTCTTAATACTCCTGCCGATCATCCAGCTCGCGACATGGCAGACACTCTATATTTGAGCGATGGTAAATTGTTGCGATCGCAAACTTCTTCAGTGCAAATTCGCTATATGGAAGAAAACGATCCTCCTCTAAGAATTGCTTGCCCGGGCCGTGTTTACCGTAAAGATGACATTGATGCTACCCACTCACCAATTTTCCATCAGATTGAGCTTTTAGCTGTAGAAGAAGGACTAACTTTTGGGGATCTCAAAGGTACGGTCAAAACCTTTGTCGAGGAACTTTTAGGTGAATGCCCAATTCGTTTTCGCCCAAGCTACTTCCCTTTCACCGAACCATCCGCAGAAGTTGATGTGATGTGGAATGGACGATGGCTCGAACTTGGTGGCTGTGGTATGGTTGATCCAAATGTTTTCAAGGCTGTGGGCTACGATCCTGAACTAGTCACTGGCTTTGCTTGGGGATTTGGGGTAGATCGTGTTGCTATGGTTTTACATAAAATAGACGATATCCGTCGTCTATTTACTAGTGACTTACGATTTTTACGCCAGTTCTAACAATTAATTTTAGTCAATCCCATTAACATGGGGTCAAATATACAGCAATTTGCTTTCAAAACCGCTGCGATTAAGACTATAAATCCATTGCGGAGCTTTGCCATGCGACCCTTCTTTTGGCGAGTTTGATCGAACACTGGTGTAAAACGAATCAAACATCTCTTATAACCATACTTTCAATGCCATTGAAAAAAGGACTTATTTATCGTAACCGTCCAAGGGGTTAACGAAAATTAAAGATCAGAAAGGGCAAGATAATGTAGGTTAAAAAACATGATTGAAGAAATTGAGCTAGGTGGGGTAAAAGTCCCATTAAGAGACTTAGAAACAACGCCTGAGAGCATCAAACAGGTGCTGAAGCTCCTGCTGGAAGAGAGAAAAGAGATAAAACAAAGAATTGAAGAGCTAGAAGAAAAGCTCAACAAAAACTCGAAAAACTCATCGATAACGCCATCGAAGAATGGATTTGGTCTAAAAGCGGATAAAGAAGGAAAAGCGAAGAAAAAGCCATTAAAGGTGACAGTAAAAAGAGCAAAGGTAGAGCGGAAACTATACGCAGTGGAAGAATGCGAAATAATCCAAGAAGAAAAGCCAAGTAATTGCAGCAAATGTGGGTACGAATTAAAAGCAGAAGATCTGCAACCGCACCGACATCAAATCGTAGAATTACCTATACTCAAGCCGCAAGTAACCGAATATAGACTACATACGTTAGAGTGCGAACACTGCGGCGAAAAAAGTCGAGCAAAACTGCCCACAGGAGTTAGCGAGAAAAGCTATGGGGCAAGGCTAACCGCGCTAGTGGGAATCCTGAGCGTTCAAGCAAGACAGAGCCACCGTCAAACGCAAGGATTACTAAGAGAAGTATTTGGTATCGAAATAAGTAGAGGGACAATCAACAACATCAGACAGGAAGTAAGTGAGGCGATTGCCGCCGCCAGCGAAGAAGCCAAAGAATATGTGAAGCAGCAGCCAGTGGTGAACAGTGATGAGACAGGATTTAGCCAGCAAAATCGAGATGGCAACAACCCAACCGAGAAGAAAGCATGGTTGTGGGTGCTAGTGACACCATTGATTAGCGTATTTCTAGTCACCTTAAGTCGTGGTCAAGAAGTAGCAAAACAGTTAATTGGTGAGACATTCACAGGATAATTGGGGAGTGACCGTTATGGCAGCTACAACTGGGTCAAGCCAGAATTGAGACAAATATGCTGGTCTCATTTACTGAGAGACTTTCAGGCTATGGCGGAAAGAACAGGAGCATCACAGGAAATCGGCACAGCATTACTGAAGAGGAGCTATCGACTGTT
>Ga0209990_10000894_pt1 | contig 27522 bp, 15 predicted proteins | sample NOAtaG_6_FD_187304 | JGI IMG/M metagenome (GOLD analysis project Ga0209990, IMG submission 187304) | Freshwater lake microbial communities from Lake Erie, under a cyanobacterial bloom - NOAA_Erie_Diel5S_2200h metaG (SPAdes) (version 2) | ecosystem: Environmental > Aquatic > Freshwater > Lake ...
TCGGACTGCGTGGCGTTCGGGAACCCGTGTCGCGTGCAGCGGTCGCTCGGGGGGAATGGAGGCGAGGGGGATGGCCACGCTCGTGCCCAGCCCTGATGGGGCTGACGGGGTTCGTGGCTGGGCTTCAGGGCAACGCGGTGGGCTCCTTGAATCGCCCCGGGTTTGCCTTTGGCTGGCTCCATTCCGTGCGAGGCTGCAGCCACGCCCGGACCCACGTCTCGACCCACGTCTCGACCCACGTCTCGACCCACGCCTCGACCCACGCCTCGACCCACGCCTCGCAGCAGGTACGCGCGCAGGTCGGATGGTGGTCGAACAGGTCGCACCTATCCTTGACGCGCCGCTCGAGCTGGGCGAGCGAAAGCACTTCGAACCGGCCGGCCGACAGCCCATACGCCTTCGCTGGTCCTGAATGTTGCATTCCCGTCCTCCTCGAATTCGAGGTGCTCCGGACTCGTCATCAAGGCCTTCTCGATGCGGGCGATGCGGCCGTGCGCCTCGAGGTCCTTGGGGCTCTTCGCCGCGCGCAGGAGGTCACCCTCCGTCACACTGTGTGCGGTCATCAGTTCCCCCCCTCGCCGCAACACGATTCACCCGAAGAACCCCGCCGCCCGCTTCATCTGATCGTACCGCGCCGCCACCGCCGAGCCGTCCACGTCCCGCTGCCCCAACGCTCGCGCGATGTCGGCGCGGGAGTCGCGCCCGGATCCGGCGCTGCCCCGGTACGCGAGGTCCAGCACAACGCGATCTTCAGAACGGCGCCGGATCCTCCACCACCACCTCGACGCCGGTCACGGGATGCACGAACGCGAGCCGCTCGGCGTGCAGCAGCAGCCGTTCGTCGTCCTCCGGCGCGGTGCGCCCGTACAGGCGGTCCCCGACGATCGGCGCGTCGAGCCCCTGCGGATGCGCCGCATGCACCCGCAGCTGGTGCGAGCGCCCCGTGTGCGGCACGAGCGCCACGCGCGTGCCCCCCGGCCCGCGGGCGAGCACCTGCCACTCGGTGTGCGCCGGCTTCCCGTGCACCGGGTCGTGGATGTTGCGCGGGCGGTCGTCCACGTCCACCCGCAGCGGCAGCGTGACATGGCCATGGTCGCCGCGCACCTCGCCGTCGAGCCGCGCCACGTAGCGCTTGGCGACCTGCCGCAGCGAGAACAGCCGCTGCAGGGCCTTCGCCGTCGCGAGGTCCTTGGCCGCCAGCACGAGCCCGGAAGTGTCGAGGTCGAGCCGGTGCACGACGAGCGGCCCCGTGGCCTCGGGGTACCGGGCGCGCAGGCGCGAGACGACGCAGTCCTGCAGCGCGGCGCTGCGTCCCGGCACGGTGAGGAGCCCGCTCGGCTTGTGGACGACGAGCAGGTGCGCATCCTCGTACCGCACCTGCGGCTCGGACGGATCGATGGCGGCCGAGCCGAAGAGGGGAGGCGGGTCGGCGGGGAGCCCCTCGAGCATGTGCGCGAGGATCGGGAGGCACTTGCCTCGGCACGCCGCATAGAAGACGCCCTGCCGCCGGTCGCCCGTCGGCGCGGGCGCCCCCCACCAGAACTCGGCCATCGCGAGCGGCCGCAGCCCCAGCCGAAATGCCTGCGCCAGCAGCTTCGGGGCGGCGCAGTCGCCGGCGCCCGCCGGCGGCTCGGCGGGGGCGAAGAGCTCGCGCAGCGTGCGCACCTCGCCGCGCGCGTTCGCGAAGCGATAGCTCGTCTGGATCTGCCGCAGCAGCTCGCGCGAGCGCTCGGCGCGCGACGCGTCGAGCGCGCGGATGGCGGCGTGCATCCCCGCGGCGTCGGCCACGAGCGCCTGCCGTCGTGCCGCGAGCGCGAGCATCTCCGCCTCCTCGCCTGGCCCCCAGACGGCGTCCCGCAGCTCGCGATCGAACGTCGGGGGCGCCCACCCCGGCAGCTCCCACCCCCCGCCGAGCATCCCGGAGAAGGCGCGCAGGTACCCGATCGTCCCGTCCGGGGCCTCGACCACCAGCACGCCGAACATCTTGCCGTGTCCGGGTGCCTCGAGCCCCCACCCCCGCCCCGGCCCCGCCTGCAGGGCGTCCATCAGCGCCGCCGCGGCGCGCCGCGCCATCGGATGCACGGCCGTCCGGTCGAACGGCGTCGGGAATCGCGACGGCGGCTCGCCGGCGTCGGGCAACGGCACCAGCGGTCGAGGCTCAGGCAGGTCGGTCACGTGGGCGGGGCGAGATGTTGCGCGCGTGACGGCACCGCCATCCGCGCGGCCGATACCGTCCGCTACGACTGCGCCGAGGGGTCGGCGGCGTCGCTGAAGATGCGGATGTAGGGCCCGAACCGGAATCGCCGGTTGCGCGCGTGCCCCGTCATCTCCTCGAGGACGCCGATGGCGGCCAGGCGCGCGACGAGGGCGTTCGCCGCGGCGTAGGTCGTGCCCGTCCGCGCGCGGACGTCCGCAACGGAGACGATCGGCAGGTCGTACAGCGCCTCGAGCACCTTGTGCCCGTGGCCGGCGGCCCTGCCGAGGCGAGCGGTGATGTCGGCGCGGTGCTGCTCGCGCATGACGAGGATGCGGCGCGCGGTGGCGGCCGCGTCCCCCGCCACCTCGATGACGCCGGTCAGGAAGAAGGCGAGCCAGTCCTCCCATGCGCCGTCGTCCCGGACCGCCTGCAGCAGCTCGTAGTAGCGCGGCCGGTTCCGCTTCAGATAGTGCGAGAGGTACAGCACCGGCTGCTCGAGGATCCCGTACGCGGTGAGCAGGAAGGTGACGAGCAGGCGCCCCACCCGTCCGTTGCCGTCGAGGAACGGGTGGATCGTCTCGAACTGGACATGGGCGAGCGCGATGCGCACCAGCGGCGGGAGGCGGTCGGCGGCATGGAGGAACCGCTCGAGATCGCCGAGTGCCGTCGGCACCAAGTGAGCCGGTGGCGGCACGAACGACGCGGTGGCGATGGTGCTGCCGGCCGGACCGATCCAGTTCCGGCTCGTGCGCAGGTCGCCCGGCTGCAGGCGGTCGCCACGCGCCCCCTGCATGAGCACCGCGTGGATCTCGCGGATGAGTCGCGTGGAGATCGGGAGCGCCTCGAGGCGGGCGAGCCCGTGCTTCATCGCACGCACGTAGCGCAGCACCTCGTCCACGTCCTTCGGCAGGCGCGGCTCGAACAGCTCGGCCTCGGCGGAGAGCAGGTCATGCAGCGAGCTCTGCGTCCCTTCGATCTGGCTCGAGAGCACCGCCTCCTTCCGGACGTACATGAAGACAAACAGGTCCGGGTTCGGCAGGGTCGCGACGGACCCGTCGAGGCGGCCAAGGGCCCGATCGGCGTCGGAGAGCAGGCGCTGGAGGTCCCCTGCCAGTTGGAGCGGCGGCTCGGGGGGCAGGGGTGCCGGCTCGAAGGCCCGGTAGCCGGCCGGCTGGGCGACGTACCGGCCGGCTCGGGTCGAGGTCTGTGAGTTCGATGCCATGCGTGTGCGCGACAACTACGCAGGTTCGACAGAGGCCTACAGGATAGTTTCGCGATAGCAAGGAGCTATTGACCAGCTGTTTCATTGCCTCGATATACCAAGGACCGCGAGTTGGCAGTCCATCGGCACCGCTATCCCCCCGCCCAGACCCCCCGCAGCACCGCGTTGAATGGCGCCCCCAGGCGCGGCACACCGTGCCCTGCCCCGCGCAGCACCACGCGCCGCGCGGCCAGCTCCCGCTCGAGCACGTCGCAGACCCCGTCGAACAGCGGGTGATGCCCCCCGGACACCACCAGCGTCGGGATCCCCGACGCGCGGAGCGCCGCGAGCGGGATCTCCGCCTCCCACGGGAACCGCCCGCGCAGCTGCACCCCCGCGGCCCGCACCAGCGCCGGCGGCAGCGGCCGAGGCAGCCGAGCCGGGTCGCCGCCGATCGCCGCCACGAACCGCGGCAGGAAGTCCTCGGGGGTCGGGCGTTCGGCCCGCAGTGCCTCGAGGGTCGCGATGAAGTCGCGCGTCACCGCGGTGTCGCGCGTCAGCGCCAGCGCCGGCGGCTCGACCACCGTCAGCGAGCGCACCGCCTCGGGGCGCCGCGCCGCAGCCAGCAGCGCGACGACGCCGCCGTACGAATGCCCCACGAGGTGCGTCCCGGGCTCCAGCAGCGCCGCGACATCCGCGGCATCCGCGTCGAAGTCCTCGCCCTCGACGTCGGCGCTGCCGCCGAAGCCGCGCCGGTTGACGAGCCGCAGGCGGAACTCCGCGGCGAGGTCCGCCTGCATCGCGAAGGTCGCGGTGGCGTCGTACACGTCGCCGTGCACCAGCACCACCGGATCGCCGCAGCCGGTTTCCAGGACCTTGACGTCGGGGGCGGGCTTCAGACCGCCTCCGCGTGGCCGGTGCGACGGGGATCGGCGCAGGCCGTGGCGTTCCCCGCGGCGTTCATCGCGATCCCCTCGAATGCGCCGTTCATGAAATACCACGGCGACGTCACGTGGAACCGCACCCCCCGCCTCGTGACCTCGTGCCGCACCGGCTCGGGGACGTCCACCTCGATGTAGTGCGCCCCCGGGAGGTCGAACGAAAGGGACTCCCCGTGGAAACGGAGCCCACCCGAAAGCATCGGTTCCTCCACGCCGGGGAAGAACCAGTTCTCCGTCACCAGTGACGCGCGCATGGAGACGCGCTTCGTGCCGCCGAGCATCACGACCGGCCGGTCGGCAATGTCGCCACCGAAGAAGCCGTAGCCGACGCCGACGGTCACGGCGCCGTCACGCCCACCCGACGTCAGCGCACCGTAGCCGATCCCGGCAAGGGTCGCATCGTCGGCGAAGGGCGGGAGTCCCGCCAAGGCACCGACCGCGACGTTGAACCGTTCGGCCTGCACGACCGAGACCTTGGGTGAAACGAAGAACGTGTTGTACCGGAAGAAGTCCCGGCCGGATGCCGGCAGCAACGTGATCGCCGCGCCGATGGAGAAGCGATCGGTCACCCCGACGTATCCATCCAGCAGGAAGAGCCAGTGGTTGCTCAGGTACCCTTCCCCCGGTCGCAGCATCCGCGCCGTCGGCCCGAAGAAGAGGCGCGTCGCATTGGGATCCTCCGGCCAGTACTTGCCGTCCCGCAGCGACGATGACGGGATGCTCCGCACTGCCCGGACGAAGTCGCGACGGATGACCGCCGTCCCCGATGGTGCCTCGACGCGCACCGAGTCGTCCCAGACGGCGACGATACGCCCGAGCACCGTGGACCCATCGGTGAGCGTGATCCGCTGCCGCATGGAGGTGTCCGGGTCCACCGCGAGGGGGACGCGGGGGCCCTGTGCCGCCGCGATGTGCGGCAGGAGCGCGAGAAGCGCGATGGACGCCGCGATCAGGAGTCGCTGGGGGAACACGGCAGCCGAAGCAGGAGTGGCAAGGGTGCGACCGCGCGACGCCATTGGGCGCGCCGCGCGCGCAGGGCCGCGTGACGCGCGTACCCTCTGCGCAGAGAGTAGCGCGTGAGCGCACAACGCGACAGCGCTGCGCGACGGGCGTCGGATGTCGCCGCGTAGGCCCCGGGGAAGCGCCGCAGTCGAGTTGCACCCGCCGTCGCTGGTGCCCGCCGCGGCACTCACGGCGCGCGCGTGTAGCGCGGCCGGGTGGCCGTGTTCGACGTCCGGTACCACCTTGCCAACCGCGCGAACGCGCTGCGCCGGGCCGCTTCGAAGGCGCGAGCGGAGGCGTTGCGACGCTCGGCGTTGCGCGCCGAGGGCGTGCCCACCTCTCGAATCTCCGGACAGCAGTCGATGTCGGTCCCGCGCTCGGTCCGGACGCACCGGTACGAGACGGCGAAGACGTGGGGATCGCCCGGTACGTTGAGGCGCGCGACGAGTGTGGACGGATCCGTCGGCCGCGCAGCGGCGGCGCGCTCGGTGACCACGAACCCGGCGCCCGCGTGTGCCGCCGCAAGATGGTCGAACCACTCGACGGGCGACGCGCCGACGACGACAAAGCCGCACGCGGGGCGACCGTGCTGGACCTCGGGCGCGGGGGGTCGCGCGCTGACCGGGAGTGCGACGCCGAAGAGGAAGCACAGCGTTACGCGCACAGGGTGCCTCGCGAGCCGAGCGTCAGGTCGTACACGATGCGTACACACGGGAGGGCTCTCGGAGGTCCCCTCGACGTGCGGGCAGTGACGGCGGGGGTGGCCAAGCTCGCCGAGCGACCGTACCCCGCAGACACGATGCGGGGCCTCGCTGTTGCACAACCGCAACAGGTGTAGGATTGAAGGAGGGACACCTGAGGGCTCCGGACGAACGGGCGGTCAAGCGAAAGCGTCTCCCAAGCGTCTCCCAAGCGTCTCCCACGGGGGAACGGACGCGCCTGGGTCGTCTCTCCGAGCATGCGGATCTCACCTAGCCCGCCCCGCCGTCGGCCGCGGCCGTGCCGCGTACCGTTTCGCTCGTGGGTGGCTCGCGCGTGCACTGGACAAGCGCGGCCTGACGTTTGCTGCATAGGTTCGACGTATCATTCGTTTTCTCGCGAGAAACGCGCGCTTTCCCGAGGATGCAGTCCGTGGAGCAGATGCTGCCGGAATCGTCGCGACGCCCGACATCGGGAGGCGCGACATACCGTTGTGCCGTCATCGGCGACGATTCCCTGGCGGAACGTTGCATCGAGCTGCTGACTTCCCGGGGGCATGTCGTGACGTGTTTCGTCACGTCGAACCACGCGCTGCGGCGGTGGGCGGAAGAGCGGCAGATGCGGGTCATGGACGTCTCGTCCGACTGGGTGGCCGCGTTGCGCGACGCGTCGCTCGACTACCTCTTCAGCGTCGCCGACCCGCATGTCCTGTCGTCCGCCGCGCGACAGTGCGCGCGGCGCGGCAGCATCGGCGTCCACGACGGCCCGCTCCGTCGCCATGCCGGCATTGCGGGGCCGGCCTGGTCGATCACCGACGGAGCACGGGAACATTGCGTGTCGTGGCGCCGGCTCGACGAGGCGGCGGATGCCGGCGTGATGCTCTTTCAGCGCGTCTTCCCGGTTGCCGCCAACGAAGACGCCGGCGTCCTCCGCGCCCGCTGCATCGAGGCGGGCGCGGAGACCTTCGCGGAACTGCTTGACGACCTGGAATCCGAATTCGTCGCCGAGCGGGGCGTCCCTCCCGATCGCGCGACGATGCACGGCGCCGCGGACCGGCCGGCCGGGCGTTCCGTCATCTCCTGGCGCACGTCGGCCGCAGACGTGGACGCCCTCGTGCAGGCGCTCGACCATGGCACCTATGCCAACCCGGTCGCCGTCCCCACGGTGTACACCAGCGAGGGCGTCTTCGTTGTGCTCGAGTTCGAGGTCCTCCCTGGCGATCGCCCCACCGCAGCGCCAGGCACCCTCGTCGCCGTTGACGCCGCCGGGTGGGTCGTGTCCACCGCGACGGCGGACGTGCGCATCGGTGGATTCCACGAGGTCGATGGCACCGCATTGACGCCGGCTCGCGTGGCCGAGTTGGCGCGCGTGGCCCCGGGGGATGTCCTCCCGGTCCCACCCGCCGATGCGATCGCGCGGATTGATGCCGTCAGTCGCCGCATCCATCGCCATGAGGCGTGGTGGGTCGGTCGGCTCGCCAGTCTCGCGCCACTCAGGGTACCGGCGAGCGGCACGGCAGGCCCCGACGCCGGCTCCGGTCACGATCGGATCGCCTCCGTGCCCGTCGGTCTCGAGTGGTCGCGGGCCTCGACCGGCTCGGGGACTCCCGACGATCACCTCGCTGCGGCGGTCCTCGCTTATCTCGCCCGCGTGACCGGCCACACGACATTCGACATCGGCTGGCGAGACCAGGCGACGGCGGACACGGTCGCCGGCGTCGAGTGCTGGTTCGCCCCGGTCGTCCCCGTGCACGTCGCGTTGACGCCCGAGTCGGACGCCGAGGCGGCGATCTCGGCGGCGTTCGACGGCGTGCGGGTCGCCCGCGAGCGCACCTCGTACTCCCGGACCGTCGCGGTGCGGTATCCGGCCCTCCGACAGGCGCCCGTCGCCCCGCTGCCGGTGGTGGTCGAGTCGGTCAACGCGCTCGCCCGCTCCGCATCGGCCCCATTGGGCGACCTGACCGTGACCGTCTGCGCGCCGGAGCAGGTCGTTCGATTCCGCTCCCGGGACGGTCGCTACACCGCCCGGGACCTCGAGCGACTCACGTCGGGGTTTCTCGCCTTCGTGCAGGCCATGGCGCGAGCCCCGCATCAGGCGCTGGCGACGCTCCCCGTGATGGACGAAACAGAGGCCCGCCGCGTGCTCCGCGAATGGAACGCGACCGCCGTCAACGTTCCCCCCGCCTGCATCCATCACCTGATCGAGGCGCAGGTCCGCCGGACCCCCGACGCCATCGCCCTCCACGCCCTCGACGGCAGCGTCACGTACCGGGAGCTCGACCGCCGCGCCAACCGGCTCGCCCGACTGCTCCAGCAGGCCGGCGTCGGACCGGACCAGCCGGTGGGCCTGTGCCTGCCGCGCACCAGCGAACTCGTCATCGCGGTGGTGGCCATCCACAAGGCCGGTGGCGCATACGTGCCGCTCGATCCGTCGTATCCCGCCGAGCGCGTGCGGTACATGCTCGAGGACAGCGGGGCGGCCGTCCTCGTGACCACGGCGGCCCTCGCTGCGCAGTTCCCCGACTACGCCGGCCGCGTGGTGTCGGTGGAATCGCTGCGCGGAGCCGCTACCGAGCGCGACGACACCGACATCGCCGGCGGGGCACGCCCCGAGCACCTCGCCTACCGCATCTACACCTCGGGATCGACCGGCCTCCCCAAGGGCGTGGACGTCGAGCACCGGAACGTCGTGAACTTCTTCGCCGGCATGGACGCCCGCATCGGCGGCGGCGGCCCCGGCACGTGGCTCGCGGTCACCAGTCTGTCGTTCGACATCTCGGTGCTCGAACTCTGCTGGACGCTCGCCCGCGGGTTCACCGTGGTGCTCGCCGACGATGCGCACGCCGGGGAACAGGCGGGGACGCACAGCGGCGGCGCGGACGGCACGACACACGCCGGTCGCGGCATCGACTTCTCGCTGTTCTACTTCTCCGCCGACGAGCACGAGCATGCGCGCGAGAAGTACCGGCTCCTTCTGGAGGGGGCGCGCTTCGCGGATCGCAACGGCTTCGTCGCGGTCTGGACGCCGGAGCGGCACTTCCACGCCTTCGGCGGCCTCTACCCCAATCCGTCGGTCACCGGCGCCGCCATCGCCGCCATCACCGAGCGCGTGCAGATCCGCGCCGGCTCCTGCGTTCTCCCGCTGCACCATCCGTTGCGCGTCGTCGAGGAATGGTCGGTCGTGGACAACCTGTCCGGCGGCCGCGTGGGCGTTTCCTTCGCCGCCGGCTGGCAGCCCAACGACTTCGTCCTCCGCCCGGAGGGCTACGCGACGGCGAAGGAGCGGTTCCTCGAAGACATTGACACCGTCCGGCGACTCTGGCGCGGCGAATCGCTCCCGTTCACGGCCCCGAACGGCCAGACCGTCGAGCTGCGCACGCTGCCGCGGCCGATCCAGCCCACGCTGCCCGCGTGGTACACGACCGCCGGGAACCCGGAGTCGTACACGGCCGCCGGCCGCGCCGGCCTCAACCTGCTCACCCACCTGCTGGGCCAGAGTCTCGAGGAACTGCGGGGGAAGATCGCGCTCTACCGCGAGGCGTGGCGGGAGGCGGGGCATCCCGGGCGCGGGCACGTCTCGCTCATGCTGCACGCCTTCGTCGGGGACGACGAGGCGCAGGTGAAGGAGACGGTGCGCGAACCGCTCACCGCGTACCTGCGCACGTCGGTTGGCCTGGTCAAGCAGTACGCCGACACCTTCCCCGCGCTCAAGAAGCGGGTGGACGGCACGACGTCGGACCTCGACCTCGCGGCGCTCGCCCCGGCCGAGATGGAGGCGTTGCTCGCCTATTCGTTCGAGCGCTACTACGAGACGAGCGGCCTGTTCGGCACGCCCGAGCGGGCGGCCGGCATGGTCGATCGCGTCAAGGGAGCCGACGTGGACGAGATCGCCTGCCTGATCGACTTCGGGATCGAGTCGGCGCGCGTGCTGGCGCATCTGGCCCACCTCGACCGGCTGCGCCAGCTCACCGGAGCACCGGCGGCGGCACCGCCGGCGGCACCGGCGGCGGCACCGCCGGCTGACGCCCGATCGCTTCCCGCCCTCGCGGCGCGCCATGGCGCGACGCACCTGCAGTGCACGCCGTCCATGGCGGCGATGCTGCTCGCCACGCCGGAGGGGCGCTCGGCGGTCCAGCGACTGCGCATGGTGCTGATCGGCGGTGAGGCATTCCCGCCGGCCCTCGCCCGCGAGCTGCGGCAGCTCGTCGCCGGCGAGGTGCACAACATGTACGGTCCAACGGAGACGGCGATCTGGTCCACGACACAGCACGTCGTCGAGGTCGAGGGAGGCCGGGTCCCCATCGGTACGCCGATCGCCAACACGACGATCTACGTCGCCGACGCCCGCGGACAGCCGGTGCCGCCGGGCGTGCCGGGCGAGCTGCTGATCGGCGGCGCGGGCGTCGTGCGCGGGTATCACGCGCGGCCGGACCTCACCGCGCAGCGCTTCGGCTGGTTCGAGGCCCCCGGCGTGCCCCGCGAGCGCGTCTATCGCACCGGCGACCTCGCGGCGTGGCGCGACGACGGGCGGCTCGAGTTCCTCGGTCGGCTCGACCATCAGGTGAAGATCCGCGGGCACCGGATCGAGCTCGGGGAGATCGAGGCCCGCCTCGCGACCGACCCGTCCGTGCGGGAGGCGGTGGTGATCGCCCGCGAGGACGTCCCGGGGGACACGCGCCTCGTGGGCTACGTCGTCGCGCGGGCCGGGGTCACGGTTGACATCGCGGCGCTGCGCGAGCGCGTACGGGGTGCGCTGCCGGACTGGATGGTGCCGGCGCAGCTGGTCGTCCTCGCCGACCTGCCGCGCACGCCGAACAAGAAAGTGGACCGTCAGGCGCTCCCCGCACCCGACGCCCTGTCTTTGCCGTCGGCGGTGGCCTACGTGGCACCGACGTCGTCGCTCGAGGAGACGATCTCGGGCATCTGGGCCGAGGTGCTGCGCATCGAACGCGTGGGCACGAGGGACAACTTCTTCGACCTCGGGGGGCACTCGCTGCTCGCGGTGCAGGTGCACGCCAAGCTCACGGCGGCGCTGCAGCGGGAGATCACCATCACCGACCTGTTCCGCTTCCCCACCGTGGCGACCCTGGCCCGGCACCTGGCCGGCGACGGTACGACCGACGCCGCCAAGCCGGGCAGCGCCCGCGCCGATGCACGCCGCGAGGCGCTGCGGCGGCGCGCGGCGCGCGCCAATCCGACCTGACGCGACCCGACCCGCCCCCCGTGCAGGCCCACGCCCTGACCGCGACGCAACGGTCCATGCTGTACCACCGACTCGGCGGAGCCGAGGACGGGGTGGACATCGAGCAGATCGTGTGCACGCTCCCCGAGGCCGTGGACGTGGCGCGCCTCGAGGCGGCCTGGGCGCGCGTCATCGCGCGGCACGAGTCGCTCCGCGGCGCGCTCCGCTGGGACGGGCCGGCGGGGCCGGAGCTCGTGGTGGCCGACCGGCTGACGGTGCCGCTCGAGGTGATCGACCTCTCGGACCTCGCCCCGGATCAGCGGGAGGCGGAGCTCGCGTTGGCGCTGGCTGACGACCGGCTGGTCGGTTTCGAGCTCGACCAACATCCCCTGCTCCGCCTCGCGCTCTATCGCTTCGGCGCCGCCGAGCACCGGCTGGTGTGGAGCTTCCCGCACGTCATCGTGGACGGGCGCTCGTTCGGACAGGTGCTGGGCGAGGTGTTCGCCATCTACGACGCGGACGGGCCCGGCGACGAGCCGCTGCCGCCGGAGGTGCCGCAGTTTCGCGAGTTCATCTCGTGGCTCGGGGCGAGAGACGGGGCGTCCGCCGACGAGGCCTTCTGGAAGCGCGCCCTTGCCGGGGTCGAGTTGCCGACGCCCCTGGCACCGCCGCATCCGTCCACGCGCGAGGACAGCTGGGGCGACCGAGACGTGCGGCTCTCCGCCGCCGACTCCGATGCCGTGCGGGCGGCAGCGGCGCGCCTCGGGGTCCCGCTGAGCACGATCGTCGCAGGTGCCTTCGCGCTGGCGCTTGCCGGGCCCAGGACCCGCGAGGTCGTCTTCGGCATGGCCCGCGGGCGCCGGCGCGGCACGATTCCCGACGCCGAGCGGGTGGTGGGCTGCTTCCTGACGGTGCTCCCCGTTCGCGCGCGGCTGCCGCGCGGCCTGTCCGTCGGCCCGTGGTTGAAGGCCCTTCGCGCCGAGTACCGCGAGGCGACGCCGCACGAGCACGCCGCGCTCGCCGACATCAAGCGGTGGTGCGGCATCCCCGCAGGCCGACCGGCCTACGAGGCGTTGCTCATCTTCGACGCGCACTCCATCGGCGCCGAGATGCGCCTCCGCGGCGGGAAGTGGGGTGATCGTTGGTGCGTGCTCGTGGAGCGAACCGGTGTGCCGATCACGCTCTACGCGTACGCCGAGGCGCAGCTCCACCTGCGTCTGTCCTACGACCGGAGGCGCCTCGACGACGGCGGAGCGACGGTATTCACGTCGCGCATGGCGACCCTCCTTGCGACGCTCGCGAACGACGCCGCGACACCGCTCGGCAACCTCGTGCCGTCGGAAGGAGCCAGCGCGCCGCACGCCGCCGCGCCCGATGCCGCCGCGCCCGATGCCGCCGCGGCGACCGCCTCGCGCCCGCTCGGGGCCTGATCCTCGTGACGGCGTCCATGCCACCGGGGCTCTCCGGCAATGCGATCGCGATCGTCGGCATGGGCGGGCGCTTCCCCGGCGCGCGGACGCTGGCGCAGTTCTGGGCGAACCTCCGCGACGGGGTCGAGTCGGTGCGCGTGCTCACCGACGAGGCGCTGCGTGCGGCCGGGGTCCCCGACGCCGAGCTGCGCGACCCGCACTACGTGAAGGCCGCCCCCGTGCTGGACGAAGTGGGCTGGTGGGACGCCGGCTTCTGGGGCTTCAGCCCGAAGGACGCCGCGATCATGGACCCGCAGCACCGCCTCTTCCTCGAGGTGAGCTGGGAGGCGCTGGAGCAGGCCGGCATCGTCCCATCCCGGTTCGACGGCGCGATCGGCGTCTTCGCCGGCGCCGGGATGCACTCGTACTTCACCTGGCACCTCGCCCCGAACCGCCAGCTGATGGACTCCGTGGGGCTGTTCCTCGTCCGCCACACTGGCAACGACAAGGACTTCCTCGCGACGCGCGTCTCCTACTGCCTCGACCTGCGCGGGCCGAGCATCAACGTGCAGACGGCCTGCTCGACGTCGCTGGTGGCGATCCACCTCGCTTCGCAGAGTCTCCTCTCGGGAGAGTGCGACCTGGCACTGGCGGGCGGCGTGACGATCGAGCTGCCGCAGGGCGTCGGCTATCGCTTCAAGGAGCAGGAGATCCTCTCACCGGACGGCCATTGCCGGGCCTTCGACGCCAAGTCACAGGGCACGCTGTTCGGATCCGGCGCCGGCGTGGTGGTGCTGCGCCGGCTGTCGGACGCGCTCGAGGCGGGGGACCCGATCCAGGCCGTGATCCTCGGCTCCGCGGTCAACAACGACGGGTCGTCGAAGGTCGGCTACCTGGCGCCGAGCGTGGATGGCCAGGCGGCGTGCGTCGCCGAAGCGCTGTCGATCGCCGACGTTCCCCCTGATTCGATCGGATACGTCGAGATGCACGGCACCGGCACCCCGGTGGGCGATCCGATCGAGGTGACGGCGCTGACCCAGGCGTTCCGCTCACTGGGAGCCACCGGCACGGGGACGATCCCGATCGGCTCGCTGAAGACCAACATCGGGCACCTCGACACCGCCGCCGGCGTCGCCGGCCTCATCAAGACGACGCTCGCGATGCAGCACGGCGAGGTACCGGCCAGTCTGCACTACACGGCGCCGAACCCGATCATCGACTTCGCGTCGAGTCCGTTCTACGTCAACGGCGGCCGGGCGCCGTGGCGGGTCGGGGCGACACCCAGGCGCGCCGGGGTCAGTTCGCTCGGCGTCGGGGGCACCAACGCCCACCTCGTGGTGCAGGAGGCGCCGACGCGCCCGCCCTCGGCGAAGGCGTCGCGCGCATGGCAGTTGCTCCCCGTGTCCGCCCGCACGGCGGACAGCGCCGAGCGGGCTCGGGGCACCCTGGCCGATCACCTGCGCGCCCACGGCGAACAGGCCCTGGCCGACGTGGCATGGACGCTGCAGACGGGTCGGCAGGGTTTCGCCGAGCGGCGTGCCGTGGTGGCGCGCGACCACGACGGCGGGGCCGCCATCCTCGACGCGTTCGACCCGACGACGAGCGCTACCGGCACCGCACCGGAGCAGGGACGCGCGGTGGCGTTCCTGTTCGCCGGCGGCGGGGCACAGTACGCGGCGATGGGAGCGACGCTCTACCGCGACGAACCGGTGTACCGCGCGGTGATCGATCGGTGCGCAGCGCTCCTCAACCCGCATCTCGGCCGCGACCTCGTCGGCCTGCTGTTCCCCGAGGGGGGGCGGACGGCCGAGGCCGACCGCCTCCTCGAGCGGCCCGCCTTCGCGCTCCCCGCGCTCTTCACGACGCAGGTGGCACTGGCGACGCTGCTCCGGTCGTGGGGCGTCGAGCCGACCGCGATGATCGGCCATTCGATGGGCGAGTACACGGCGGCGCACCTCGCCGGCGTCTTCTCGCTCGAGGCGGGGCTGCGTCTGGTGCACGTGCGCGGCACGCTCTTCGAGACGCTGCCGACGGGGGGCATGCTGTCGGTGCCGCTGTCAGCGGAAGCGCTCGCGCCCCTGCTCGGCGACGAACTCAGTCTCGCCGCGGTCAACGGACCGGCCCTCTGCGTGGCCTCGGGTCCGGTGGCCGCCATCGCCGCGCTCGAGCGGACACTCGCCCAGCGCGAGGTCCAGACGCGGCGCGTGCACATCGAAGTGGCGGCCCATTCCTCGATGCTCGAGCCGATCCTGGCCGAGTTCCTGGCGTTCCTCAGGACGGTCCGCTTTGCGGTGCCCAGGACGCCGTTCGTGTCGAACCTGAGCGGGACGTGGATCACCCCCGCCGAGGCGACGAGTCCCGAGTACTGGGTGCGCCACCTGCGGGAGACGGTGCGCTTCTCGGACGGCGTGCAGGAACTCTTCGCCGACGCGAGCCGCATCCTGCTCGAGGTCGGGCCGGGCCGGACGCTGGCGAGCCTTGCCGGCCAGCATCCCGGGCGTCCACGGGACCAGCCCGTCCTGCAGTCAATGCGGCATCCGGACGACGCCACGGACGATGTCGCCTTCGCGCTGCTCGTCGCCGGCCGACTCTGGGCGAACGGCGCCACGCTCGACTGGGCCGGGCTGCACGGTGGGGAGGCGCGTCGCCGCGTGTCGCTTCCCACGTACGCGTGGGACCGCGCGTATTACTGGTTCGACCGGCCCGCGGCGCAGCCTGCGGCAGCGAGCGCTGCGGTCCGCCGCGCCGACGTGTCCGAGTTCGGGGCGCTCGCGGCATGGAGTCGCGCGGCGGCGGTGCCGCCCGCGACACCCGGCGGCACTTCGGTCGTGTTCGCCGATGCCGGGACGCTCGGGGACTCGCTCGCCGAGGCGCTGCGTGCCGCCGGGGGCTCGGTGGTGACGGTGCGGTCGGGTGACCGCTTCGGCGGCGCCGGGGACGCGTGGCACGTGCGTCCCGGCGTCGCCGACGACCACGAGGCGCTGCTCGCCGCCCTGCGCGCGTCGGGGATCACCCCGACGCGCCTCGTGCATGCGTTCGGCCTCGTGCCGGTGGACGATACGGCGCCGCTGGCCGACCGCCTCGCGCGGAGCTTCGACAGCGTCTTCGCCCTGTCGCAGGCGCTCGCCAGGGACGACGTCACGTCTCCGGTGGCGCTCGAGGTGCTCACCGTCGGCGCGTGGGCTGTCGCCGGTGAGCCGGCGCTCGACCCCGCGCGGGCCACGGCGCTGCCGCCCGCGGCGACCCTCTCCGCCGAAGTGCCGGCGGTCGCGGCGCGCGGGATCGACGTCGCGTGGCCAGCCGACGCGTCGGCCGAAGCGACGCTGCTTGCGCAGGTGCTCCGTGAACTCGCCGCCCCCGTGGCCGAGCGCGCGGTGGCATTGCGCGGGCGCGACCGGTTCACCCGCACCTGGCAGCCGGTATCGCTGACGCGCGACCCCACGCATCCCGTGCGCCTGCGCGAGGGCGGCACCTACCTCGTCACCGGCGGCCTTGGCGGGATCGGTCTCTCCCTGGCCGAAGGGCTGGCGCGCGACACGCGCGGCACGCTTGTGCTGGTGGGGCGGAGCGGCCTGCCGGAGCGCGAGGCATGGGACGCGTGGACGGCCGAGCACGGCGCCGACGACGCGACGTCACGCCGGATCGCCGCCGTGCGCGCGATCGAAGCAGCCGGCGGCACGGTGATGCTCGCGACAGCGGACGTGGCCGACGCGGCGCAGGTGGCGGCGGTGCTGGCCCGCGTACGCGCCGCGAACGGCGCGGTGCACGGCATCGTGCACGCGGCGGGGACGCTCGACGACGGGCCGCTCGCGGTGAAGACGCCAGCGGGAGCCGCGGCCGTGCTTGCGCCCAAGGTCCAGGGCACGATCGCGCTCGACGCCGCCATCGGCGACGCCCCGCTCGACTTCTTCGTCTGCTGCTCCTCGGTCTCCGCGGCTGCGGGCCTCCCGGGTCAGGCCGACTACGGGGCCGCGAACGCGTTCCTGGATGCCTTCTGCGAGGCACGGACGCGGCGGACAGGGGAGCCGGCGATCGCGATCGGCTGGAGCGCATGGCGCGAGGTCGGCATGGCGGCCGCGTTGGCGCGCGGCGAAAGGAACAAGCCGGCCGCGACGGGCCATCCCGGGCTCTCCACGCGTCTGGCTGAGCGTGGCGGCGACACGGTGTTCGCGGGCGTGCTCGCGACCGACACCCATTGGGTGCTCGACGAGCACCGCGTGAAGGACGGCACGGCGCTGCTCCCCGGCACCGGATACCTCGAGCTGGTGCGCGCCGCCATGGCCACGCAACCGGACCCCCGCACCCTCGAGCTGCGCGATGTGACGTTCGTGGCGCCGTTCGTCGTGGACGACGGCGTGCCGCGCGAATTGCGCGTGGCACTCACGCGCGGCGGGGATGGTGCGTTCGCGATCGCCGGGCGCCTCGCCGACGGCGGGTGGGAGGTGCACGTGACGGGACAGGCGGGATACGTCGAGGCGTCCACGCCGACGCCCCTCGATGTGGCCGCCATCGAGGGGCGCTGCACGGACGAGGTCGTGGACTACGCCGCCGACTGGGAGCATCCCCAGCTGGCCTTCGGGCCACGGTGGAAGAACATCCGTCGGGTGTCGTACGGCAGGCGCGAGGCGCTGATGCGGCTCGAGCTTTCGGCGGCGTTCCACGGGGACGTCACGCGATGGCTGCTGCACCCGGCACTGCTCGACATGGCCACGGCGGGGGCCGTTCGACTTCTCCCGCGCGGCGAGGCACGCGACGCCCTGTTCGTCCCGATGTCGTACGGGACCGTCCGCGTCCATGCGCCGTTGCCACCGACGATCGTCAGTCACGTGCGCGTCCGCGACACGGAGTTCGGCTCGCCCGACGTGATCGCGTTCGACGTGACGGTCGCGGATGCGGCGGGTGGGGTGCTGCTCACGGCGGAGGCCTTCTTGCTGACGCGGGTCGCCGAACCGGCGTCGCTCCGCTCCCGGACGCGCCGGGCGCCGACGGGCACGGCGGGCGGCCGCTTCGACGTCGTGGGGGTCGGCAGCCGTCGCGAACCGGAGGGGTACGCGGAGGCCCTCGATCCACGCGAAGGGGTGGAGGCCTTCCTGCGCATCGTCGAGTCGGCGCCCGGGCCCCACGTCACGGTCACGCCGATCGCGATCGACGCCCTCCTTGGCCAGCTCCAGCCGCATCGCCCGCGCCACTCCGAAGGCGCGGTGGTCCGGACGGCTGCACCGGCCCTCCCGACGGCCGCGATCGAGCGCGCGCTCGTCGCGCTCGACGGGGTTCGGGACGCGTGCATCGTCGCTCGGGCGGACCGGGCCGGCGCGACGCGCGTCGTCGCCTACGTGGCGTCGTCGGATCACGGCGACGAGCAGGCGCCCGCGTGGCGACGCGCCTTGGAGCGGCAGTTCCCGTCGGCCCTCGTGCCGTCGGTGTTCGTGACCCTCGACGAACTGCCGCGAACGGCCGACGGCCGCCCGGACGCCGACCGCCTCCCCGACCCGTTCGCGGCGCAGCGGCCGACGGTCGAGCCCGCGACGGAGGCCGAACGAAGGGTCGCGACGGTGTGGCGCGAGGTGCTGGGCGTCGCCGGCCTGTCGGTCACCGACTCGTTCTTCGAGGTCGGCGGTCACTCGCTGCTCGGCCTGCGCGTCCTCGCGCGCCTCAAGCGCGAGACCGGGGTGGATGTCCCGCTCGCGGAGCTGTTTGCACGGCAGACCGTGCGGGCGCTCGCGCCCCTGTATGCGCCCGCGGCGGACGAGGGGACGGCCCCCGAGGACATCCCGCTCCTGCCGACGGTTCCCTTGGACGTGCCGATCCGGCTGACCGCGGTCCAGGAAGGCCTGTGGGTGGACGAGGAGCTGATCCCGGGTTCCACGACGAACGTCATCTCGGGGGCTCGCCGCGTCGAAGGACCGTTCTCGATCGAGGTCCTGCGCGAGGCACTCCGGATGCTGGCGGAGCGTCACGATGCCCTGCAGGTGGTGGTGGAGGCGGCCGACGGGACGCCGGTGATGCGGCACGTACCGGCGATGAAGCCGGCGCTCGACGTGGTGGAGGCGTCGGAGCACGACGTGCGAGAGGCGTTGCGGCGAGCGCACGGCACGCCATTCGACCTGGCGAACGGACCGCTGGTCCGGGTGACGGTCGTTCGCGTGTCATCCGAGGTCGTCCACGTCCTCGTCTGCGCGCATCACCTGGTGCTCGACGGCAATTCGCTCGGCGTCTTCTGGCGCGAGCTCACGGCCGCGTATGGCGCCGTGCGGGCGCAGGCGCCCGCCCCGTGGCCAGCGACGGCCCCCTCGTTCCGCGCGTGGGCGGCGGCCTACCAGGGCCGCGTCGATGCGGGGCTCTACGACGACCAGTTGCCGTACTGGCGCCGCGTGCTGGCCACGCCCCCGCCGCGACTCACCCTCGGCACCGCTGCGCTGGCGGACTCCCGAGCCACGGTGGGCACCTGCAGCGCCGACCTGGCCCCGGACCTCCTCGAGCGAGTCGAGCGTCTCGGGCACCAGGGGTACACCCCGTTCGTGGTGGTCCTGACGGCGCTGCAGGTCCTGCTGGCCCGCCGAGGGGGGGAGACGGACATCGCGGTCGGGGTCCCCGCGTCGCTGGTGTCAGGCGACGAATCCCACGAGTCGGCGATCGGGATGTTCATCAACCCCCTCGTGCTGCGGCGCGAGGTGGGATTGACCACGTCGTTCGCCGAGGAATTGGCGGCGACCCGCGACGTCGTGCTCGCCGCGTGGCAGCATCGCGAGCTTCCGTTCGGCCGGATCGTGGAGGCGCTGCAGCCGCCGCGACGGGCCGGGAGCAATCCGTACTACCAGGTCCTGCTCTCGTTCGAGCAGTCCGATCTCGGGGCGACCGGCGCGATGCACGGGTTGCGCCTCGCGAGGCAGGACATGCAGCGAACCGGCTCGCAGGCGGAGCTGGCGATCTACGTGCGGTGGGTGCCGGGAGACGTGGGACTCGTCGTCGACTTCGACGCGACGCAGTTCACGCATCGCGACGTCGAGGCGCTGATCGCGCACCTCGAGTCCCTGCTCCGCCTCGCGCTCCGCGAGCCATCGCGACCGCTGGGTGGCGTCACGTACCTGGCCCCCGAGGACGTCGAGGCGCTTCGGCGTGCGGGCGACGGGAGTCCTGCCGATCCGTCGGTGGCGTCGGCGGTCACACTGATCGAAGCGCAGGCCATGGCCCGTCCGGCCGCGGTCGCGGTCGCGGTCGCGGACCCGGACGCGGACGCGGACGCGGACGCACCGGGCGACGAGCAGTTGACGTACGGCGCCCTGTGGTCGGCGTCGGGACTCGTCGCCCAAGCGCTGCTGGCGAGGGGATGCGGTCCGGGCACCTTGGTGGGGGTCAGCATGTCGCGGACGCCCGCGGTCGTGACCACGCTGCTGGGCATCTGGCGGGCTGGCGCGGCCTATGTGCCACTGGACCCGGACTTTCCCGCGGATCGCGTGGCGTACATGGTCGCGGACGCCGGGTGCGCCCTGGTGATCCGCGACGCGGAAGGATTCGAGCCGGGTGCCGAGGTGCCGACGGTGGACGTCGCGACCCTCCTGCAGGAGGGGGCCGGTTTGGCGGCGCCCTGGCCGACGCCGTCGGCGACGGCGCTCGCGTACGTGCTGTACACGTCCGGCTCGACGGGCCGCCCGAAGGGAGTGGAGGTCCCCCACGGCTCGTTCGCCAACTTCGTGCAGGGCATGAGCGACGCGCCGGGGTTGGCACCGGATGACGTGCTCTGTGCGGTGACGACCCTGTCCTTCGACATCGCGGGCCTCGAAGTGTGGTGGCCCCTGACGGTCGGCGCACGAGTCGTGCTGGCCGCGACATCGGAGGCACGGGATGCCACGGCGCTGGCCCGGGTGCTGCAGACGGCGGGCGTGACGGTGATGCAGGCGACGCCCGCGACGTGGCGCATGCTGCTGGACGACGGCTGGGCCGGTCACCTCCGCTGCATCCTGTGCGGCGGAGAAGCCTTCCCCCGCGACCTGGTGGCGCCGCTGCTGGCGCGGGCGGACGCGGTGTGGAACATGTACGGACCGACGGAGACCACGGTCTGGTCAACGCTGGCGCGCGTGACGGACGAACCGGGCGGACCGGTCCCGATCGGTCGCGCCATTCGCGGAACGCAGCTTCGGGTGATGGATGGCGCCGGCGGGCTGCAGCCGCCCGGGCTGCCGGGAGAGCTCTGGATCGCCGGGACCGGCGTGGCCGCCGGGTATCACGGCAAGCCCGAGCTGACGGCAGCGCGTTTCGTACCGGACCCGCTGGTGCCGACGGGCCGCGCATACCGCACGGGCGACCTGGTGCGCTGGCGACCGGACGGCCACCTCGAGCACCTGGGCCGGCTCGACGGGCAGGTCAAGGTGCGCGGCCACCGCATCGAACTCGGCGAAGTCGAGCACGTGCTCGCGCAGCACCCGGCGGTACAGCGCGGGGTGGTGGCCGTGCGTCCCGACCTGACGGGTAGCGCGGTGCTCGTCGCCTACGTGGTGCGGAAACCCGGGCTGCCGATGACCAGCAGCGACGTGCGGCGGTTCTGTCGCCGACAGTTGCCGGATTACATGGTGCCGTCGCTCGTCGTCGAGCTCGAGGCCGTGCCGCTGACCGCGAACGGCAAGGTCGATCGCCGCACCCTCCCCGATCCGTACGCCGCGGCTCGTGACGCCTCCGACGCGGCCTTCGAGGCCCCCGTGGGCCCCTTGGAACAGCAGATCGCCGGCGTCTGGGAATCGTTGCTCGGCACGTCGCGAATCGGGCGGAACATGTCGTTCTTCGATCTGGGCGGGCATTCGCTGCTCGCCGTCCGGATGCGCGCCGTCCTCGAGCGGCAGTTCTCGATCCCCCGGCTGCCGGCCGACGTGATGTTCGGTACCGTACAGCAGGTCGCCAGCCGGATACGCTCGCTCACCTCCACGGAACCGTGAACCATTTCTTCTTTGGCGACGCGGCCGAACCACTCTTCGGGGCATACCACGCCCCGGCCGGCGCGAAGGCGACGGGTATCGGGGCCGTGATCCACCAGCCGCTGGGCCACGAGTACCTGCGGTCGCATCGCGCGCTTCGGCAGTTGGCGATGCAACTGGCGCTGCGCGGCGTCGCGGTCCTCCGGTTCGACTACTTCGGGACCGGCGATTCCGCCGGCGAGCACGACGAGGTCACGCTCGCGCGCATGAGGCAGGACGGCAGCGAGGCCGCACAGGAACTCGCCGACGCGACGCCGATCCGGCGGCTCGTCGCGATCGGCCTGCGCGCGGGTGCCATTCCGGCGCTGGCGGCACTGGCGAATCCGCTGGTGTCGGCCAGCGTCCTCTGGGATCCGATCGTGGATGGACGGGCGTACCTCGCCACGCTGTCGCCGCTCGCTGCGGCCGGCCCCGAGGCCCTCTGGGCCCGGGGCTTCCCCTATGGTGTCGGCTTGGTCGAGGAACTGCGGAGCCACCGGTTGGAGTTACCGGCGCGGGGCAAGCGCGTCACCGTGGTCGCCGACGAGGCGACGCGTGCGCAGCTCGGCGAGCGCCGATCGGGAGACGAGGCGCGGTGGATCGAGGCGGGCGACGCGTTTCGCTGGGACAGCACCGGCGAGCATGCCGTGCAGGTGCCCGCTTCGACGATCGAGGACATCGTGCACGCCGTGGTCGGAGACTGACGATGCCCCCCATCGAGCGCGTCGTCACCTTCGGCCCCCGCGAACGCGGCGTAGGCATCCTGTCGTCCCCCGCGCAGCCGACGGACGTCGGCCTGCTGATCCTCAACGCGGGCTTGCTGCACCGCGTCGGTCACTGCCGGCTCGGTGTTCGCCTGGGCCGCGCCGCAGCGCAGGCCGGCTTCCCGGCCCTTCGCTTCGACTTCCCCGGCATCGGGGACAGCGAGGGCCGGTCGGACGGCCGCGTGGACATCCGGGCGTCAGCGGAGGACCTCGCGACGGTGTCCAGGAAGTTGCAGGACATGACCGGGGTGACGCGCGTGGTGGCGTACGGCTTGTGTCGCGGCGCCGACGTCGCGCTCACGGCCGTGCCGGACATGCCCGACCTTTCGGCGATCTCGATGGTTGACCCGTGGTGCTTTCCGACGCCGACCTTCTGGCTTGCGCGGTACGGGCCCAGTCTCGCCTCCCCCGACGTGTGGTTGCGAGCACCGTCCACGCTCAGGAAGTTGCTCAGCCGGAGCGTCGGCGCGTCGCCGGACGCCGAGCCGGTGCGGGAGATGATGGACAAGCCGGCGGTCGCGCGCCTCCTGACGACGGCCGTCTCGCGCGGGTGCATCCTGAACGCGTTCTTCACGGGCGGCTACCGAGACGCCTACTCCTACGAAGGCCAATTCCGCGAGGCCTTCTCGGACGTCGTCTTCGGCGACTGCCTGCGGGAACGGTACGTGCCCGAGGCCGACCACCTCGTCACGCAACCCGCTCACCAGCAGACGCTCCTCACGGACACCATCGGGCTCCTGCGGGATGTCGCGGGACGGACGCGTCCGGCGTAGCCGGCGAGCAGGAGGTCCACCCGCGCACCATGCGGGCGAAGTCCGACTCCTCATCTCCCACCGACCCGGAGTCCTGCGAACGTCCGGCGCGCGGTGACTTCAGCGGGTGGCGCACGACCGGCGTGAACGACGCCCCGGCGGGACTGGCACGCCGGCGGTCACCGCCCGCATCGTTCCGTGATGTTCGCGACTCCCCCCACGGCCCGGATCCTCCTGGCCGTTCTCCTCGCTGCCGCCCCCCTCCGGGCCCAGCAGCAGCCGGCCAGCGACGACGTCCTCGCGCTCCATCTGCGGAAGTTCTCGTGGATGATCCAGCGCGACTCCGCCCGCCTCGCGGACCTGCTCGCTCCCGACGCCCGCTTCGTGCACTCCAACGGTCTCGTGCAGGATCGCGCACGGATCCTCGGCGACCTCCAGTCCGGGCGCCTCGAGTACTTCGAGATCGTGCCGTCCGACACCGGCGTCCGGCACTACCCCAACGGAACGGCGATCGTGCAGGGACGGATGCGCGTTCGCGGGGCCATCGACGGCACCGGCTACACCACCGACCTGCTGTACACGGAGGTGTACCTGAGGGAGGGGCGTCGGTGGCGTCTCGTGACGCGACACGCCTCGCGCGCGCCGTAGGTGTCCCGGCGACGACGCCGCGACACGGGAAGGCGGGACAGCCGCCCATTCATGGCAGCCAACGCCTGCCGACGGGATCAGCGTCGGCTTCGCGGGGATGATGGTGGCTGCATGATGACGCCCGGCACCTCACGCGGGCTGCCTCAGGGGCGCTGCGCGACCGGGCCCCTCCGCGGCCACAGGGCGATTCGCCCGCCGCCGGCGAGGGCGAGGGCGGTGAAGCCCGCCATGTAGAGGAACGGCACTTCGCCCCCATCGTCGGCGCCAAAGCCCCCGCCGTGCACGCCGAAGAAGGCCACCGCCATCGTGAAGGCGAGCGATGCGGCCACGGGACGCGTCGCGATCCCCGCAATGAGCAGGAGCGACCCGACGCCTTCGATCGCGGCGGCGATCGCGAGTGACGGCAACGCCCCGATCCCCAGCGGGTCGGCGAACTCAACGGCCGACCCGGCGGTCCGCGTCGCCACGTCCATGAGCTTGCCCCATCCGTGCAGGGCGACCATCAGGCCACCGAGCGAGGCGCGCAACAGCAGGAGGGCGACATCCGCCGCCCACGGGGACGCGATCATCCGCTGCAGGAGCGGAAGCCCGACGCCGCCGCCGTTCATCGCGCACCTTCCCGGGGCACGACCTCGCCGGCCCGCAGCACGTCGGTGGCGCCGGGGCGCGGAGCCGTGACCACATGCGACGGGTGCAAGGAGCGATACGCCGTCGCGGGCGGGACGGGCGCCGTCGGGCGAAGGGAGAGAGGCATCGGGTCGGGACGCAGGAGTGGGCACACGGCGCGCGGACGCGCGCGGTGCCATGACGTTGCGCGAGCCGACCACAAAGTCGTGAGGGCGTCGCGGCGGCCGGTCGCCTCGGCCGACCAGCGGTCGCGGGGGCCGACGAGCGGCGACGGCTACCCGAGCCGCGCGCGCACGCGGGACGCGAAGCGACGACTCATCACCAGGGGCTCGCCGCCGCCCCGCAGATGGACGAGGAAGCTGCCGTGGCTCCACGCCTCGACGGCGACGACGTCCTCGAGGTTCACCAGGGCCCCGCGATGGATCTGCAGGAAGTGCGCATCCGGCAGTCGCTGACACCACTCGCGCAGCGGCTTGCGCACCTGCAGGCGTCGGCCGTCGCGGGTGAGCACGATCGCCTGATCGCCAGCGGCCAGCACGGCGCGGATCTGGGCGACCGCGAGGAACCCCATGTGGTCGTCGAGGCGCAGGAAGAGTCGGCTCGACCAGGCCAGCGGCTCGCGACCGGACTCGTCATCCCGGCCGGCGGGTGACATCGCGGCGCGTGCGGTCGGCTGCGGCGCGCGCGGTGCCGGTCGCCCGGGGTCGGTCGCCTCGTGCGGGCTGCGCGCGGTGAGCTGCGCGATCGCTGCCGCCAGCCGAGCGGGTTCGACCGGCTTGAGCAGGTAGTCGAGCGCATGGACGTCGAAGGCACGCAAGGCGTACTGATCGTGCGCGGTCACGAAGATCACCGCGACGTCGGGCGACAGGCGGGGGAGCAGGTCGAAGCCGCTCTCCCCCCTGAGCTGGACGTCGAGGAAGACGAGCGTCGCCCCCGTCAGCCGCAGCCGCTCCACGGCGGCCTCCACGCTCGCGGCCTCCCCGACGACCTCGACCTCGGGATGGGCGGCCAGCAGCGACCGCAACTCGCGCCGCGCGAGGCGCTCGTCATCCACGAGGAGCGCGTGCCACGTCATGCGGCGCGCGCCGACTCCGCCGCGGGAAGTACCAGCCGCGCGGTGACATGGCCGTCGTGTTCGGTAAGCGTGAGGGTCCCTCGTCCGGCATACAGGTGAGCGAGGCGCTCGCGGATGTTACGGAGGCCGATGCCCATGCCGTCGCGCCGCGACGACTGCAGGTGCCCGGAATTCACCACCTCCACGACGAGCAGGTCGCCGTCCCGGCGGGCGCGGATGATCAGCCGCAACGTGGTGTGAGGGGTCGCGAACCCGTGCGTCAGCGCATTCTCCACGAGCGGGTGCACGAGGAACCCCGGGAGCGCCGCTGCCGCCGCGTCGGGGGTGACGTCGAACTGCACGACCAGCGCCGACTCGTGCCGGACCTGCTCGACCGACAAGTAGGCCTCGACCGCCGCCAGTTCGTCGCGCAACGAGACGGCCTCGAGCGGACGCGAGACGAGCGTATGGCGGAGGAAGGCCGCGAGTTTCGTGATCATCTCCCGCGCCCGCCCGACGTCCTCGGCGATCAGGGCGCGGACCGAGTTCAGCGCGTTGAAGAGGAAATGCGGGTTGACCTGATAGACGAGCATCTGGTAGCGCGCCTCGCTGGCCAGCCGTGCCGCGTGCAGGGCCTCCTGCTCGCGCGCCGAAGCCCGGCGCAGTTCGTTGATGCCGACGAAGAGGACCCCCCAGGCCAGCATGAGCCACATGTGGTCCAGCAGGCAGGGCACGAGGCAACTCTGCGAGAGCGGAGCCGAGCCGTCCGTACGCCAAGGATGGCTCGCGTACCGATAGGCGGGATACCAGATCATACCGGCCACCCCTGCCCCGACCACCGTCCCGACGACGAGGCGCCGGGGTCCCGTGCGCAGGTCGGGCAGCCGCAGCAGAGCGAGCGCGAGCAGGCTGCTCAACGCGAATGCGAAAGCGACCCGCACCACGCGGATCGGCAGTGTCGCGGCGAGGTCGGGGTCGCCGGGCTCGTGCGCCGCGAACGCGCTGAGGTAATTCCCGGTCAGGTAGAGCGACCATCCCGCCGCCTGCGCCACCCAGAACCAGCGGTGGTGCCACGGAGCCGGCAGCGCGGCGATGCGGTCGGAGAAGCGCACACCGGCAAGCTACGCGGACGCCACCACGGACGGCACTCAGCGACGACGAACGGTCGCAGGAGACGACAGGCGGCGGGACTCTCCGACCGACGGCAGCGAACGAGTGGCGTACTGCGACGTCACGCCATGCGACATGTCGGCCGTCCGCTCGTCGGCCGGCCACGCCGCTGGCCGCTGCCGTCAACCGTCGAACGCGGATCCGTGTCTCATCGGTGGCTCACCGTGACATCGTGTGGCAACCTCAACCCCACCATCCCATGCGGCCCCTTCGGCTTCTGCTGCTCGCCCTCTCGCTCTCCCACGCGCCCGCGGACTTGCTGTCGCAAGCGCACGAGCACGCTGCTCCGATCCCGGCAGCGCGCTCCGGCGGCGCTCCGCCACCGGCGGTACCGTCCATCGCTTTGTTCGACAATCTGGGCACGCACGGCCGACCGCTGGGCAAGGTCAGCGCGCCGGCGCAACAGTGGTTCGACCAGGGGCTGCGGCTGACCTGGGCCTTCGGGCACGGCGAGGCCGTGCGGAGCTTCAAGATGGGCATCGCCGCCGACTCGACGTGTGCGATGTGCTGGTGGGGCGTGGCGTGGGCCAGCGGCCCGTATCTCAATGATCCCGCCTCCGACAGCACCCGACTGGCCGAGGCGTACGTCGCGATCCGACGCGCGCAGACGCTCGCGGCGTCGGCACGCCCCGTTGATCGGGCCCTCATCGAGGCGATGGCCACCCGCTACGTGCCCGTGCCGGACAGCGCACGCCGACGCGCGCTCGACACCGCCTACGCGCAGGCGATGGCGTCGGTCGCGGCGCGATTCCCCGAGGACGACGAGGTGCAGACCCTGCTGGGCGAGTCGCGGCTGATCCTCGCCGGATGGGACGGGATGTACACCCGCGACCGCCGCCCGCTCCCGGGCGCGGCGGCGACGCTGGCACCGTTCGAGACGGTGCTCGCGCGGAACCTTGTGCACCCGGGCGCCTGTCACCTGTACATCCATG
>Ga0209990_10000903_pt1 | contig 27324 bp, 19 predicted proteins | sample NOAtaG_6_FD_187304 | JGI IMG/M metagenome (GOLD analysis project Ga0209990, IMG submission 187304) | Freshwater lake microbial communities from Lake Erie, under a cyanobacterial bloom - NOAA_Erie_Diel5S_2200h metaG (SPAdes) (version 2) | ecosystem: Environmental > Aquatic > Freshwater > Lake ...
CAAACCGTCACTGGCGCAATGAGTATTCTGCGGACGAAATGGGACCAGACATGGTCGATTGTGGAACGTGCCGTTGCGAGGGGCAAAGAACGAAAAGAATCTCAGGCTGTGCCTCGACTGGGGATCGCCTGAGCGGATTGTGTCTGCTGGTTTTGGTGGCCGAGAATTATTCCGCCTGTGAGCTTTCGATGAATTGGACGCAGTCATGAAATCGCGGATTGCTGTATTGGTGATTAGTGCGTTTGTTTTGGCATTGGGGGGGCTGTGGCTGCGTGTCACGGTGGCGGGTTCGGATGAGCTGCCGCCTCTGCACACTCGGATGGAGATCCCAACGTCGCAGGGCAGGCGTGAGTGTGTGATCCACGTTCCTGTTTCCTGTGACGGGTCTCGACCGGCGGCTTTGGTGATCATGCTGCACGGGTTTGGCGGTACAGCCTTGAATGCGGCGCGGGAGACGGGGTGGTCCGAGAAGGCGGATCGGGAGGGGTTCATTATTGTATATCCTGAGGCGACTCGACCTGACCGCACAGGTCCGGCGAATTTCCGCCGGAATCCTCAGGCCTGGAACGATGGTTCGGGTCGGTTTCATGCTGCGGCTGAGGGTGTGGATGATGTTGCGTTTATCGGTGCGTTGATTGACCGGATTGGTGAAAGCTGCCGGATCGATGCGGGACGAATTTTTGTGACTGGTTTTTCGAATGGTGCTTCGATGGCATTTGGCGGGAAGGATCAGGGCGGTGCGGAGAAGCCGGCGGTGCAGACATTTATTGATCGCGGGCCGTGTAATGTGGTGTTTGTGACGGTTGAGGATTTGGGTCATCACTGGCCGGGTGGCGAGCGTCAGGTGGCCGAATTTTTGGTGGGCAGGCACAACCGGAAACTGAAAGCGACTGACGAGATTTGGAATTTTTTCAAGTTGCGGCAGAAGCGGTGAAGCTTGTCGGCTGAATGGGAGTTGTGGCGGCTGCTGTTTGCAGACCGTGGCACGGGATCCGATATCCGGCTGCTTGCCCTCACCCCGGGAATGATGTAGTGTGTGTATCTGAACAGCGAGTATTCGGGAGTGTTCGTGACCAGTTTCCCGATGTGCAAAGCAAGGTGGGGCCTGAAGGCCTCTGAAGAATAGCGCCCTGCTGCGGTGATTCCTGCTGTGCTGATGATGGAATCGCTTCTTTTCGGCCGTTTTGTAATTCGGCCTCGGCAGTTCAGTGAAAGTGCGCTCATGGTGTGTGTCAGGCGGAAGAAAAGGCCATCAATATGTCGGTAAACGCTGGTATTTGGATCGATCATCACAGGGCAGTGCTGGTACGAGTGACCGGTGGGGAAGAAGAGATCACTGAGATTGAATCTGACGTTGAGAAACCATTTTCGTTACCGGCCGGATCCGGTTCGGGCTCTGAGCATCCGCAGCACTATCTGTCGGAGATCAAGCAGGAGCACAAATTCATGAATCAGTTGAACGGCTACTATGATGAGGTGCTGAAGGCACTTCACGGTGTCGAACGACTGCTGATCTTCGGTCCTGGAGAGGCCAAGGGTGAGTTTCGAAAGCGGCTGGAGTCGCAGCATTTTCCTGTGAAAACAGTGGAGATTGCCACTGCCGACAAGATGACGGATCCGCAGGTCGCTGCGAAGGTGCGCAAGCATTTCGAGGATTTGCAGACGCACGGCTGAGGAAAATGTCTGTGCGGTTTTTTGATGTTGTGTGGTCAGAAACGTGGCAGCTTTACGCAATTCCAGCCAGTCCGCTCGAGCATGAGATCGGACTGGCTGTTTTCGTTTTGAATGCTCACTGCTGTTCCGGACAGCAGTGAATGTTTGAGTGTGCTGCCGGATCACTGTGCAGGCCGTTTTTTCGGCAGTTTTTGTGCGGGGTGTGAATCGGGTGTTTGGTACGCTTCAGCAGGAATTTTCCGCGTGGAACGAAGGTTCCGGGTATTTTCATGTGGCGGAGGCGAGAGCAGGTACGAGGGAGTTGTGGCTGATGGAGAAAGACAAGTCGATTCCGGTGTTGCCGAGTCGTTCGCTGGAGCGGACGATTCGTTTTTATTCGCGGCTGGGTTTTGAGGGTCATCTGCTGGCTATGGGGACCTGGGCCATAGTGACTCGCGGAGATCTTGAGCTGCACTTTTTCCCGTATCCGCAGCTGCAGCCGGCGGAGAATTACGGGGGGTGTTACCTGCGGGTGTCCGATGTGGATGGGCTGGCTGCGGTGTTCGGTCAGGCGGAATTGCCGCGGTCGGGGATACCGCGTGTGGAGTGCGTGGAGGACAAGGTTTGGCGGATGCGTGAGTTTGCCATGGTTGACGAAGACGGTAATCTGGTGCGTGTTGGCTGTCCTTTGCAGGGTGTCATGAGAGGTGATTAGTTTCGGAAGCAGGGTTGGGAGCGGTGGCGGTTGAGTGTTTTGTGTCGCAGTACAACTGGCTGAGCAGTGTGCTGCATGTTTTTGGACAGTGATGAGCTGGCGAATGAGGTGTGTTTCACAATTGCGTTGAATGCGTTGCTGGGTGCTGAGCTGAGGAACGCTGGTGAGGTGCTGTGATTTTCGTGGGGGCTGGAATCTGGTGAACTTTTGCCTGCAGCACTCATGCTCTGCTGAAGTTCACAGCAGGACAAATTCACTGGAGGTTTGACGATGGCGGTTCGGCTGGTGCCAGGTCGGGTGGTATTTCTGCTGGCTGCAGTGGCAGTGCTGCTGACACAGGCTGGCACCGGGACTGTGTGGGCTCAGCAGTTGCCGGTTTCTGTCAGTTTTGACCGGGACATCAGGCCGATCCTGTCCGATCTGTGTTTTACGTGTCATGGACCGGATGAGTCGCAGCGCAGCAGTGGTCTGCGTCTGGACGAGCGGAACGGTTTGTTTGCTGAGCGGGACGGTGACAGTGTGGTGTCGCCGGGGAATCCGGCTGCCAGTCTGCTGGTTCAGCGGATTGTGTCAGCGGATCCTGACATGCAGATGCCTCCGCCGGGGTTTCCGCGGCGGTTGACGGACCGGCAGAAGCAATTGCTGAACGACTGGATAGAGCAGGGTGCGAAGTGGTCAGAGCACTGGGCATTTGTTCGTCCGCAGTTGCAGGTGCCACCGGTTACGAGCAATCCGGGCTGGTGTCGCAATTCGATTGATCAGTTTGTGCTGGCGCGGCTGGAGTCTGCTGGTTTGCAGCCATCGCCGGAGGCGGATCGCAGAACGCTGATTCGCCGGGTGACGCTGGATCTGACTGGGTTGCCACCGAAGCTGGATGAGGTGGAGGCGTTTGTGGCTGATCAGTCTGCGGATGCGTGGGAGCGGGTGGTGGACCGGCTGCTGGCATCACCGGCTTATGGTGAGCACATGGCGGTGGCGTGGCTGGATGCTGCTCGTTACGCGGACACCAGTGGTTATCAGAACGATGGGCCGCGGAGTATGTGGCGGTGGCGGGACTGGGTGATTGAGGCGTTCAATCGGAATCTTTCGTTTGATCAGTTTACGGTGGAGCAGATAGCGGGGGATTTGCTGGAGAATCCGACGCTGGAGCAGCGGATTGCCACGGGGTTTAATCGGAATCATCGGGGCAATGCGGAGGGGGGTATTATTCCGGAGGAGTATCAGGTGGAGTATGTGGCGGACCGTGTGGATACGACTTTTGCGGTCTGGCAGGGGCTGACGATGGGTTGTGCGCGGTGTCACGACCACAAGTATGATCCGTTGAGTCAGCGGGAGTATTATCAGGTGTTTGCGTGGTTCAACAATCTGCCGGAGTCGGGACGGGCGATCAAGGAGGGCAATTCACCCCCGTTCATTAAGGCTCCGTTACCGGCACAGCAGCAGCAGTTGCGTGAGTTGGAGCAGCAGGTTGTGCAGGCGGAGCTGCGGATCAGGGCGTTGCGGCCGGAGCTGTCTGGGGAGGTGGAAAAGTGGAGTGCAACGGCTGAAGCGCGTCGGGAATCTGATTGGACGCCGACGGCAGGGCTGCAGCAGGTGTATCCTCTGGCGGGCAGTCTGTTGAGTGATGCGGGGCATTCGCTGACGCTGAGTCCGGAAGGCGTTGAGCCGATCTGGGTATTGCGTGGCGGGGAGCGGGCACTGCTGCTGGATGGGGGAGCGATTCCGGAGTCGGCGACTGTCGGGGGTTTTGGGTATTTCGATCGTTTTTCGCTGGCGGCGTGGATACGGCCGGACGGTTCCGGGGGTACGGTGCTGTCGCGGATGGTTCCGGTGGACCAGGGTGAGGGATACAGCGTGCATCTGCAGGACGGGCGGGTGCAGGTGAATCTGGTGAAGCGGTGGCTGGATGACGCGATTCGGCTGGAGAGTGAGTCTGTGCTGCCGGCTGGTCGGTGGGTGCATCTGGCGGTGGTTTATGACGGGACTCGTCTGGCATCGGGGGTTCGGCTGTATCTGAACGGGGCTGAGGTTCCGCTGACTGTGCGGCTGGATCGTCTGAATCAGACGTTTGCGGTGAAGGCTGAGCCATTTCGGATTGGTGGCGGGCACAGTCGATTTCGTGGCGCGATATCGGATGTCCGGGTTTATGGTCGTGATCTGTCGTCGGAGGAGGTGGAGTTGCTGGCCGTGCCGGAGTCGGTTTCAGAGATTGTGAAGCTGGAGGCGGGCAGTCGGACGGAGGTGCAGCGGCGAAAGCTGGAGGGAGCGTATCTGGAGCGGCATGCGAAAGGTGAGCTGCGTGAAGCTTTTGCGCGACTGCCGGTGCTGCGTGGGCAGCTGCGAGAGCTGGATGATCAGATACCGACGGTGATGGTGATGCAGGAATTACCGACGCCTCGTGAGACGCGTGTACTGCTGCGTGGCCAGTATGACCGTCCTGGTGAGCTGGTGCGGCCGGGTGTACCGGCTGCGTTTGCGGGGAATTTTGTCAGTCGTCATGGGAACCGGCTGGATCTTGCTCGCTGGCTGGTGAGTGGCGAGAATCCATTGACAGCGCGGGTCGCGGTGAATCGTTTTTGGCAGCGGTATTTTGAGTACGGTCTGGTGCGAACGTCGGAGGATTTTGGATCCCAGGGCGAGGTTCCGTCGCACCCTGAGCTGCTGGACTGGCTGGCGCTGGAATTTCAGCGGAGTGGCTGGGATATCAAGGCGTTGCAGCGTTTGATTGTGACCAGTGCTGTGTATCGGCAGTCATCGCGGCAGTCACCTGAGCTGCAGGCGCTGGATCCGGACAATCGCCTGCTGGCGCGGGGCAGTCGGCGTCGATTGTCGGCGGAAGCAGTGCGTGATCAGGCGCTGGCTGTGAGTGGGCTTTTGGCTCGAGTCACAGGCGGTCCATCTGTAAAGCCGTATCAGCCGGAGGGATTGTGGAAGGAGATTGCGACGGACATGGAGTATGAGCAGTCGCGGGGGGCGGATTTGTATCGTCGCAGTCTGTATACGTACTGGAAACGCACGGTAGCTCCGCCGCTGATGGTGACATTTGATGCGACAACGCGGGAGGCGTGTACGGTGAGTCGTGGTCGGACGAATACACCGTTGCAGGCGTTGGCGCTGATGAACGATGTGACTTTTGTTGAGGCAGCGCGAGTGCTGGCTCAGCGTGAGCTGTCAACTGGTGCGAGGAGTGTTTCGGAGCGGATTGAGCGAATGTTTCGTATGGTGACGTCGCGAGTTCCGACGGCGCGGGAGCTGCAGATTCTCAATGCTCGTTATGAGCGTAACGCGAGTCTGTACAGGCAGCAGCCGGAGGCTGCGTCGGCGCTGAATCGGACTGGAATGACGGCGGTGGATGAGACGGTGGATGCTGCGGAGCTGGCGGCGCTGACGACGGTGGCGAGTGTGCTGTTGAATCTTGATGAAGTGATCACGAAGGAATGATGTGATGTCAGGCATGATTGAGCAGCGGCTGGCAGGCGGGCGTCGGGGTTTTCTGGGGTTGGGTGCCGGTGTATTGGGTGCCGGTGCATTGGGTGAGCTGCTGGGTGGTGAGAATGAAGCGGCGCCGGGCCTGGGCATTGGTGATGGTCCGCATGTTCTGCCGCGTGCGAAGCGGGTGATTTTTCTGTTTCAGTCGGGGGCTCCTTCGCAGCTGGACCTGTTTGATTACAAGCCAGGATTGCGAGATCTGCGTGGCACGGAGTTACCGGAGTCGGTGCGACAGGGGCAGCGTCTGACTGGTATGACGAGCAGTCAGTCGAGTTTTCCAGTGGCGCCGACGATGTTTCGTTTTCGTCAGCGTGGTGACAGCGGTGCGTGGGTGAGTGATTTGCTGCCGCGAACGGCGGCGATAGCTGATCGGTTGTGTTTTGTGCGTTCGATGCATACGGAGGCGATCAATCACGATCCGGCGATTACTTTTTTTCAGACGGGATCGCAGCTGGCCGGTCGGCCCAGTCTGGGTTCTTGGCTGTCGTATGGGCTGGGGAGTGAGAGCAGTGACCTGCCGGCATTTGTGGCAATGATTTCCGGTGCGGGTGATCAGCCGCTTTATGACAGGTTGTGGGGCAGTGGTTTTTTGCCGACGCGGTATGCTGGTGTGAAGTTTCGGTCACAGGGTGATCCGGTGCTGTATCTGTCAAATCCGGCGGGAATCAGTCGTGAGGTGCGGCGTGGTCTGCTGGATGATCTGCAGACCCTGAACGGGCTGCATCTGGAGCAGACGGGTGATCCTGAAATCACCACGCGGATTGCGCAATACGAGATGGCCTATCGTATGCAGGCTTCCGTGCCTGAATTGACGGATCTGTCGAACGAAGCGGCGAGTACGTTTGAAATGTACGGGGAGGAGTCGCGTCGTCCGGGCAGTTTTGCGTGGAATTGTCTGATGGCGCGTCGGTTGTGTGAGCGTGGTGTGAGATTTGTGCAGTTGTTTCATCGCGGTTGGGACCAGCATCTGGAATTGCCGAAGAATATCGGTCTGCAGTGTCGGATGACGGATCAGCCGTCAGCGGCGCTGGTACTGGATCTGGAGCAGCGTGGTCTGCTGGAAGACACGGTGGTGGTGTGGGGGGGAGAATTTGGTCGTACGGTGTATTGTCAGGGCAGGCTGACGGCGTCGGACTATGGCCGGGACCATCATCCGCGGTGTTTTTCGATGTGGCTGGCGGGAGCTGGGATTCGTGGTGGTCAGACGTGGGGCGAGACGGACGATTTCAGCTACAACATTGTGCGGGATCCTGTGCACGTGCATGATTTGAATGCGACTTTGCTGCATTTGCTGGGGTTGGACCATTTGCGTCTGACGTACAAGTTTCAGGGGCGGCATTACCGGCTGACAGATGTTCATGGGAATGTGGTGACGGGATTGCTGAAGTGAGTTGTGGGTTGTGTTTGATCGGCAGAAAATGCCGGATTGGGTTGAATGCTGAATCCAGCGGTGGTGCTCTGCCTGTTTGTATGCATCGCGATGGGATTTCGCTGTTGTTTGACCGATTAAGAGGGATGGGAGTTCAGAGCGTCGTGGAAACGTGTTGGGTTGGGGACAGTTTGCATGTCACTGGCTGAGTTGCCTGTTCTGGAGCGTGCGCGGGCTGTGTACGCCGATGGCAGTCTGCTGGAGTGGCGTCCGTTGAATGGGCTGCAGCGGATGATGCTGCGCTGGGAGCAATTTTGTCCGCTGAATGCTGCTCACGTATTGACGCTGAGCGGATCTGTGACAGCTTCGTCGCTTGGGGACGCGGTGAGAGCGGCATTGGGGCGTCATTTCCCGCTGCCGGCGGAGGTGTGTACTGGCGGCAATCGCATGCGGTGCGGGGTCAGGCTGGGGCAGGGAGGGGACGTTGAGCTTACAGTATCATCTGTGCATCGGCAGCCGGAGCTGGCCATTGCGGGTGTGCTGGATCGTGAGCTGAATCGGTATTTTCCGGGTGGATTGCACTGGCCTTTTCGGTTTCATGCGATCTGTGAGACGGCTGATCGCTGGCATCTGGTGGTTGTGTATCGCCATGCCTTTATGGATTCGCGCGGGATCAGTGCGTTATGTCGTTCAGTACTGCGTGTGTTGCGGGGATTTGAGCTGACGGAGCCGGCACCGGGATTTGCGCCGGATCTGAGTTTGATTGTGCCGGCGTTTTCAGATTCGGCGGCGGCTCGGCATTCGGTGGTGAGTGTCAGTCGGGAGATTTTTCATGGTCTTGGGTCGTGGCGTGCGCAGCAGCGATTTGCGGGGCCGGATCGGTGTGTGACCGGGGTTGAGTCTGAGAGTCTGAGTCTGTCAGGAGTGCTGCAGTCTGCCCGATCGCTGGGTGTTACGGTACAGGATCTGCTGCTGGCTGCGATGCATGATTCACTGTCTCAGATGTCGCTGGTGACGGGGCGGCGGCAGCGGATCGGTTTGTATACTCCAGTGGACCTGCGTCAGGAAACGGTACCTCCGGTTCCGGAGGCCAGCGGTCAGGTGCTGGGAGGTTACACTTTACGATTACCGCGTGAGCGTGGGGGATCGTTTGCGGATTTGGCGAAGCGTGTCTCCCGTGAGAGTCAGGCGATCAAACGATCTGGTCATTACCGTTTGTATGAGCGTCATTTGTCGTTTATGACGGCGGTGTGGGACAGATTGTCGCACCGTGCGAATGAGGTGGCGGGACCCTTTCTGGCTCCGGTTGCTGCTCTGGCATCGAATGTGAACCTGAATGTGTTTTTTGAGGATGAGCTGCAGTCCGGGCAACTGCTGGATTATTCGCGTTATACCGGGACGGGGATTATGACATCGATGATGGTGGGTTTGACGACGTGTGGGGCGAACTGCCGCATCTCGACGACTCATCATTCAACATTGTTCGCGGAGTCAGAAATTCGGGAGTTACGTCGGCGGGTCTGTTGTCGTCTTTTGGGCGAGTTTCAGCAGCTGTGAGTTGAGTGTGGCTGGGGCGGGGCAGGCTGAGTGCAGCGAGAGCGGCTGCGGCTCGAGGATCTCCGAGGTGCAGTGCTTTTGTGAACCAGTCTGAAGCAGAGGTCAGCTTCGCTGCCGGGCCGGGATTGATTGTTTGTGTGCTGCAGATGTCTGAGGCTGCTGACAAGGCTGTTCCACTCCACGTGCCGGGTGTTGTCCGGTTCCCAGTCAGTGAGATTGGCGAATTCGATATCCGAAACTTCGAGTGGTGGTACGCAGGCCTTGCGGAGGACCGGGCAGAGAATTCCCATGCGGAGCGCGTATTGTGAATCCAGTCTGACCCACCGTGACTGAACGGAAGAGGGAGTCCGGATTGGTATTACGGCGAAGGCGTGGATTTGTTGCATGCTTATGAACCCAGTGCGGCATTGGCGTCGAGGATTTCAGAGGCTTTGGTGTTCAAAATGGCTTGTCTTGTGGCTGCTTCGGTTTTTTCGCGTGCTTCGTGTCGGAACTGGGTTACCAATTGGTACTCGCGAATTCGGGTTTTGAACTCCTGGGGGGCTTGCTCCGTCACAGCCTGCACGTGAGGGTGCGACGGTGATCCATTTTGTTTCGGGGGTTTGAGAAGTCCGTGTTTCGAAAACGTTTTTGGTGTGAGTGCGGGATTTGGGGGTTGGAGATGCGTTGTCTGCCTGGTTGTGTTTGTGGGCTGGTGCTGTGGATCAGCGGCGCTGTGCTGCTGGCTGATGAAGATTCTGTTGTGCGGGTATTTATCTTCGCCGGTCAGTCGAACATGGTGGGTTCGGATTCGAAGATTGCGGATATTGGTCGATTCCCGCCGTTTGCGGGGCTGGATCAGCCGCAGGCGGCTGTGCGTTTTTCGTATTGTCTGGGTCGTGAAGAGAAGCTGGAGTCTGCTGGCTGGGAGTCATTGCGACCGGTGTATAACGTGGTGGGTCCGGAGCTGAGTTTTGGTCGTGAGGTGACGTCGCGGATCAGGGCTCCGATTGCGATTATCAAGATTGCGGCCGGTGGGACTCATCTGGGAGGCGACTGGAATCCGGACCAGCCGAGTGGTTTTCGATTGTATCCGCTGGCGTTGCAGCGGGTTCGGGCAGCGCTGGGGGAACTGGACAAACAGGGGGTGAAGTGGCGGCTGGAGGGATTCATGTGGCATCAGGGTGAGAACGACATGTTTGAGCCGGAGTATATGGCGTCCTATGGGAGGAATCTGAGGAATTTTGTGGCCAGTTGGCGTCGGGATCTGCAGGCACCGCAGCTGCGATTTTTCATTGGTGAGTTGTGTACGAAGACGATCTGGGGCATGGACCTCAGGCCTCGGATGTATGCGATCAGTCTGGGGCAGCGTGAGGTGGCCGATGCGGATCCCCTGGTGGAATATGTTCCGACATCGCATGTGGGTGTGGAGATTGGTGGTGGTGCGGGTCTGCATTATCACTATGGCACGCTGGGGCAGCTGGAGCATGGTGTGTGTTATGCGCGGGCGTGGCTGCAGGCGACAGGGCAGTGGCAGCGTGAGTCGCGGAGACTGCAGCAGTGGCCGTATGCAGCCGGCTCGAAGGTGCGTTTGTTTGTAATGGCCGGGCACCGCAATATGGAGGGAGAGCGGGCATTTGTGCAGGATCTGGCCAATCTGCCGGGGGGCTCGAAACTGCTGGAGTCGGATCAGCGGGTTGCCTGCCGTTACAGTCTGGGTGGAGGGTATACGGTGTCGGATGGCTGGGAGCCGCTGGGACCATTTGGGGAGTACGGCACATTTGGTCCGGAGCTGAGTTTTGCGGCGGCCTTGCAGCATTCCGGGGTGCAGAACGTCGCAATAGCCAAATTTACTCACAGTGGTTCTCAGATCATTGACTGGACGCCGGCTGGCAGTGAGGCAAAGGGGCGAAATCTGTATCCGGCATTTCTGGAGTTTGTGCGGCGATCTGTGCAGGACCTGCGGGATCGCGGGCATGAGGTGGAGCTGGCGGGTATTTGTTATCATGTCGGCGAGAATGACATGTCGTGGGGGCCGTTTAGAAAGGGGGCACCGGAGCGTGTGCTGTCGCTGGTGAGAGCGGTGCGGCAGGATCTGCAACAGCCGCAGTTGCGATGGTATATCAGTCAGCAGGCACCACCTGATCATGAAAGTGTGAACCGAGTGGATGTGCTGTCCGTAATGTCGGAGGTGCTGGCGGGTGAGTCCGGGGTAGTCCATCTGCGCGAGCTGGATTTGCCGGTGCAGCGAGAGCAACTGGTACTGGATGCAGCGGGTGTGGTGCGACTGGGTGAGAAGCTGGCGAGTGGTGTGCAGGCGGTTGTCGTGGACGGGCAGCTGCGCTGACGAAGCATTGTGCGTACACGTGGTGTGTGTTGTGCCTGATGAATTCGGGGATGTCAGAGATGCGATACGGTGTGGAACGGTTGACGTTGATTGCTGCTGCACTTGGTTTTCTGCTGGCGGGAGATCGGGTGGCGTCCGTTCATGCGCAGCAGCAGCAGCAGCAGCAGCAGTCGGCGGCAGTTGCCTGGCAGTATTCGGCAGATGTACTGCGACCATTCTGGCAGGGTCGCGTGGTTGACGGTGAGTCTGTGTTGTTTGTGCGTGATGCATCAACCGGAGTGGCTCGAGGGCAACTGTTGTATCCGATTGAGAAGGTTGTGCGTTTGACGTTGGCGACTGAATGGCATCAGGCTGGTGGGATGGTGTTTGAGGAGGGGCGTGATTATTCGTTTGAGCGTGGCGGGCGGGAGATTGTGCTGCCGGCGGGATCTCGTGTGCCGTCATTTACAGCGGATCAGTTGCGTCGTCCGTCTGGCAGTCAGAAGTACCGACTGACCCACAGGGATGGCAACGGCGAGATTTTTTTTGCTGCGGGTGCCGAGTACCATCAGATGCAGGTGGCGGTGACCTACGAGCACGCCGAGGAGGACTGGTCGGGAGTGCTGCCGAAGTACGATGCGGCAGCGCTGCCGCGGACAGCTCAGCGACTGCAGCGTGGTCAGGGATTGTCTGTAGTGCTGCTGGGGGACAGTATTTCGACGGGGTGCAATGCATCGGGCTGGGCGGGTGTTGCGCCGTATCAGCCACCGTATCAGGACCTGCTGGTGCAGCATCTGCAGGCATGGAGTACAGGTCCGGTGAAGCTGACGAATCTTGCTGTTGGCGGGACTTCTACCCCCTGGGGAATTACGAAGGTGTCGGAGGTGACAGCGGCGAAGCCTGATTTGGTGCTGCTGGCGTTTGGCATGAATGATTCATCAGGGCGTCCGGCAGCTGAGTATGGGGCAAATATTGCAGCAATGATTGCGCAGATTCGCGAGGGGGCTCCTGAGGCAGAATTTGTGCTGATTGCAACGATGCGTGGGAATGCCGACTGGGTGGCTCTGAAGCAGGAGCTGTTTGGTGAGTATCGGGATGTGCTGCAGGGGCTGACGGGGCCGGGGATTGTGCTGGCTGATCTGACGTCGCTGTGGACGGAGTTTTTGAAGCGAAAGCGGGACAGTGATCTGACGGGTAATGGTGTGAACCATCCGAATGATTTCGGCCATCGGGTCTATGCGCAGGTGCTGGCGTCGCTGTTGTGTCCGGGCACAGCGGAGGGGGCTCGGGAAGTGCGATTGTGGCCCGAGCGGGCTCCGGTGGGTGATCAGACATTTGAGAGTTCAGAGGCGAAGATGACGGTGCATCTGCCGTCTGAGCCGAATGGTGCGGCTGTGGTGATTTGTCCGGGTGGTGGCTATGGCGGGCTGGTCACGGGAGCGGAGGGGCATGGGATTGCGAAGTGGCTGAACGGTCATGGAGCAGCGGGTATCGTGCTGGAGTATCGTTTGCCGCGTGGTCGTTCATTTGTGCCGCTGCTGGATGCTCAGCGGGCCATTCGAATCGTGCGGGCGCGGGCAGCGGACTGGGGGATTGATGGATCGCGAGTGGGGATTATGGGGTTTTCGGCTGGCGGGCATCTGGCGTCTACGGCGGCGACACATTTCGAACCGGCTCGCCCGGACGCTGCGGATGAGCTTGATCGACCATCCAGTCGACCGGACTTTGCGGTGCTGGTGTATCCGGTTGTGACGATGGGTGCAGCGACTCATGGCGGATCGAAGCAGAATCTGCTGGGGTCAAATCCGAGTCAGGAGCTGATGGATTTGTTTTCGAATGAGAAGCAGGTCAGTGGTCAGACTCCGCCGATGTTTCTGGCACATGCCCTGGATGACAAACCGGTTCCTCCGGAGAACAGTCGGGATCTGTATGTGGCACTGCAGAAGGCTGGAGTTGCGTCCAAGTACCTGGAGCTGCCCTCCGGCGGTCATGGGCTGAACGGTTATCAGGGGCCAATGTGGGATGCATGGCAGCAGCAGTCACTGGAGTGGCTGGGTGCGCAGGGATTTCTAAAGCCGCAACCGTGAGTTTGATCGCGGGTGTGGAGAGTGTGCCGGCTGAGACAGCCTGGGTTGTTGATTTGCCTTGGGGGCTATTTGGGCAGCAGGTCGACGGCTGATTTCCAGATTCCCCAGCCTGCGGCGAGCAGCAGTGCGACAGTGGAGATTCCGAGTGCGGCATCCCAGAGTCTGCCTGGGCGGAGTCGTTCGTCGGTGACATTCCGGCGGAAGTGAATGGCTGCATAGCCGAGCATGGGCAGCATGGCGGCTTGAGTCAGTCCGGCGATTTTGATGAGCTTGACGGGTTCCGGGAAGAGGATGAAGGCGACGACGCAGATGAGCGGCAGGATGGTGGAGATCCACTGGACGAGTTTAGCGCGTTGTTTGCTTTCGTGATCGGCGGAGCTGAGTCCGACGACTCCGCAGAAGTCAGCGATCATGCGGGCGTTACCTGCGTTGGCGACGAGGAATGTGGAGTAGAGGACGGCGAAGGCACCGATCAGGAACAGCCAGCGGGCGTATTCTCCGAAGATTGGAACGTAGCTGCGGGAGAGGGTACCGACCATTCGCATGCCTTCGGGGTCGCGACCTTCAGAGTGCAGCACGCAGACTCCCATGAGGTAGAACGCGGCGGTGGCAAGTGTGTAGATGATCATGGAGGCGAAGGCGTCCCATTTCATGACATTGAACCAGCCCTGGGCGCGTTTGAGCCAGTGTGCGGAGGATTCGCGGGGTCCGGCGGAACGGGCGTATCCTTTTTCGATGCACCAGTAGGGGTAGCTGATCAACTCGGTTGCGCCGACGCCGATGATGCCGAAGGTTGCGAGGGCCGTGATGAGTGCTGCGTCACCGGGGGGCAGTCCGAAGCTGAGTCCCTGCAGGATTTCGGCTGAGGAGAGGGCGTAGGAGGTTTGCTGGAGGGCGAAAACATTTCCAATGGTGATGAAAGTGAAGGCGACGACGAGTGCAACGGAGAAGACTTCGACGAGTTTGTAGCGGCCGTACCAGAGCAGTACAGCCGTGGCGACACTGAGGATGATGGCCCAGATTTTTTCGTCGCGTGTGGGTGGATCGACGAGACTGACACCATTGTCGTCGACGAGCGGTTTACCGGCGAGTGCGAGTGTCTGAATCTGCTGTCCGCGTGGTCCCAGTTCCTGCAGTTCGGCTTCGATTCGCTGCAGCACGTTCAGTTGTTTGGTGTTGGGGGGCGGGCTGGGCAGAGGATTGGTTTCGGATGCGGTTGTCTTCCATGCGGCCCACTGCTGAATTTCTTTGGTGGAGGGGCAGTTGACTGCTGCGGCATAGTCGCCGGTGAGAGGGATGGTGAGTGACAGCGATTGACCGACTCCACCGGCGATGCCGCCGAGCTGTGCTGTGGACGTGGAGATCATGAGGACCCAGAAGGCGACGATCCAGTTGATGCCGAAGAGACGCGGTCCGGGGACTCGATTGAGTGACGTGAGCGTGGTTTCGCCATGGCTGATGGCGAAGCGACCGAATTCGAGCTGGACGAAGACTTTGACGACGCAGCCGAGGAGGATGAGCCAGAGCAGGGCGATGCCAGCCTGGGCCCCGGTTTTAGTGGTCATGATCAGTTCGCCTGAGCCGACGATATTGGCGGCGATGATCAGTCCGGGGCCGATGTGCTGGAGGATCTGCAGCGGCCGATTTGGTGGATCGGCGATTTCGGATGCGATGCGGCGATCGGTGAACTGCGATTCGGAGGGTTGCGACATACGAGGAATCTTCGGGAGAGAGCAGCGTGGGCTGTGTGGGAGTACGTGGCAGGAATTGAAGGTTCAGAAGTGCACAGCATACACAGATCTGCGAGCGGTGCCACTTTGGCTTGAGGGGAAGGGGGGTGAGAACGGGGGGAAGTGTTCTGTTTGTCAGAGTCATCGGGCGGATTTCGCGAAAATCCTGCCGGCAGAGGTGTGGCAGGGTAACTTCTGCGAGTGCCGGGCTTTAGACTTTGTGCAGCGTTGGGGGGTGTTCGTGGGGTCAGTTCGAATATTTTGGAACGAAGACTACTGCCTTGGGTGCTGTTTATCGTGTTATCTGTCGGCGCATGAGTGTTTCGATGGCATTTGTGCTGGTGCTGGTACTGCTGAATGCGGCCCCGGTTTTGGCTCAGGGTACGTCGGCGGATGTACTGCGGGTTGTGCCGAGCGGGGAAGTGCAGCAGTTTTCGGGGCGGATGGTCCTGCTGCTGTCCGGATACAGTGCAGCGATCGTGCTGGCATCGCTGCTTGGTGGCTGGCTGTCGTCACTGGTGAATCTGACCCACACGGTGAGCCAGACGATCATCAGTTTTGTGGGTGGTCTGATGCTGGGGATTGGTGTGTTTCACCTGTTTCCTCATTCGCTGCATGGTGGTCAGACAGCCAGCGAGGCGGCGGGCTGGATGATGTGCGGGATTGTGGCAATGTTTTTGCTGATTCGCTGGTTTCATTTTCATCATCACGGTCCGCTGGAGATATCGACGGACCGGGAGGATCCGTGTGCCGGGCAGCATGCGGACAAATCGGCTGGGTCATCGCTGCTGGTGCAGCTGGGGGCGGGCTCAACGGTTTGTGATCACACCGGTGAGCACGTTCATGGGGATCACGGTGGCCTTGTGCAAAGGGCTGCTCCGGCAACTGCACCGCATTGTCATCATGCTCATCAGTTGAGCTGGGTGGGAATTCTGATTGGTTTATCCCTGCATACACTTTTGGACGGTATGGCGCTGGCGGCCAGTGTTGCAGCGGAGAGTCGGCATTCGGTGCTGTTTTCGCTGTTTGGTTTTGGGACGTTTCTGGCGGTGCTGCTGCACAAGCCGATGGATGCGCTGTCGATAACATCGCTGATGAAGTCGGGTGGCTGGAATGCTCGTCAGCGTTTCCGAGTGAATCTGGGATTTGCGCTGATGTGTCCGCTTGGGGCGCTGTTGTTTGTGCTGGGTCTGACAGCGAGTGGTGGTGTGGTGGCGGGTGCAGTTTCCGGGATGCTGGCATTTTCTGCGGGTGTGTTTATTTGTATTGCTCTGAGTGATTTGCTGCCGGAGATGGAGTTTCATGCTCACAATCGTCTGCAGCTGACCACGGTACTGTTGGGTGGGATTCTGCTGGCCTGGTGCCTGCGATTTCTTGAGTCAGGTCAGTTGCACCAGTTGCGGTAGGTGCTGCTGAGGAGATTTTTCAGGGGACTTCGTGAAGGGGTGCTGTCGCGATGACGATGGGTTTTGGGATAATTGGCACGGGGATGATCGCGCATTTTCATGCGAAGGCGATTCAGGCGATGGCTGGTGGTCGGGTGGTGGCCTGTTTCAACCAGAATCCAGAGAAGGGTCGGGCATTTGCGGCGGAGTATGGCTGTCGAGCCTGTGATTCACTGGAGCAGATGCTGTCGGATCCGGAGGTGCAGATTGTGACGATCTGTACTCCGAGTGGTGCACATCGGGAGCCGGCCCTGGCGGCGGCGCGCGCTGGTCGTCACGTGGTCGTGGAGAAGCCTCTGGAGATTACACTGGAGCGATGTGATGACATCATTCGAGCGTGTGATGAAGCGGGGGTGAAGCTGTGCACAATCTTTCCGTCACGATTCAGTCCGGCCAATCTGGCACTGAAAGCGGCTCTGGAGGGCGGGCGTTTTGGTCGAGTGACGCTGGGTGACACGTACGTGAAGTGGTGGCGGACGCAGGAGTACTACGACGGCGGTGGCTGGCGTGGCACGTGGGCACTGGATGGCGGTGGTGCCTTCATGAATCAGGCAATTCACAACGTGGATCTGCTGTGCTGGCTGATGGGTGGCGTGTCGGAGGTTGCGGGGTACACCGGGACACTGGCTCACGAGCGGATTGAGGTGGAGGACGTGGGTGTTGCGTGTCTGAAGTTTCAGAGTGGGGCGTTGGGGGTGATGGAGGCAACGACGGCAGCCTGGCCGGGGATGCTGAAGCGGACGGAGATTCATGGCAGTCGCGGGACAGCGATTGTGGAGCAGGATTCGATTTTGAAGTGGGAGTTTGCTGAGCCGCAGGCGGGTGATGCGGAGTTGTTATCGAGGCTGGGAGGAGGATCGGCGACGACCGGTGGAGCGGCGGATCCGAAGGCGATTTCCTTCGTGGGTCATCAGTTGCAGCTGCAGGATTTTGTGGAGGCGATTGCTGAGGGCAGGGCACCGCAGGTGGACGGCCGGGAAGGGCGTCGCAGTGTGGAGGTCATTCTGGCGCTGTATCGAGCGGCGACAACGGGGACCAGTGTGAGGCTGTGACAGACTGACGGACGGTGTTTACTGGTTTCCTGACGGTGCCGGTGGCAGTCCTGCTCCCGGCTGCCACAGGACATCATTCAGTCCGTTATTGTTGGCAGCGCGAGCCATGACGAACAGCAGGTCTGACAGCCGGTTGAGTGCGATGAGCAGACTGGGGTTGAGGGGGTGCTGCTGGTGCAGTCGGAGTGCGTCGACTTCTGCGCGGCGGCAGACTGCGCGTGCCAGATGGATGAAGGCAGCAGCCTGGGAGCCTCCCGGCAGGATGAAGCTGGACAGTGGCTGGAGTTGATCTGTGAAGTGATCGATGAGTTTTTCGAGTCGTGCAACGTGTTCGGGGGAGATACGTGAGGGCAGCAGGTCTTTTTGGCCAGGTGCGGGGAGTGGTACGCACAGATCGGCGCCGAGGTCGAACAGCAGCTGCTGCAGGGGTTTGATGATTTCGGCGAGGTTGGCTGGTGGGCTGGCTGCCAGTGCCAGTCCGAGGCAGCAGCTGGTTTCGTCGACAGCACCGCCGGCAGCGATGCGAGGATCCAATTTGGAGACTCGTGAGCCGTCTCCGAGACTGGTTTCTCCGGCGTCTCCTCCGCCGGTATAGATTCGATCGAGCCGGACCATAGCGGATTCGCCCTGCTGGGTTTGAGTGTTGCTGGGGTAGTGTTGTGGTGGTGTTATGAGGGTATCAAAGACAATTCGGGTGTCATGGCAAGGCAGAAAGCGGCAATCAGGTCGGCGGCGTGGTGCAGGTCGGATTCGGCGACCAGTTCCACCGGGCTGTGCATGTATCGATTGGGTATGGTGACCAGTCCGACAGCGCAGCCGGCGCGGGCGATCTGAATGGCGGCGGCGTCATTGCTGGCCGGGTATCCGAGGGCATTGATCTGGAAGGGGATACTGCGGGCGGCAGCCTGAGCGGTGAGGAGGTCAAAGACGACAGGGCTGGCATTGGCACCGCGGACGATGACGGGGCCGCGACCGATTTCGATTCGCCCGAATTCGTTCTGGTCAATTCCGGGGCAGTCGGTGGCATGAGTGACGTCGACAGCGATTGCGACATCGGGCGCGACAGCGAAGGCACTGGTGGTGGCTCCGCGGAGTCCGATTTCTTCCTGCACTGCAGAGACTGCGACAACTTTGCAGGACGGTGCAGCGGCGGCGATTTGTCGGAGTGCCTGCATGATGACCCAGATGCCGGTGCGATCATCCATGGCCACGCCGGAGATTCGTCCGTTGCGGAGTTCGCGAAGGCAGGGTTCCGGGGTGACGAAGTCGCCGATGCGGACGAGTGAGCGTGTTTCAGCTTCGGAAGCGGAGCCGATATCGATCCAGAGTTCCTTCATTTTGGGAACGGATTTGCGTTCGTCGGGGTCGAGCAGGTGGATGGGTTTGCGGGCGATGACTCCGGGTACCGGACCAGCGGCTGTGTGCACCAGCATGCGCTGGCCCAGCAGGATCTGCATGTCCCAGCCGCCGACCGCATTGACTCGGAGAAACCCGTAGCTGTCGATGTGTCGAACGATGAGTCCGATTTGGTCACAGTGAGCGTCGAGGAGGATGGTGCGTGAACCGGTCGGGTTGACGACGGCGTGCACACTGCCGTGAACGTCGGTTGTGACGTGATCGGCGAACTGCGAGGCGAAGTTGCGGACGACGGACTGAATCTGCTGTTCGGCTCCGGATGTTCCGGGTGTTTGCAGGAGTTGGCGGAGGAAATCATCGGGCATGAGTTGTCTCGTGTCGCGGCGGATCGGGGCGTAAAAAAGGGAGCTCAGCCGAACCGACTGAGCTCCCGTGGGACGAGTGAACTGGGAGGGCGATCGGGCGGCCTATTTCATGGCAGCCTTGGCTTCCTTTTCCTTGCGTCGTCGTTCGAGGATTTCGGGCTGCAGCCCGCGAGGGACCTGACGGTAAGCGAGGAATTCCATGGTGAAGGTACCTTTTCCCTGCGTCATGGAGCGGAGTTCGTTGGCGTAGTCGAACATGCTGGACAGCGGGGCTTCGGCATTGATGACGCAGATACCGCCGTTGACTTCAGAGCCGGTGACGAGGCCTCGTTTGCTGGACAGGTGTCCGGTGATCTGTCCCTGGAACTCGTCAGGCACTTCGATTTCGAGTTTCATGAACGGTTCCTGCAGTGCGACTTCTGCCTTGCGGAGCGTTTCACGCATGCAACCGAGAGCGCAGATCTTGAAGGCCATTTCGGAGGAGTCGACATCGTGGTAGCTGCCGTCCTGCAGCCGCATCTTGACGTTGACCACTTCGTACTCGCCGAGCGGGCCTTTTTTGAGACCTTCTTCGAACCCGTCGTCGCAGGCGGGGATGTATTCGCGGGGAATACGGCCACCGGTAACTTCGTCTGAGAATTCGTAGGGGACTTCGGAGGTTTCGGGGAGTGGTTCGAGGATACCCTTAACGTGAGCATACTGACCGGAGCCACCGGACTGCTTTTTGTGTTTGTAGTCGAATTCGACGGCTTTCGTCGGCGTTTCGCGGTAGGCGACGCGAGGCTCACCGACGACGCATTCGCATTTGTATTCGCGGCGAATACGTTCGACGTAGATTTCGAGGTGCAGCTGTCCCATACCGGCGATGAGTGTCTGTCCGGTTTCTTCGTCAGTCATGACTCGGAAGGTGGGGTCTTCGCGACGGAAGCGTTCGAGTGCTTTGCTGAGTTTGTCTGCGTCGTCGCGTTTTTTCGGCTCGATGGAGAGTCGAATGACCGCGTTGGCGACGTAGATGTTTTCGAGTGAAACACTGAGTCCTTCGGCGGTGAACGTGTCACCGGAGGCGCAGTCGACACCGACGAGAGCGATGATGTCGCCGGCTTCAGCACCGTCGATGTCTTCGCGTTCGTTGGAGTGCATGCGGACAAGTCGCCCGAAGCGGACTGCCTTGCCGGTACGTGCGTTGACGTAGGACAGACCCTTGATGATGCGGCCCTGGTAGATGCGGGTGTAGGTCAGCTGGCCGAAGCTTTCGACGACAGTTTTGAAGGCCATGCACACGAGCGGGGCGTCATTGGAGTCGCTGAGCAGGACGCGAGGGTGGTGCCCATCTTCGCCGGCCGGCTTGCTGTTATCAATGGCGTACTTTTCGCGATGCGGCGGAGCCGGGAGGTAGCGAACGACGGCGTCGAGCGCTTCCTGCACGCCTTTGTCCTTGTAGGCGGTACCCATCAGCACGGGAGTAATGGCCTGAGCGAGCGTGAGGCGACGAATGATGGCGCGGAGCTGTTCGATGGAAGGTTCCTGTTCTTCGAGCAGGATGCCCATCAGTTCATCGTCATGCAGGGACAGTTCTTCGAGCATCTCGCGGCGAGCTTTGGCAGCGGCGTCTGCGAATTCGGCGGGAATGGGGCGTCGGATGACGTCTTCGCCTTTTTCACCTTCGAAGAAGACAGCTTCCATGCGGACGAGGTCAACGACGCCCTGGAAGGCGGATTCACGTCCCATGGCCAGCTGCAGCGGGACGGCGTTGCATTTGAGCTTGTCCTTCATCATCCCGATGACCTTTTCCGGATTGGCTCCGATGCGGTCCATCTTGTTGATGAAGGCGATGCGTGGCACGCCGTAGCGTCGCATCTGGCGGTCCACAGTAAGCGACTGGCTTTGGACGCCGCCGACTGCACACAGCACGAGGATGGCGCCGTCGAGAACGCGGAGGCTGCGTTCCACTTCGACGGTGAAGTCCACGTGTCCCGGTGTATCGATGATGTTGATCGGGTGGTTGTTGCCCAGTTCCCGGTCTTCCCATTCGACGCGTGTGGAAGCGGAAGTGATGGTGATACCGCGTTCGCGTTCGAGGTCCATGTGGTCCATGGTTGCGCCGCCGTCGCCACCCTTGACTTCGCGAATTTTGTGAATGCGGCCGCAGTAGTAGAGAATGCGTTCGGTGAGTGTTGTTTTGCCGGAGTCGATGTGGGCAGAAATGCCGATGTTGCGGAGTTTGGTAATGTCCATGATTGACCAACAAGCCTTAAGAAACTGGGGAACAGAGGAATTTACTGGTTGTGAGCAGCCCGAACGGCGACGAGGGGCCACGGGCAGGCTGGCAACCGCTGCCTGAAATATGCACGTATGTACATCACTTGTTTTTCAAGAGTTGAAAGTTTATCGGCGAAATTCGGGTTTCGGAAGTGGGAACCGCGGCGAATTCGTGGAAAGCCCTTGCATTCCTGACAGGGAAAATCGGCAGCAGATGTTCCCGTCGACATGCGGGGCATATCCGGCGTAGGATGTGGTGGCGGGTTGTGTGAAGCACGGACTCGGATGTGTTGTTGTCTGCAGCAGGCTGGCGAGAGCGATGGGGCTGGAAAACCGGGAATACATGCAGGATGAATTCAGTGACGGGGCGGGATTTGGGTCGCGTCCGCGTCCGAGGCTGTCGGCGGTCGCGCAGATCATTGTGATCACGATAACGGTCTTTTTGCTGCAGCTGCTGACGGTGTCGGAGCAGTCAGATTTTGCGGGGCTGCTGCGGGATTCAAGTGTCGAGAGCTGGCTGCGGATGGATGTGGAGTCAGTGCTCAGTCGCGGGCAGGTCTGGCGTCTGGCGACGTACGCATTGTGCCATAATCGGGCCAACATCTGGCACATTGCGATGAACCTGATGATGCTGTATTTCGCCGGTCAGATGGTTTTGTCGGTGATGAGTGAGCGGGAATTTCGCTGGTTTTATGCGGCGTCGGCGGTTTTTGCGGGGATTGTGTCGCTGGTTTTCTGTCGTTTTTTTCTGCCACAGGCGCAGATTCTGGGTGCATCGGGTGCAGTGCTGTCGGTGTTGACGGTGGCTGCACTGCACTATCCGCGGCGTGAGGTTTTGCTGATGGGTATTCTGCCACTGCAGATGCGGTGGCTGCTGCTGCTGTATGTGGCGATGGATTTGCTGCCGTTGCTGTCGGGCAGCTGGCGGCAGAGCCAGACGGCGCACACAGCTCACCTGGGCGGGGTGTTGTTTGGTTTTCTGTATGTGCGTCAGAACATGAATTTCAGTCGCTGGCTGGAGGAGTTTCCTCGGCGTGTGGGGCGACCGCGGAAGAATCGCAATCTGAAACTGTTTGCTCCGCCGGCTCCCGAAAGCAGCCTGAGCGATCAGGTGGACGCGATTCTGCAGAAGATCAGCGAGCAGGGCGAAGCCAGTCTGACGGCGAAGGAGCGGCAGATACTGACGCAGGCCAGTCGCCAGTTGCGGAAGAATCGCAAGCCCTGAGGTTGTGTTACGACAGGATGGGCTGCAGGACATTGCCGTGGACATCGGTCAGTCGTCGAGCGATGCCGTTATGTCTGAAGGTCAGGCGGGTGTGGTCAAGTCCCAGCAGGTGGAGGATGGTGGCGTTCAGGTCATGGATGGATGACACGTCCTGAACAGCCCTGAAGCCGATGTCATCAGTCTGTCCATAACTGACTCCGCCCCGGACACCGGCTCCGGTCAGCACTGCGGTGAAGCCCTGTGGGTTATGATCACGACCGAGTGCGCCTTTCTGAAACATCGGCATGCGTCCGAATTCGGTACACCAGACGACGAGGGTGTCTGCGAGCAGTCCTCGCTGTTTCAGATCGCGGATGAGTGCAGCGGTGGGCTGATCCATGATGCGACCGTGGACATCGTACTGTTCGCGGAGTGCCTGATGTCCATCCCAGTTGAGTTTTCCGGCACTGGCGTAGGCTCCGTTGAACAACTGGACGAATCGCACACCCTGTTCGATGAGTTTGCGAGCGAGGATGCAGTTGCGGGCGTAACCGGCGCGGATCGGATCGGACGTGTCATCGGCTCCGTACATGCTGAGAGTGTGCGGAGATTCGGAGCTGAGGTCTGTGATGTGTGGTATGGAGGTTTGCATGCGGGCGGCCAGTTCGTAGCTGGCGATACGAGCGGCCAGTTCCGTGTCGAGGGGGTTCTGCTGCAGGTGCTGTTCATTGAGCAGTCGCAGGAGTCCGCGGGTTGCGCTGTCAGCCGAGGCAGATGTGGTGCCTGGTGGCTGGAGATTGCGAATGGGCTGGCTGGCACTGAAGGAGGTTCCCTGGAAGACGGCGGGCAGGAAACCGGGGCCCCAGTTATTGACGCTGGCCTGGGGGATACCCCGGGGGTCAGGGATCGCGACGAACGCGGGCAGGTTTTGGTTTTCTGTACCGAGGGCCCAGGTCACCCAGGCTCCGATGCTGGGGAATCCGTCCTGCACGAAGCCGGTGGAGAGAAAGTTTTCGGCGGGGCCGTGGGTATTGGTTTTGCTGGTGAGCGTGTGCACGAAGGCGAAATCATCGACCAGTTCTCCGAGGCATGGCAGCATATCGGAGACCATTTTTCCGCACTGTCCGCGGGGGCGAAAGCGATACTGTGGTCTGGCGAGATTTCCGGCGGGCCCCTGGAAAGTGACTGCTGGTCCGCCGGGCATTGGTTGGCCGTCGAGTCGGATCAATTCAGGTTTGTAGTCCCATGTTTCGAGCTGGCTGCAGGCTCCGGCGCAGAACACCACCAGCACATTGCGGGCTTTGGCTGGCATGCTGGTGCTGCGGGCGGCATGAGGTGCAGTCGGTGGTATATCGGGCACCCACGGCTGATCATCGGCGAGGAGATTTTGTGAGGCGAGCAATTCAAGCAGAGCGATGCTGCCGAGTGAGGAGACGGTTTCTCCGAAGAACCGTCGTCGGTCAAGCAGTCGCTGACCGGGTCCGGAGACTGCGTTGGCTGAGGTGGTCATAATGCTGGATGTCCTGCGGTGCCTGTGTGGTAATCTGGTGTCAGGGGATAAGCAGGAATTCGCTGCTGTTGAGCAGAGCGCGGCAGGCCTGTGGCAGGCCGTGCTGCTGAGCGACAGTTTCTGCGGCGGATAATTCTGTGGTGGTGGGCGGTCGAGACAGCGTCAGTTGCCACGCCAGCTGCAGTTGTGCCGTCAGTTGTGCACCAGCCTGTGTGGACAGTCTGTGAGCGAGGGCTTCAGCGCGGTCGTGGGTGAACCTGCTGTTGAACAGGTTCAGGGCCTGAATGGCGGTAGTTGAACGACTGCGGCGGGGGATGGACTGACCGAAGTCGGGGCAGTCAAAGGCGCCGAATACCGGTACCTGTTCCATGCGGACTCGGTGAGAATACACCATCCGTCGGAATTCTTCGCTGGTGAATTGTTCCTGTTCGGGGAAGCCGCTGAGACCGCCGCGAGTCTGAAAGAAGCTGAAGCCGGGGCCGCCGGTTTTGAGGTTCAGTTCACCGGTGACCTGCAGTGTGCAGTCGCGAATGGCTTCTGTTTCCATGCGGCGGGCTGAGTAGTGCCAGAGGAGGGCGTTGTTGCGGTCCAGTTCGAGGCCTTTGGGAAGGAGTGCGGAGTCCTGCTGCCAGGCGGAGGATCTGAGGATCAGTCGATGCAGGTGTTTGAGTGACCAGCCGCTGCGGATGAGTTCTGAGGCGAGCCAGTCGAGCAGTGGCTGGTTGCCGGGCGGGGTGCCATTCAGGCCGAAGTCATTGGGGGTTTCGACGAGTCCGAGGCCGAAATGGTGCTGCCAGACGCGATTCACGATCACGCGAGCTGTCAATGGATTTGTGTCTGAGGCGAGCCAGTCAGCGAGTGTGAGTCGGCGCTGTTGTTCGGGGGTGAGTGCGCCGTGGTCGGGCTGACTGGTCGGACTGCTGGTGGGCAGTTGCTGAAACAATTGCGGGATCTGCGGCTGCACATCGTCGGCGGGTTGTTCCGGGTCACCGCGTCGCAGGATTCGGGTGCGGTCCGGTTCGCGGAACGTGCCGGCGAAGACCATCTGTGTCTGGCTGAGTTTTGTGCGGGAATCACGCAGTTGCTGCAGTTGTTTAACCAGTGTTCCGGCTGATGAGGATGAGCTGGCAGCAGTGCGGAGCAGGGCCGCCTGGGGATCCCATGGTGTGCCGACTGGTGCGCGATCGGAGTGGTCCGCGACCGTCGTCCAGTTCACGCCATCTGCGGAGACAGTGATGGAGTATCGGACGGGCAGGCGATCGAGAAATTTTCCGGTACGGTCGCGGGACCAGACGACTGTGTCGAGTTCGACGATTTCGGGGAATTCCAGCTGAACCCAGCCTCCGCCGAGCTGGCTGGAAATCCAGCTGAAGTCATTGCCGTGGCGTCCGTCATTGATGTGAGGCAGTTGATGGATGCCGATGTCGGAATAGTTACCGGATGACGTTGGGCGAACTCCCAGGCTGGCGGCGGCAAGATTGCGTTGTGGCTGAGCCGGACCGAAGGCTTCCAGTTCATCCAGGCAGGGCTCGTGCTGATTGTTGTTGATGGTTTGAAACGTGGTGAACCTCAGAAATCGTGCCGGCAGCGGTGCAAATCGTTCGATGTTGGTCAGCGGGGTGACGGGGTCACGGAGTGGCGGAGTGGCTGGTGGGGGAGTGTTGTCAGCGGGGTTATCGCGGGCGGGCAGTCGCTGGAACGCGATGACGTCTGCGGTGATGCCGGTGCCGGTATCGCCACCGCGCAGGATGATGGCGGAGTCAGTGTTCAGTTCGAGGCTGCCGGCATACTGAAAGCCGCTCCACTGCGGAGTCTGTTCGGTGGTTCCTGAGCTGACACCAGCGGGGTAGTACTGATCGGCTTTGAAGATTTCCAGCTGGTCATCACGGGTTGTCAGATCACCGTCACGATCCAGAATGCAGCGGGCATCCCGGGTGTGCACGCCGCTGCCGTGGGCTCCCCAGGAAAGCCACAGTCGGGCGGGACCATTGAGCGCTGGTTTCCAGACGGCCACATCTTCCCCCGGGACATTGTTCCACCATGTGTAACGTCCGTTGCTGAGGTTTCCGGGCTGGAGCAGCGAGCCGGGATCATCGCGGTAGCCGCGCTGTGTCCCCGCCGGATTGGCTCCGGGGCCGTTTGGCGACCTGAGGAATCTGACGCGTGTGGAATCTTCTTCATCGATCAGCAGGAGTTGATTGGGGGCAGCGAGCGGCACGATGCCGCGAACCTGTCCTTCCATTTCAGCAATTTGTGCACTGAGAGCTGCGGCCTGCTGCTGAGACTGCATCCAGTTGTTGTCGCGAAGCGGGCGTTCGCCGTATTCGACTCCGGCGAAGAAGGCCTGCATGCTGTAGTAATCCTGCTGAGTCAGCGGATCAAATTTGTGATCGTGACAGCGAGCGCAGGCGAGTGTGATTCCGAGGACAGCGCTGCTGGTGCCGGCGATGATTTCGTCGAGTGCGTCCTGGCGGGCCAGTCGTTTGGAGGCGTCATCGGCTCCAATTTGTCCCGGGAGCAGGACGGCTGATGCGACAAGGAAACCGGTGGCTGCATCTTCACCAAGCAGGTCCCCGGCAATCTGCTCGCGGACGAAAGTGTTCCATGGTTTATCAGAATTGAGTGAGCGAATGACATAGTCGCGATAGGGCCAGGCGTTATCGCGGGGAGTGTTGACTTCAAATCCGTGAGTATCTGCATAGCGAATCACGTCCAGCCAGTGCTGGGCCCAGCGTTCGCCATAGTGCGGGCTGCTGAGCAGTGTTTCGATAAGGTTGTTCCATGCGTTTGGCGATTCATCAGCCACGAAATCAGCAACCTGCTGCGGAGTGGGCAGCAGGCCGGTGATGACGAGGTAAGCCCTGCGAATCAGGATGCGACGATCGGCCCTGGGGTTCAGGCTGAGGCCGAGGGGGGACAGTTTGTCAAGGAGGAACCGGTCGATATCGGTGAGATGCTGGCGAGAATCGGCAGGTGGTGGGGAGACAGATGCGGGGAGTGGCTGGAAGGACCAGTGTTTTCGGCGGGGATCAATCAGTGCCTGGCGGTCATATTCTGTTTCCGGCCAGTCAGCACCGGCATTAATCCAGTTCTGCAGAAGTTGAATTTCGGTGGTAGTCAAACGGGGGCCCGTGGGTGGCATCTGCAGGTCGGCATCTGCAGATGTGATTCGCTGAATGAGGTGGCTTTCGAGGCTTTTTCCGGGGACAATGACCGGGCCACTGTCGC
>Ga0209990_10000905_pt1 | contig 27289 bp, 44 predicted proteins | sample NOAtaG_6_FD_187304 | JGI IMG/M metagenome (GOLD analysis project Ga0209990, IMG submission 187304) | Freshwater lake microbial communities from Lake Erie, under a cyanobacterial bloom - NOAA_Erie_Diel5S_2200h metaG (SPAdes) (version 2) | ecosystem: Environmental > Aquatic > Freshwater > Lake ...
TGTGAAAAACTATAAACGGCCTTTTTTCCAGTTTACCGCTTAGATTCGCACAGACAGGACGAAAATCATGGGGGCTCGCGGGCGAAAGTCTGCGGCAAGCGGGGAGCTTGTCGCGGTTTCGGCGGTTCAGGTCATGGCGCGACCTGACGCGCCCTACGATCTTACCGATGAGCAGGCGGATGAGTGGCGCTCGGTGGTTGACCGGCTCCCGGCGGATTGGTTCCCACGCGAGACGTGGCCGATCCTAACGCAGTACTGTCGCCATGTGGTAACGGCGCGCCGGGTGGCGCAGCTTATCGATGCTGAAATGAAGTCGCCTGAGTTTGATGTGGGGCGATACAGCGACCTTTTGAAAATGGCGCAGCGCGAAAGTCAGGTTATCGCTTCGCTTGCGACGAAGATGAGGCTTTCTCAGCAAGCAACTTATGACAAGTCGAAAAAGAAGCCCACGGCCGCAAAGCGACCTTGGGAATCGTGATCTTCATTGGCGTTCGCGCCGAAACATTGAGTGGATAGAGAAGTACCTCAGGGTTCCCGAGGGGAAGTTTGTTGGGCAACCTCTTAAGGTTGCGCCGTATATGCGGGGAGACTTCGAGGCAATCTACGACAACCCTGCGGGGACACGACGGGCGATCATCACGCGGGGAAGAAAAAACGCCAAGACGACCGAATCGGCGATGCTTCTGTTGCTGCACTTGTGCGGCCCTGAGGCCAAGCCGAACTCGCAACTTAACAGCGCCGCTCAGTCGAGAGACCAAGCGGCGATTTTGTTTCAGCTTGCCGCGAAGATGGTCCGGTTGTCGGCGGACCTTTCGGCTGTGGTGACCATCCGCGATACGGCGAAGCAGCTTCACTGTTCCGAGCTTGGAACCTTGTACCGGGCGCTGTCGGCGGATGCGTCCAACAACCTCGGTCTCTCGCCTTCGTTCATTGTGCACGACGAGCTAGGCCAAGTACGGGGGCCTCGTTCGGCTCTTTATGAAGCTTTGGAGACGGCGACGGCGGCGCAAGACAGCCCGCTGTCCATCATCATCTCGACTCAATCGCCGAACGATGGCGACCTGTTGTCGATTTTGATTGACGACGCGGAGACGGGCGCGGATTCGCGCACAGTTCTGCGGATGGACACCGCGCCGCCGGAACTGGACGTGTTCAGCCTAGAGGCGATCAAGGCGGCAAACCCCGCGTTTGGGGTTTTCATGAACGAGCGCGAAGTGCTCGACATGCGTGATGCAGCCGAGCGGATGCCGTCGCGGCAGCCGGATTACGAGAACCTTGTTCTTAATCGCCGTGTTGAAATGAACGCGCCGTTCGTGTCGCGCATCGTCTGGCAGAAGTGCGGCGCGGAAGTAAACGATGATTGGGATGGGTGTGAGGTGTATGCGGGCCTTGACCTGTCGGCGGTGAACGATCTGACCGCTTTGGTGCGCGTGGCAAACGTCGATGGCGTCTGGCAGGCCCTGCCGACGTTCTGGCTTCCGAAGGTCGGGCTTGCCGAGAGGGCGCGGCAGGATCGGCAGGCATATGACTTGTGGGCGTCGCGCGGCTTTATCGAGACGACGCCGGGCAACACCATTGAGTACGAGTGGGTTGCGGAGCGGCTGGCGGCGATGCACCGGGAACATCCGTTCAGGCGCATCGCGTTCGACCGGTGGAACTACCGGCACTTCAAGCCTTGGCTTGCGCGGGTCGGGTTCGCGGATGAAGAGTTAGACGGCGAGGACGCGCTGTTTAAGCCGTTCGGGCAGGGGTTTGAAAGCATGTCGCCAGCGCTTCTGACCCTCGAATCGCTGTTGCTTGGCGAGCGGCTGGCGCACGGGAACCATCCGGTGCTGAGCATGTGCGCCGCAAACGCGACTATTGAAACGAATGCGGCCGGGGGGCGGAAGCTGGCGAAGCACAAGTCGCACGGGCGGATTGACGGCATGGTGGCGCTCGCAATGGCGGCGGCTATCGCGGCTGAGGAATACAGCGTTCAAAGCCCGTCCTACCTCGAAAGCGCAGCGATGGCGTTCGTATGATGGGCCTTCGCGAATTCTTCGGCATGGGGAAGCTGTCGACGCGAAGCAAAACGCGGTCGCTTGACGAAATTGTTGCGCTTCTGGACGGCGCGGGATGGGGGGGCGTGGTGATGGCCGGAGAGGCCGTCACGTTGCAAACTGCGCTGCGTGTGTCGGCTGTGCTCGCGTGCGCGAAGGTGATCGCCGACGGGTGCGCAACCCCGCAGCTTCGCGTGTATCGCGAGCGTGCAAACGGCGCGCGGGAGTTGGCGGCGAACATCCCGGAGCAACGGCTTCTGGCGCGGCGGCCAAACGAGTGGCAGACGTCTTTCGAGTTTCGCCGCACGATGACGATGCACGCGGTTCTGTGTGGTGACGCCTTGGCCGTGAAGGTCATGGGCGACAACAAACGGGTGCGCGAACTGATCCCGGTGCAGCCGGGAAATTTCCAGATCGAGGAACGGGGCCGGCACAACTTTGTCTATCGGTGTTGGGACAAGTGGGGGTTGATCAAGGAGTTTGGTCCCGCACAGGTTTTACACCTTCCCAATCTTCGGTGGGAACTTGTCAAGAGCATGGACGCGCTTTCACTGGCGCGGGAGGCGGTCGGGCTGTCCATTGCAACCGAGCGCACGCAAGCCACGCTGCATGCTAACGGGGGCCGTCCGGCGGGCGTGCTCACCACGCCAAACAAACTGAGTGTCGAGGTCATCGAGCGCCTTAAGGCGTCGTGGCGAGAATTCACGACAACCAACAAGAACGGCACGGCCATTCTGGACAACGGCTTCGACTACAAGCCGATGGCAATGAGCGGCGTCGATCAACAGCACTTGGAGCAGCGGCGGTTTCAGGTCGAGGAAGTGGCGCGGGCGTTCGGCGTCTTCCCGATCATGATTGGCCATAGCGATAAGACGGCGACCTACGCCAGCGCCGAAGCGATGTTTGCGGCGCACGAGCGGCACACGCTCGCGCCGTGGTTGGAGCTTTGGCGGCAGCGCCTCGACGAATTCATTCTCGACGGTGAAGGCCCGCTCTATGTCGAGTTCGACACGCGCTATCTGACGCAGGGGTCGATGAAGGACCGCGCGGAGTGGGCGCGCACGATGATCGAAATGCAGATCATGACGCGAAACGAAATCCGCGATGCGTTTGGCATGGACGCCGTAGACGGCGGCAATGAATTTTGGTCGCCCGCGAACATTGCGGGCGGCGATTCCGGAGGCGGCGGGGACGCCGCGTCTGTAGATGGCGGCGATCCGCCGTCGGAGGGTAGTCAAGATGATTGAACCAGTCTCGGCCCGCCAACAGCGGGCCTTTTCATTTCAGGCGCGCGCGGACATCGACGGCGCGGTTGAAGGCTACGGCTCCGTCTTCGGAGTACAGGACAGTTACGACGACGTTGTGATGCCCGGCGCGTTCGCCGCGTCCATCGCCGCGCACAGGGCGGCCGGCACCATGCCCGCGATGCTGTGGCAGCACGATGCGAACGAACCTATCGGGGTTTGGTCCGAAATTCGCGAGGATGATAACGGCCTTTACATGAAGGGCCGATTGGCGCTGGCGACCGGCGGCGGAAGCAAGGCTTACGAGCTTCTCAAGATGGGCGCGATCAATGGCCTGAGCATCGGCTTCATGACCAAGAGCGCGGAATGGAACACTGAAACCGGCGTGCGCGAGGTGCGGGAAATTGAGCTGTGGGAAGTTTCGCTTGTGACTTTTCCTGCGAACACCGCCGCGCGCGTGACGGCGGTTCGCGCCGCCGACATCGGCAAGATCACAACTATTCGTCAGGCGGAAACCGTGCTGCGGGATGCGGCCGGATTTTCGCGTGACGCGGCCCGCGCTTTCGTGGCGCAGGTGAAGCGCATCGAATCCGACGAGCGGGACGCTCGTGAGGTTGAGCGCGTTGGAACCGCAGCCCTCGGGCTGCTTGCAACACTCAATTTCAGGAGATAGTCCCATGGATGGGATCAGCGAGAAGCCCGCTCTTTCGGAGATCGCGGGCACGATCAACCGTATTGGCGAGGCAGTTCACGCTCACCGCGCGGCGGTCGATGAACAGATCGCCGAAATCAAGAAGGGCGGTGTGACGCCGGAGACTCGCGCCAAGCTCGACAAGATCGATGCGGTGCTGAATGACCTTGAAGACGTGAAGAAGCGCATTGAGCTTGCAGAGACGCGCGCGGCGCGGCGCGACGCGTTCGGCAGCGAGCAGGTTGACAGCCCGGAAGCCCGTGAGCATCGCGAGGCGCTTCGCGCTTGGCTGCGCGCCCCTTCTGACCACGAGCGGCAGGTTCGCCTGCACCGCGCACAGAAGGAGATGGCAACCAAGACCGGCAATGATGGATGGGAATCGCGCGCCGCTCAGGTGACCACCACCACCGGGTCGGCGGGTGGCTTTGCGCTGCCCGAGCAAATCGAAAGCACCATCGCGCGGCTTTCGGTTGACATCTCTCCGATTCGTCAGATCGCAACTGTCCGCTCGGTCGGCACCTCCGATTACAAGGAGCTTTTCGACATCAATGGCGTTGCGTTTGCATGGATTGGCGAAGGCTCGGCTAGGACGCAGACGAACACCTCTGACCTGGCGGAGCGGTCGCCGACGATGGGCACGGCTTACGCCTATCCGCAGGCCACCGAAGAGTCTATCGACGACCTGTTCTTCAATGTCGAACAGTGGTTGATGGAGACTTGCGCGGAAGCCATCGCTCAGGGCGAAGGAACTGCGTTTGTGACCGGCAACGGCACGAACAGGCCGACCGGCTTCTTGGCTGGTCCGACGCCGGTTGTGACCGGCGACGCGACGCGCGCGTTCGGCACGTTGCAGTTTGTCCCGAGCGGCGCGGCGGCCGCGATGCCGTCTTCGGCGGACACGTTCCTTGACATGGTGTACGCGCTCCGCGCCCGGTACCGCCCTAACGCGGTTTGGGTTGTCTCGCGTTCCGTGTTGAACACGCTGCGCAAGTACAAGGCGACTGACAACCAGTATCTGTGGCAGTCCTCGCTTCAGCTCGGCCAGCCGAGCACGTTCGCGGGCTTCCCGGTTGTCGAGGCCGAAGACATGCCGGCGGTGGCGGCGAACAATTTCCCGGTTGCTTTCGGCGATTTCCGGGAAGGCTATCTGATCGTCGACCGTGTAGGGATGCGCATCACCCGCGATGAAGTGACCGCGCCGGGATTCGTGCGGTTCCATGTTCGCAAGCGCGTGGGCGGCATTATCCGGAATTCGCAGGCCATCAAGCTTCTGCGTATTTCCACCACCTGATTGGTGAGCGAGTGGGGGCGGTCTTCTGGCCGCCCCACCATGTTCTATGGAGCTATCATGGCCGTTGTGACCACGCGCTTCCGGTTCTTTCTGCCGGAAGGCGATTGCCTTGTCCTGACGCCCGGTGGCGTCGTGACCGGCGAGGTTGAAGCTTACGCGCTGGCGCACGGATACGCCGTGCCAGAGCAAAAGGCGGAAAAGCCCGCCGGGACAAAAGCGCGCAAGGCCGCGCCCGAAAACAAGGGAATGTAAATCATGCCTGTCATCTATAACGCTTCTCTGCGCACGAACCGGCTCAACCTTGTTCTGAACGCGCTCGGGACCGCAACCGCGCCAACAATCCCGACGACTGGGGCTGCGGCCGCGACGCTTGTCATTGGCACGTCGGCGCTGTCTGGCTCGACCGGCGTTCTCGCAACGGTCAACCTTCAAACCACGCCGGCGACTGTGACCGGTAACGTCCTGACGCTTGCGGGCCTGCCGCTATCGACTACGGCGTCGGCGACCGGAACGGCCGCGCTTGCGGAACTGAGGAACAACGCCGGCACCGTGATCGTCAGTGGCTTGAACGTGGGCACGTCCGGAACAGACGTGGTCGTTTCAAGCACAGCGTTTACGTCGGGGCAGACGGTCCAGGTTACGGGCGCTACGATCACGCATCCGTCGACCTGATAGCGTGGCCCTGAAAAGACAGGTGAGCGATGGCTTATAATACGACAACCGGCGCGTGACGGTCGCGGCGTTCACCATTTCAATCCCCGCGTAAGGAAGTGCATTCATGACCCTGCAAGCAGGAAACCTGACGATTGAGGTCACGACCCAGCCCGGTTGTGTGCTCTATACGGTCAGCAGCCAGGACTGGCGCATTGTCATTGACGATGGTCGCTTTAAAATTGAGCCTATTGCCACGGGCGGGCTGGAATATTCCAGCGGGGTCAACCTGGACAATCTTTCGGCGCTGATCGTGGCGGCAAAGGTGGACGCCGTGGCGCGCGGCATTTCGTGGGGGGGCAACTGATGGCCGCGCTTGATGACCTGTCGGACCTGATCAATCGGCAGACCGGCGGCAATAACGGCACGCCGGATAACCTGTTCTTCCACAAGGTGCCACGGGTGGCGGGCGTGGCGGCGACGGCCCCGGTTGCTGGTCGGGGCTGCTCTTTGTGGCGCTATGACGGGATGCCTGCGGGCGGCGCGACACCGACTGTGGGGGAAATCCCGACTCGCACAACGGCAGGAGCCGTTCCGTTTTCTGCCCCTGGTGGGGCGCGGGACAAGCACCTGATCAGCGCGGCCATTGCCCCCTTGGTCGCGGGTGTCTTTGTGCTTTACGACCGGCTGTTTCACATCGGCGGGCTGTCGGGCGTCGTGACAACCGCCCAGACGGTGCAGGGCACAACCCCGACGCCAGCACTGACACGTAATACGGGCGGGGCCGGGAACTTTGCCTTTTATGAGGTTTACTCGCTCTTGGGCACCACCAGCACCACCCTGACAATGACCTATACCGACCAAGACGGGAACACCGGTCAGACCAGCGCTATCAACATCGGCGCGACGGGCTTCCGCGAAGAAACGCGGGCGCAGCGTATTCCGCTGGCGGCGGGGGACAGCGGCATCCGGGCAATTGCAAGCGTTCAACTCACTGCATCAACAGGCACGGCGGGAAACTTTGGCATCACCATTGCCCGGCCCTTGGCCGTGATTCCTGTCGGGTCAGCGGGGGTTATGGGGTGGCGTGACTACACTACGGGACTGCCGGGTATACCCATGATCGACCCGAACGCATGTCTGTCTTTGCTCTTTATTCCAGGCACAGCGACCGCGACCGAACTGTTCGGCGCACTTGGTTTCGTGGAGAAGTGATGTGGCGCTTGCGAATTATGACGACTATCTCGCAAAGCTAGGCGAAAACCGCTTTGCAGATTTCCAGATGTCGGGGACGTTCGCGTTCGCGGGGCGTTTGTGCTTTGCATCGCGCGTCTTTCTGCCCGCCCCGGCGACCCCGACCGCAAGCGTGGCGCTGGACGGCACCAGCGACCACAGCATCGGCCCGATGCCTGCGGTCGGCGGGGGCAGGCTCTCGATCATGGGGGCGCGCCTCAATCCATCAGGCATCGGCGGGCAGGCTGTTATCCTTGTGGACATGCTCAACATATCCGGGGGGCTGTCGGGCACAGTTACGACGCCGCAGACGACAAACCTGCCGACAACGCCCCTGACCCGGTTCACCTCTGGCGAAGGCGTGATGGCCGGGCTTTGCATTTTCACCACCATAGGGAACACCGCCACAACTGTAGCGGTCAGCTACACCAATCAGGCCGGAACGCCGGGGCGGATCAGCCCGGCAACGGCAATTGGCGTAAACAACACGGGGAATGCGGCGGCGGGTCGGATGATTGCAATTCCGTTGGAGGCGGGGGATACCGGCGTGCGGTCTGTTGAAAGCGTGACACTGGCGGGCACCACGAGCACGGCGGGCAACTTTGGTGTCTGCCTGTATAAACCGCTGGCGATGCTCGCCATGAACGATTTCCAAGGGGCGCAGGTGTTTGACGCGATCTCCACCGGGGGCTTTATCGGCGCGCTGGCAGAGGTGCATCCGGACGCCTGCCTGTCGATCTTTGGCATTGGCAACGTCGCCCAGTCAGTAGCGGGATCAATCATCTTGGCAGAGGTCTGACGCATGGCAACCCGCCGCCTTTTTGACGGCGCGCAGGCCGAGCTTGGGCTTCTGCCGATTGTTGCCCCGGCGGGTGGCGGCAGCACTGTCACGGCGTCGCTTGCCGCCACGGAAGCAAGCGATATCGCGGCGATCACCGCCACGGTTGGCAGCGCCGTCACGGCGTCGCTTGCCGCAACCGAATCGCCGGACGTTGCCTCGGTCTCTCTGACCGCAGCGCATGTCGCGACGCTTGCCGCCACCGAGGCAAGTGATATCGCGGCAATCGCTGCCACGGTCGGCAGCACTCTAAGCGTTTCGCTCGCCGCAACTGAATCGCCGGATATCCCGGCGGTGACCCTCACGGCGGCGCATACCGCCACGCTGGCGGTGACCGAGGCAAGCGATACTGCGGCGATCACCGCCACCGTCGGCAGCACCGTCACAGCGTCGCTTGCGGCCACCGAAGCCGCAGACGTCGCCGCGATCCTTGCCAGCGCAGCGCACACCGCCGCGCTGGCGGGGACAGAAGCCGCAGACGTTGCGGCCTTTGTCGTCACGGCAGCGCATGTCGCAACCTTGGCGGCGGTTGAAGCGCCCGATACGGCGGCTATTACAGCTTCGATTGGGAACGTCACCACGGCGGCGCTCGCTGCCACGGAAAGCCCGGACGTCGCGGCAATCTCGGCGAACGCCTCGCATGTCGCAACGCTCGCCGCAACCGAGGCGGCGGACGTTGCGGCGTTCACCGCGCTCTTGGGCTTGACGGTTTCTTTTGCGGCCACAGAAAGCCGGGACGTGGCAACGCTCGCGGCCAGCGTCTTTTCGCCCGCAGGCCCGCGCCGGCGTTCGCGCGTGCGGCGGTTCAATACGCAAGCGGCACGGCGTCCACCGTCTACACAGGCGCGGGTGAATTGACATGGGTTACAGGTTGATCACGCCGCCCGCCGCATTCCCGGTCACGCTCGCAGAAGCCAAGGCGCAATGCCGGGTAGATCACGCCGATGATGACGCCATTCTCAATCGCCTGATCGCGGCGGCGACAAGCTATCTAGACGCGCGCGCCGGAGTTCTCAACAGGTGCCTTATCAACCAGACATGGGAACTCACGCTTGATGCGTTCCCGCCCGATGAAATTCAAATCGACTTGGGGCCAGTGCAATCCATCGTCGACGTCAACTACGACGACCCGAGCGGGGCGGCACAGTCCCTTGTGGTGACAAGCTACATTCTGGACGCAGCAAGCCCGACCGCGTGGGTTGTTTCTCAGGACGATTGGCCAGCGACGATTGAGGCGGTGAACGCGGTTCGCGTTCGCTTCATCGCGGGTTACGGCGGCACGTCGGCTGCCGTGCCGGACGCCATCCGCCATGCGATTCTTATGCTGGTTTCGCACTGGTACGAAAATCGCGAGGCGGTTGGACAACCGCAAGCAGAATTGCCCATGGCGGTTACGGCGCTGCTTGCGCCGTATCGCGCCATTTTTGTTTAAAACCCAAAGGAGCCGAAGATGGCAGACCGCGCAGTACAGGCCGCTTTCGCCGAAGGCGGAACGGTGATGACCTTCCATAACGCCGACGTCGCGGGCGACAAATTTGTCTACGCGGCGGACGTCTGCATTATCGTGCAAAACAATCACACTGCGGCGCAGAGTGTGACCGTGAACGTTCCGCCGACCAACACGTCAGTCGATGATCGCACCAAGGGGACTCTCGCGAAGCAGAACATCGTTCGGTCTGTCCCGGCAGGTGGCCAGGTTGTTATCCCGCCGCTTCCCGTGATCTTCCGCAATGGCGGCGACCTTAGCAAGGTGAGCCTTACCTATTCCGCCGTCACGGCCTTGTTTGTGGCGTTCGTGAAGGTGAAGAAGTAATGACCAAGACAGGCGATCTCGATGATCGCCTCACCATCGAGCGCGCCGCCGTCACGTACGACGAATTTAACGGCGCGGTCGAAACGTGGTCAGCGCTCGCCACCGTCGCCGCCGGAAAGACCGATCTGTCAGACCGCGAATTGCTTGCGGCGCAACAGGTCGGGGCTTCGATGCAATCGAGGTTCGTGATCCGGTCGTCCGCGCTAACCCGAACCGTTACCGCTAAGGATCGGCTTTTGTACGATGGCGATGTCTGGAACATCGCGGGTGTCAAGGAGATGGGCGGGCGCAACCGCTTCCTTGAAATCACGGCGGCCCGGAGGGCGGATTGATGAAAGTCAGCATGCGCGTGGAAGGCTTCAAGGAGCTTGAATCCGCGCTGCTTGATATGAGCCGCGCCACCGCTCGGAACGTCGCCATCCGGGCGCTGCGGCGCGCGGCGGAGCCTGTTCGCGAGCAAGCAGAAAGGCTGGCCCCGGTTCGGCAGGGCAACCTGGCCCTAAGCATTGTCGCCTCCCCTCGCGCCAAAAATTCCGTGGGCAAGGCGGAATATGCCGCCGCCATGGCGGGCGGTCTCGGCAAGGACGCCGCAGTAAGCGCCATGCGCGCCGCCCGCCGCAGCGCAAAGGGATCGTCTTCCATTGTCGAGGTGCACGTAGGGCCTCGCACCGGCGTCGGCGTGATCCGTTACGCGCACCTAATCGAATTCGGCTCAAGTCAAATGCCAGCGCAGCCTTACATGCGGCCCGCGTGGGATGGGCAGAAGGATAACGCCTTGGTCCGTTTGAGAGATGACCTCGCCACCGAAATCAAGAAGGCCGTCGCACGCGCCGAACGACGCGCCGCACGCGCCGCCGCAAAATCTGCCCTCAAGGCATAGCCATGGAAGAAGAACTGATCGCGCTTTTGGTCACCAACGCCGGGGTGAGCGCCCGTCTATCCCAGCGCGTCTACTTCGGCCGCAAGCCGCAAGCCGAAGCGGCGACGCATTACGCGGTACTGAACGTCATCAGCCTTGATCGTTCATACGACATGCAGGGCAACACCGGGCATGCGGCGGCTCGCGTTCAAGTCGACGTGTACGCTGCGGCTTATAAAGACGCGAAAGTCACGGCGCGGGTAATCGACGCCGTTCTCAGCGGTCACAGCGGCGGGGTGTTTCAGGGCATGTTCCTTATGGCGCAACGCGACCTGACCGAAATGGACGCCGGGGATGTCAACCCGTTGTTCCGCATTTCCTCAGACTACATGATCCACTACACCGAATAGGAGACGGGCGATGTCTGACGCTATGATTGGCTATGGCACGCTACTCGCGATCTCGCGAGACGGCGGCCTGAATTACACCACGCTTGCGGAGGTGTCGAACCTCCCGACTCCGCCGTCGTCGAATGTGGACATCATCGATGTCACGCACTACGGATCGCCGGATCGGACGCGCGAGTTCGTGGTGGGCCTGATCGATCCGGGTGAATGCCAGTTCGATTTGAACTTCATCCCTGGGAACGCAACCGACGTGTTCCTGGAGGAAATCAATGCGTCCGGGGAAGTGGTTCGCGTGCGGATTACGTGGCCGAATTCGTGGCAGTGGGTGTTCGACGGTATTGCAACCAATTACACGCCGACGGCCCCCATCGATGACAAAATGACTGCAAGCTTCACAATGAAAGTGACTGGCTCGAAGACGATTGGGCTGGCCACGTAATGAAGCCGACAGAAGTGAAGTTTGAGGCGTCCGGGAAAACGTACCGGCTGTGCTTCTCCATGAATGCGCTTTGCGCAATCGAAGACGCGACCGGCTCGGCTGTGTCCGATCTTGACCTCAATCGACTGACCACGGTTCGGCTGTTTGTCTGGGCCGGCCTGCAAGATCACCATCCCGAGGTTAAGGACGTCAAGGACGCCGGAGTGATCTTGGACGCTGTGGGTGTCAAGGCCGCAGTCGAGCTTGTGGCGGGCGCGCTAGGCGCGGCGATGTCAGTGGAGGGCGGTGAAAACCCTCCCACGGCGGCGGCCGGTTCCTGACGCAACTCACCGAATGGTGCGCGGCGGGTTTTGACCCGGCGCACTTCTGGGGTCTGACGCCGCGCGAAATCGCGGCGTGCATGGAGGGCGCGCGCCGCCGTTTTGAGCGGGAGCAACAGCTTGCCGCATGGACCGCATGGCACGCCGCCGCGCTTTCCCGCGTGAAGAAAATGCCGAAGCTGGAAACGCTTATCCCCTCCAAGCGCAAGAAAAGCCAGACGCCGGATGACATGCTCGCCGCCGCAATGCGTTGGCACGCGCGGCTGAACGCCAAGGGGTGATCTATGCAGGCGACTGTTGGTTCTCTCCGAGTAACGCTCGGGCTTGACAGCGCCGCGTTCGAGCGGGGCGTCTCCAACGTCAAGCGAGAGGCAACGGGCCTTGCGGGCGTTCTTCAAGGGATCGACCGGAAGATAAGCGGGTTCGGCGCGGCGCTGGCAGGTGGGCTTGCTGCGGGCGGCCTTAGCACAGCCGTTGCGCAACTCCGGTCGGCAATCACCACCATTGGCGATATCGGCGACCGCGCCGCCGCGCTGGGCCTCACCACCGATCAAATCCAGAAGTTGCAGTTTGCCTTCGCCTCTACGGGCGTCGTTGCGGATGAATTCAATGCGGCGATGGACCGCTTCGTCAATCAGGTCGGAGATGCGCAGCGTGGCACCGGCGCGCTCAAAGATATCTTCGACCGCTTTGGTGTGAGCCTCACCAATGCGCGCGGCGAACAGAAGTCGGTCAATGAGCTGTTCGCCGATTTTGCGGAAGTCCTCAAGAACTCCAAGGACGCGCAAGAGCGTATGAACATTGCGCAAGACGTCTTCGGCCGGGGCGCGTCGAAGTACCTTGAGGCGCTGAGCGGCGGCAAGCAGGGCCTGAACGAATTTGCCCAAGCCGCTGTTTCGGCGTCGGCGGTTGTGGACGAAAAACTTATCCAGGCCGCCGATGAATTCGACCGCAAATGGACACAGACCCTTGAGGTTGTCTCCATACGGTTGCGCGCGTTTCTTGCGGACGCTTTTCTGCGGCCATCGGTTCCCGAAGGCTTTGAAGGGCGCGCGGAATACCTGTTGCGCAAGCGGCGCGAAGCCATTGAAGGCGCGCCGAGCCGGTCGGCTGTATCTCCGGGGATGCGTGATCGCGCGCCGGTCATCACCTATTCCACCGGCGGCGGCTTCGGCGGTGAAGCGCCGTTGCCGCGCATCAAGCCGATTCAGGACGCCGTAAGAGACCTAGGGCAGGCGGTAAACACCGTGCTTCCGCCAGCCGAGGAAGGTTTTAAAAAGCTGCAAGATCGGATCGGCGACAACACCACCGAGCTTTATAAAATGAACGACGGCTTGACCGACGTCGATTACGCAATGCAGGATTTTAGCTACACGGCGGCGGACGCATTTGAGCGCTTGGCCATCGGCGGGGAGAAATTCGGCGACGTGCTCAAGGACCTTGCGCGGCAAATGGCATCCGCCGGGTTACAGCAAGCATTTGCGATGGCTTTTATGAAGCCGCAAGACGGCGGGACGTCGCCGTTCGGCGCTTTGGTGTCTGGCATCCGAGGGTTGTTTGCTGGTGGTTTCGCCAGCGGCGGCACGATCCCGCGCGGGCAGTTCGGCCTTGTGGGCGAGCGTGGTCCGGAGTTGGTTGCGGCCGGAAGTTCTCCGCTCACTGTGTATCCGAACGAAGCGTTCGGCGACGGCGGCGGGACGGTCTACAACATCGACGCGCGCGGCTCCAATTTGAGCGAAGCGCAATTCCGCGCGATCTTGGCGGACCACCAACGGCAGACGCTGGCCATGGTCCCCGCGACCGTGCGCGGTGCGCGGCAGCGAGGGATGATCTAATGCCGGTCACTTTCCCGCGCGGAATGCCACCGTTCAATTTACGGTCGGGGACCATCACGCTTGAGCGAATGGTCGTCGGCAACCCGTTGCGCGGCGGGCAGGTCGAGCGCGTCGAAGTCGGCGAGCCGCGATGGACAGTCAGCTATACGAGCGTGCCACTGACCCGCGCTCAAACGCGCGCGGCCGAAGCTTGGTGGGAAAGCCTTGCAGGCGGCATAAGAACCTTCCTTGCCGTCCCGCCCGGCGGAGCGTTCCCCGCCGCTTACCCCAAGGGGTTCGCGGGACTGACGCGGGCGGGAGGCGGAGCGTTTGACGGCACGTCGAGGCTCAATGCGTTCGGCGCAACCAACGACCTGTTGACCTTCGGCGCGACCGGTTTTTCGTTGCCAGCCGGCTTTGTTCTGGCTGCGGGAGATTACATCGGCCTGTCGTATCAGAGTCGTGTATCTTTGCATCGGATCATCGAGGCGCAGACGGCAAGCGGCGCTGGCCAGATCACGCAAATTCAAGTGACCCCGTTTGTCCGGTCTACGTTGTTCCCGGCCGGCAACCTTGTGACAGTAACGGTTGCCAATCCCACGTTCGAGGCGGTTGTCACGCCAGACAGTTGGGACTGCGAGACGCAGATCGACTTTTCGACCGCATCGTTTTCGGCGATTCAGCGGGGCTATTGATGCGCACGCTTGACGCGACCGCGCTCGCAAACATTCAGGCGGGCGCTTCATCCGAGCGCTTGATGGTGCGCATGGACCTCGCATCCGGATCGGTAGGGTTCTGGCAAGGGAACGACACAATCACTCACGGCGGCGTCACCTTCAATGGGTGGGGGTCCGTTTTGGAGATGGACTCATTCGAGGAGAACGGAGAACTGTCGTCGGTCTCTTGCGTGATCCGCCTTCGCGCGATCCCGGTCCAGTTCCTTTCTGGCGACGCGCTGGCGAGCATCGAGGCTCAGGGGTATCATCAGCGCCCGGCGGTGCTGTCGATCGCGCACATGGACATGGCGACAGGCGGGCTTATCGCCGTCGAACCGATCTACTCCGGTCGCATCGATCAAATCACGCATCGCGACGACGGGGAAACCTACACGCTGGAGGCGCGCCTCGAAAGCCGCTCGCGAGATTACACTATCACAGGGCATCGCGAGCAATCCGATGCGGATCAGCGCGCCTTGGATTCGACGGATACGGGCCTGTTTTTGTCCGGGATTTCGGGCAAGCAAACTGTCTACTGGGGGCGCAAGGCTCCGGAATCGGCAGTCCGGGCTTTGCGCGCCGATGTGACGCGCAAGCGGACGTTAACATGACCGGCGACAACTGGCCTGACATGTTGATCGCGGCGGTGGAGCGGCACCGCGTCCTGCCGCTTGTCTATGGCAAATCGGATTGTTGGACTATGGCGGCAGACGTGATCGAGGCGCTTACCGGCGAGCGGCCTTATCCAGATGTGATGTACCGCAGCAAGGCGGGCGCGGCGAAGGCTTTGGCGCAGCGCGGCTTTGCCAGCGTCGCCGACGCCTTGGCTGCGCGCCTCCCAGAAACGCCGGTGGCGATGGCAGGGCGCGGGGATATCGGCATTGTGGACACGCCGGACGGGCTTGCGGCGGCGGTATGCGTGGGGCCGTGGTTCGTGGTCAAGGCTGAAACCGGGATCGATCACGTATCGCGTGATCGGATCGTCCGCGCGTTCAAGGTGCGCTAATGCCAGCGGTCTTTGCAGGGGTCGGTGCGTTCGTCGCAGGCGCGCTTGGGCTTGGCGGCGTCAGCGCGATTGCCGTCGGCGCGGTCGTCAATGTCGGGCTGTCGCTTGGCCTGTCCTATGGCGTAAACGCTCTGTTCGGGAGCGGACGGCAGTCGCAAGTCCGGGGTGTCGAAACCAGCGCCACGATTACCGGGGCGCAACCCCGGCGCATTCCGTTCGGTGTCGTCGCCAGCGCCGGGCGCATGGCGTATCAGAACAGCTACGGCAATTCGCGCAAGTTCTTGCAGCTTGTCTATCTTCTGGCAGACTGGCAATGCGACGGCCTGCAAGCCGTCTGGATCGATGGCGTTCGCAAGACCCTGACGCCGGTCTCGATCCCCGGCGGCAACACCGAGCACGCGCGATTTACGGTACAGGACTTCGGCGGCGATTTTGTCATCCGCTTTTTCGATGGCCGCTTTGACCAAAGCGCCGACGCGGAGCTAATCGCGAACGACAATCCTGACGGACGATGGACGACGGCGGACCGCCTTCGCGGTATCTGCTATGTGTCCCTGACGCTTTCGTACGATGAAGACAAGTTTTCCGGGGGCATTCCCGAATGCCTGTTCGAGTTCCGCGGCGCGCGTCTGTACGATTGGCGGAAGGATACCACGGCGGGCGGGTCCGGCGCTCACCGATGGGATAACCCGGCGACGTGGGAATGGAGCGATAACCCGGCTGTCTGCGATTACAACTACCGGCGGGGTTTCTACCGGGCCGGTCAATTGCTTGTTGGTATGGGTGCAAACGCCACCGACCTCGTAACCAATCAATACACTGCCGCCGCGAACATCTGCGACGAGACCCTTACCGAGGGCGGGCAGAGCGTCCGCCGGTATCGAGTATCGGCAATTGCCACTGCCGACCAAGAGCACAGGGTTATCTGCGGCGTGTTCGCGGATGCGTGCGCCGGGTTCTCGTACGAGAGGGCGGGTCAGTTCTCAATCGTCGCCGGGGCGGCGCAAACAACGGTGGCGGCGCTCACCACGGCGGACCTTGTGCGCGAAGCGCCGGTGGTTCTGTCGGCAAAGCGATCCCGCGATCAGCTTATGAACGCGGCGTTCGGGACGTTCCTTGATCCGTCGCAAGGCTTCGAGGAAGTCTCGTTTGATCCGATCACTGTCCCCGGATGGGAAACTGAGGACGGAGAACGACGCGGGCGTAGCTTCGATTTCCCCTACATCCCGTCGCGATTCCAAGCGCGCCGGGTAGCGACGATCCGGTTGAATGAAACGCGCGGCTGGCAAGCAACAGCGGAAATCACTGTCAGCTATCGCTTCCTGCTTTTAGAACCGGGCGACTGGGTTACGTTCAATCACCCGGCGCTGGGGACGCGGACATATAGGATCATGGCGCGCACGCGAAATGCGGAGCGCACGATCACGCTGTCCCTGTCCGAGATCGCGGCCGGGGCGTATAGCGGCATTACGCAGCCTGTGGTCCTCACGCCGCCCGCCGTTCCGGCCGCGCCAGCGCGGGCGCAGACTGTCAGTGGCTTCGCCCTCTCGCCCGGTCTGGAAACCTCCGGCCTTCAAAAGCTGCCGTCCATTGTGGCGACTTGGGCGCCGCCGAACGACACAACCATCACCGGCGTCGTTATCGAGTATCGACAACAGGGACAGACCGCTGCTTCTTCGTTTCTCAGTAGCAGCCCGGAAACCGGCGTAGCGAAGATCACGTCGAACATTTTGGCCGGGACGAATTACGAGGCGCGGGCAACGATCATCACCGACCCGACTCGCGTAACCGTCTGGACGCCGTACGTTTCGGTGCTGACGGCGGCGGACTACGTTGTCCCCGAAGCTGCCGGACAGGGCGCTGCGCAGCTTGGCGCAGAGCTTGCCGCGATTTCGACGCGCATCAACTCGGACGCGCTGAATGCGGTTCGCGCGGATGCGTTGGAGAAGTCACGGCTAAGCATGGAGGCCCTGACCTCCTACCGCCGCGATTGGGATGAAGCTTCGGAGACCGCGACGCAGACGAACGCCATTGCGGTGGCCGTCAATGCGAATACGGCTTCTGTGGTTGCGGAACAGGTCGCCCGCGCAACGCAAGATAGTGCGCTGGCGTCAAGCCTGACCGCCGTTCAAGCGACGGCAAACGCGGGCACCGCGTCCGGCGCGATCAAATTGGAGGCCGTCGCCGCACCGTCTGGCGTGGCGGCGCGGATCGCCGCCTTTGTGCAGGCGGGCGGAGACACGCAATTCCGCCGGGCCGGGTGGGCTATCGACGTGACCGAAGGCCCGCCGGGGGTGTTCACGTCCCGGTTTGTCGTCGAGGCGAACCAGTTCGTGGTGAGCGACAACGGCGCAACCCCGTTCACAGTGATCGGCGGCGTCACCTATATTCAAAACGCTGTCATTCAAGACGCCGCGATCAACACAGCCCGAATCGAGAATAATGCAGTCACAAATATATGGACCGCCGAGCAATTCTCGGTTGTCGGAACAAATTACGTTGAGGCGCCAACAGTAAACGAGGAAATAATTAGCGTAACCACAAACAGGACGCCGGGAACGGCAGCTATTATTTTTGCATATTCAGCTGGTAATGGAAGCGGAACTCAAAGCAATCAGGTTGGGGCGCAAGAAATTTATCGAAGGGCCGCCTTGCAAATTGTTGAGTTTGACGGCTCTGGTAATCAATTTCCCTCAGGCGGCGGCGGGGCGTCGATTACCGCTCCTATCCAGTGGGGAAGGCAAGAGGGAGCTTCGTCTACAGTGTATTCTTATACGGGTTTCTTTGGTAGCCTTCAAAAAGTCGCGACAGATAGCAGGTCTGGAACAGTGCGATATGTTCTTAGAAAAACAAAGCAAAGCCAATTTGCCAACATTATTGTTGTTGAGTTCAAGCGATGACTCCATACACTGTGTTTGATTTGAGCGGCGGGTTTATCAAGCGTTCCGGCGGGTGCTCCGACGCGGCGCACGTTTCTTTGCAGCCGCAGCCCGGCGAGGGCGTTGTTGTCGGCCAGTCCGCGCGTGGTGATACGCATTACGTGGTTGCTGGCATTGTTATCGAGCGGCCCAACCTTCCGCTGCCGGAGACCTTGGAACTATCGGTGGGGGTTGACCAATCTTACACGCTGCCGCCGGGTGTCGTGGTCAAAGCGTTTGGAAGTACAACGACATTGGAAGGCGGGCAGATTGTCATCTCGGCCGAGTTTGCCGGTCGGTACAAAATGGAATTCGTTTTGTGGCCCTACCGGGATCACACAATGATCGTGACGGTCACCTAGGATGCGCGTCAATCTTCGGCCTTCCGCCGCACAACTGAATGCAACCATCACCGCCGAACGGGACCGGCGCACCGCTGCGCTTGTGCGGTTTCAGGGCCGGTGGTTCCAAGCCGACGACAGGTCCACCGCCGCGCTGGCGCGGGCAGTCGCGGCGGGCGAGCCGTCGCAGTGGATCACCGCCGACAACGCGGTGGTGGCGATGACTGCCGAAGACCTCCGGGAATTGCTTGCGGCGATCACCGCGCGCGCAACCGCGCTTGCTGTCAAGACGCGAGAACTCAAGGACGCGGTGAACGCTGGCGCGCTTCCCGATCCTGCCGACGACGATCTCTGGACATAGCGGGGGCTTCTCATGCCTTGGGTAAGAAACGGCACCGTCTCGGTAACGAACGGCAGCGCTTCGGTGACTGGCGCAAGCACAACCTTTCAAGGGAGCGGAGTTCTCCCCGGTCACACCTTCATCGGCCCGGACGCGCGGCTGTACGAGGTGCTGACGGTTACGAGTAACACCGCGATGACCGTCGCGCCGAACTACCTCGGCAGCACAGCCGCCGGGCAGGCGTATCAGATCGACACCGGCCCGGACGCTCTAGGTCAGACCGTCTATCAGCGAGTCCTTGAACTCCTGAACTGGATCGGCGGCAGCATCCCGGCAGCTTCTGCGTTTCTCGGGACGCCTTCGACGCAAGCGACGACCGGCAGCGTTTTCGCCGCGCGCGGCGTTCGCGCGGTCTTCGAGAGCGCCAGCGAGTTTCTGTTACGGGTTTCGCGGGCGTCGTCGAGCCATGCCGCCATGCTGGTTTTCGACGACGCAAATAGCGGGCGGTGGCGAGTTGGAATGAAGGCGGCCAGCGCCGACCTTTACATTCAGCGCAGCGCGGACGGGACAACCTTTACCGACGCGGTGGAGGTGAACGCGACGACGGGCGCAGCGACGTTTCCGGGCGGGGTCACGCTTGGAACCGCGAGCGTGGCCACCGCTGCTATCGTCGACGGGGCGGTGACGACGGCGAAAGTCGCAGACGGCGCGATCACATCGGCAAAGATCGCGGACGGTACGATTGCGACGGCGGATATAGCCGACGGCGCTGTGACGACGGCAAAGGTCGTCGATGGCGCGATTACGTCTGCGAAGATCGCGGATGGGACAATCGCGACGGCGGACATTGCCAACAGCGCGGTTACGAGCGCGAAGCTGGCGGCGGACATGACGGTCGCGCTTGCGGCGGGGACGGCGGCAGCGCCCTCGCTGACGCGCACAGGAGATGAAAACACCGGCGCTTATTTCCCGGCGGCGGACACAGTCGCGATTTCCACCGGGGGCTTAGAGCGGATGCGTCTAACATCTGGTGGCACTTTGCTGGTGGGCAGAACTAATAATTTCGATTTTAATACAGCGGACACGGAAGGTTTTCTTATTGAATCTTTTGCAATTGCTGTTGCGCGTAATGGCGCGTCGCCGATGTTTGTAAAAAGATTCGGCACTACGGGCGCACTGGTAGATTTCTTTTATAGCACCGTTGCCCGCGGATCCATTTCCACAAACGGAACGAGTGTATCATATAATACAACTTCAGACTACCGCCTCAAGGAAAACGTAGTTTTGCTTACCGGCGCTCTCGGTCGTCTTGCCGGGCTCAAACCCTCCCGGTTCAACTTTAAAAGCGATCCCGGTCTGACGGTGGACGGTTTTATCGCTCACGAAGCGCAGGCCGTGGTCCCTGAGGCTGTGACCGGAGTTAAGGACGGTCCGGAGATGCAGGCGATGGACAACAGCAAGCTGGTTCCGTTGCTTGTCGCCGCCGTTCAAGAGCTTACCGCTCGCGTCGCCGAATTGGAGGCGCGATAATGGAAAACGATCCGATCACGTTTGAGCACGCCACCTGGATTGTCTCGATGCTTGTGGTGTGCGCCGCCGTCATCGGCTGGTTTGAGGGGCGCATCGCCGCTCTTCGGAAAGAGGTCCATGACCTCAAGGGCGTCACAAGCAGCGAGCTCCATGAGTACAAGCTCGAGGTGTCTGACCGATATGCCTCGGTCACACACCTAAAGGAAGTCGAAAGCCGCCTCGCTTCCGCCATCGACAGGCTGACCGCACGGCTTGACACGTTGCCCGCCGCGCTGGCGGCCGAACTCCGGCGGCACGCCGAACACAAGTAGGATAGCCCATGCTGACGCCTCGTTGTAAGCGCCGACTTGTCGGAGTCCACCCCGACCTTGTGCGCGTAATCAACCGCGCTGCCCGCGACTGGAAAGACCCGTCGCTGCGTTTTATCGTTACGGAAGGCGTTCGCACCGTAGCGCGCCAGCGCGAATTTGTGGCGGCCGGCCTGAGCCGGACGATGCGTTCGCGCCACCTCAAAGCCCCGAACGGATTCGCGCACGCCGTCGATTTCGCCGGCGTCGTGGGCAAAACCGTTCGCTTCGATTGGCCAGCGATGATCCGTTGGGCAAACGCCATGAAGGCCGCCGCGATTGCCGAGGGAATCGTTGTCGAGTGGGGGGGCTTCTGGAAGCCGCTGAATACGGTCAAGGGGCCAATCACGGCGGCGATGCTGAGCAAGACCTTTCCGGACGGGCCGCATTTTGAACTGCCGTGGGAAACGCACCCCGGCACAACCAAGGAGAAGTGACATGTCGAATGAACAGATCGGTGGGGTTATCCGCACGCTGCTTGGCGTGGGCGCGGGCCTCTTGATCAATCGCGGTTTGGTTGATGCTGCAACCGCCGAGGCTGTTGTAGGGGGGCTCGTAGCCATTTTGGTGGCGCTGTGGTCCATGTGGACGAACCGCCCGGCGAAGATCGCCGCAATCAAGTGACCTACATCCAAGTGGTGCTGGCGATCTTAAAGGTCGCCAGCGCTCTTATCCGCCTCGGTGAACAGCGCCGGTGGATTGCAGAAGGCGAGCGCCGCGCCTTGGCGCGCGGCCTTGCCGAGGCCGTCAAGGCGGCGAACGCCGCAGCGGCGATCCGCCGCGACATAGAGGCGATGACCGATGATGAAGTTGACCGCGCCCTGTCTGGCGATTTTCGCGATCGTCCTTAGCGGTTGCGCACACACCTCGGCTCAACCCTCGGTGTGCTCCGCGTTTCAAATCATCCGACCGTCTGTCGCCGACACGATGGGGACGAAACGTCAGGTGTTGGCCCACAACAGAACCTATCGCGAGGTGTGCAAGTGACCGCAGACGTGACTGAACTCTCGCACATCGTGCGCATGGCGGGCGAGGTGTGGCGTGATGCGAAAGCCAAGCGCATCCGCACGCTTTACATCATCACCGAGCAGCCGGATGGAGTCCAGGTGATCCGCAGCGCGGGCGATCCGCCGTTGAACGCGAACGCCATGGCGATTGCGTTGCTTGAAACCGTTTCTCACCTCTTGTCGAAAGAGGCGATCCCGGACGATCCGCCGGCTGTGGACGAGGGCAGCGAATGATTGCTTCGCGCTTCACCGAGGATGAATTTATCGAATTGTGGCAGCGCTACAAAAGCGCTACGGCGGTAGCGCGCGTTATGGGAGTCGATATCCGCGGCGTCCATGAACGGCGTCGGCGGATCGAAAGCAAGCGCGGGGTGCTGTTGGAAGCGGAAAGCGGAGTGCGGCCCACCATCGTCAAAGAAGGTGCGCAACACGAATTGACCGTCGCCGCCGGGAATGTCGTGGTCTTTTCCGACGTGCATCGCTGGCCGGGCGACAGGCCGTCGCTTGCCGAAACGGGCCTGCTTCACGTCCTCGACACGCTCCCGAACCTCAAGGCGGTTGTATGCAACGGCGACTTGTTCGACGGCGCGCGCGTCAGCCGCCATGGCCCTACCGAATGGATGGACCTTCCTAACGTCGCCGATGAACTGGAGGCGTGTCAGGCGTTCATGACGCAGATCGAGGAGCGCGTCCCCGACGACGTGCCGTTGTTGTGGAACGCGGGCAACCACGATAGCCGCTTCTCGGTGAAGATTTCGACGCACCTGCCGGAACTGGCGGGCGTCCATGGAACCGACCTGAAAGACCACTTCTCCGACAGGTGGTCTATGGCGTGGTCGACGATGGTGAACGCCCGCTCGGTCGGCGGGGCGTGTCTTATAAAGCACCGCTTCCGGGGCGGGATTCACGCCACATGGAATAACACCTTGCACGCGGGGGTTTCCACCGTCACCGGGCACCTTCATCAATGCAAGGTAACGCCTATCACCGACATCAATGGGCGGCGTTGGGGTGTGGACACGGGGACGCTGAGCCGGTTCAAGGGTGAGGCGAAGTTCGGCTACACTGAAAACAACCCCGTCAACTGGGCGGAAGGCTTCGCGGTTCTCACGTGGGATCACGAAGGCCGGATGGCCCCGCCGTCGCTGGCGGAAGTCACGGGCGATGTGTGCTGGTTCCGGGGCGAGGCGATTGCGAGTGAGTAGCATCCGTTGATGTCTGCATAGTAATTCGCCCACAAGATTTCCGCCGGCACGGTGCTGGTTGACACGCCGGTTCTTACCCATTGACGCCATAAATAGCTGGCGCTGCCGCACAAAGCGCACATTACTTCCCCTCCTTATCATTTAGCGCACGAATGGCGGCGGCCCAGATCGCCCGGCAGTTATACTCGGGGCACAAGCGCCACCGCTCGCCGCTGTTAGGTGGCAGCGAGGCGATCTGGCTGCGCCCAGGGCAGTTGCATTCAATCTCCTTCGCCGCCTCCTCCCGCGCCTCGCGGCGGGCGTGTTGCAGGTTGACGTTCCCAACATATTTCTTGGCTGCTTTGTTCATCACTTCCCCTCCTTCTCGGTTAAAGCGTTCCAGACCTTGGACCGCGCCCGGCAATCCGGACACTGCTCGAAATCAATTCGGCCGTGCTCACAGCGGGCGGTGAGCGCCGCCGCCAGTCGCCGTCGCTGCGCCTCCCATGCGGCTTCTTGCGCGGACTTTGGCAGGCAATGGAACTCCGCGACAAGGCGACGGACTTCAGCGCTAATCGTGTCGTCAGTCATTTGGCCCCCTCGCGTCATCTGCAAGAACCTCGATGATAAGCGCCGCCACTCCTATGGCGATAGCGATGAAGATGGGGGATAAGGCGTCCATCATGTCCGCGCCTCCATTACGGCCTCGATAAAGGCTTGCGCGGCTTGCGGGACAATCGCGTTGCCGTAGGCGCGCAGGCGTCCGACCCTGTTCTTGGGTCGTAATTGCCCCATTTTATCTTGTGGTACGTTTCCAATGAGAGGGAAGCTAGCGGGGGCATCCGCGTAAAGCATTTGATACCCAGCTTCCTGTGCAGACCGTGCCACTGCTGATGACAATGAACGCAAAGTGTCTGCAAGTTCTCCAAGCGGTTGTCCGTCCAATCTTCGTTGATGTGATGGATCGCCAGCCTTTCTTTCCCGCCACAGCACTCGCACGTCTCTCTGAGAGCCGCGTTGCGCGCTTGCACCATTTTTTGGGTACGGCTCTCGCCCCTTCTCCCCCGCATATTCGCACAGGAGAGCGAGCAGTATTTGCGCCTCATAAACATGGAGTATTCTTCCTCCCGGTCCGAAAACTTCCTCGGAACCAAGGGGCTGCCACATCTCTCGCAGCAACGTTGAGGTTTCGATTTGTAATCGCTTCGCCGCTTCATGGACTACTTCTTCCGTTTTGCGTTTGAGATCGGGGCGCAAACATCCCACTCGGAGGGCAACCCCATCAACCATCTGCTGAACTCTGGCCTCAACGGGCCGCCACTTTCCATCCCGGCAGAAGAGCCAGTCAGCATCTCGCCAGACGCCGTTAACCGGGCCGGGCCTGCCATCGCCGCCACGTCCTTCAATGTCACCTGCACCTTGCGCCCGTCCGGTGTCCTGCCCTCGGCTGTCGGTCCCTCGGGCAGCGTCGGGCCCCCGCTCGGCGTCGTGGGCGTAGGCCAACCCGCGAGTTCCACCGTCTTGCGGCTGCTGTCGTTGTTGCCCGCCGCGCTGTTCCCGTTCTGCGCCGGGGTTCCGGCCATCGGCGTCGGCCAGCCGCACAGCTTCGCCTGCGAGCCCAGCATCGGCTGCATCTTCGCGCCCCAGTTCCCCGCCGCGTCCTCGTTCGCCGATGGTGTCAGCCAGCCCGCCAAGGCCGCGTCCGCTGGCACGGCTCCCCCGGCTTGGTTCGGCCCGCCGTTGCTGCCGTCCGTCGCCCGAGGCGTGTTCCACGAGGCCAACTGCGCCGCCGTCTGAATGTTCAAGCCGCCCTCGCGCCCCTCCGCGCCGGGCCCCGTCGAACTGTTCAGGTGCGGGGTCGGCCACCCGCTCGGCAACCCACCAGAGGCGCTGTCGGATATGGGGCGAGCCGACGCCACAAGCCGGGAGAACGACCGTCCCGCAGGTGTAGTGTGCTGCTTCCAAGTCATTGAATACAGCGTCGATCCATACTGGCGGGTCTTCTCCATCAGCCTCTCGGCGAGCATCTTCGACAGGTCCATCTAGCGCGCCCCTCTCTTGATTGCGTCCGCCACCATAAGGGCTCGCTCCAGCCCCCATGTCCCGGCCATCATGTTCACCGCGTATAGGACCACGCGGGTGTTGCTCTTGGCGTACCCCTCCGAGGCTTTGGTCTGGTCTAGCGACGGTGCGTTCCACGCTCGGTGCCCCGTCAAATCGAACGGAATCCCCGTCACTTCGCAGACGCCCCTGTCGATCCGGCTCTGTATATCCCGCCAATCCAGATCGAAGGGGAGACCCCGAGCTTTGGCTCGGCGCCGCGCGTCGAAGGTCAACGCCATGCCTCTCCGAGAATTGCGAACTGACCGTTGGTAGGTCTTCTTGGCATCCGACGTCCAAGGTTTCGTCGTGCGGACCCAAGCGTTCTCGCAGGCCTTGCATGTCCAGCGAAACCCGCCCTTGTTGTGCCGCCTGAACGCTTCCACGAGTGGCTTTTCCTCGCCGCACCCCTTGCACACTCGACTTTCCGACGACGAGGCTGCTGGCGACTTGCTCTCCGAAGACGACAGGGGGTTGGCAGGCTCGGATGAGCCGGTAGAAGACCGGCCAGAGGTGGCGTTCATCGGAGGTTCCCTTTCCGGCTCCGGCTGCGGAGAATGGTTGACAGGGGGCGCTGCCGGTCCAGACGGGCCGTGCGTCGTCCCATCCGGCCCGGCGAAGGGCGTATGACCAGACGCCGATGCCGGCGAAGAAGTGACATTGTGTGAAGCCGCGCAGGTCGTCTGCGGAGACTTCTGTGATTGATCGTTCATCGACTTCCCCTTGGGCGATATGGCTGGCAGCTATGAGGTTGCGTAGCCATTGCGCTGCGTACGGATCGAACTCGTTGTAGTAAGCCGCCATCACGCCACCCCTATGGCGATGGCGATGGGAAGCAAGGTTTCAATCATCGCTTCCCCTCCTTCTCGATCATGGCAACGATCTCCGCGCGGAACTCCTCCCAAGGGCGGCCTTTCTGTTGCGGGTCCGCCATCACACCCCTCAGCCGCTCCGCCTCGCCTTCCGCCCATCGCAAGGTTTCCTGTCCCTGGGGTGTCGCCAGCGCCTTGGCGCGCCATGAATCCCGTTGGAGGCGAAGGCCGGCGATATCGTTCTCAATCAGGGCGCGAATTTCCGGCAGGGAGTCCATCACTACGCTAATGGCGGCGCGGGCTTGTTTGCGATGCAACGGCCTCACCTCTGTCCATGGTTCTGGCGTCGCGGCTATCGCAGCCGCCACTCGCTCCACAAGATTACTCATATCCGGGCCTCCGTTTCATTGACGATCCTGAGAAATTCTTTGGTTTGCGCAGCGAGCGCATCCGCCGCCGCTACATCTGCCGCCGCCGCAACCCAAGCCGCCAACGCCGCGTCAAATTCCGCCGCCGGCATTCGCTCGGGTGGGTTCATCGTCCGCACCGCCCGCTCCGCCCGCTCCGCCGACGCCATCCGCAGCGCTTTCCGCGCTGCCCGAGCCGCCCCCACCGCACACGACGGCCTCGCCCACCCATTTACTCCATCCACCGCCGACTCTACCGCCCTCGCCACCGCCCGCGCTGCCCACGCCGTCGCCGTCTCAGCCGTCTCCGACCCTGCCCGCGCCTCCCGCTCCGCCGCCCACGCCGCGTCCATCGCTTGCTCCAACTCAGTTTCCGTCACCTCGCCATTGGCGTAGCGCTTAGTAACATTAAGCGCCGCAATGGCGCGCGGGTCTGACATAAAATGTTGAACGCGCCACGCGCACCAAACCGAGAACAATTGCATCTCTTTTGCGTATTGCCGCTCTGCCGCAAAGCACAAAACAGCGTCGTCCAGTCCGTTGATTTCGACAATCCGGGAGAACGGCAATGGTTCATCAATCATCCACTTCTCCCCAAGCTTCCTTCGCAGCCGTTTCAGCCTTTCTTCAACTAAGCAGGAATTTTCAATGATGTGCCAAAGCGTGGTGGTGATCATGGCTTGCCCTCCGCTTTGGTCTTGGCGCGGTCGATCCGCTCTTGATAAACCTGTAATTCATCGGCGGCCTTGATCGGGTCGCAGCCGTTTTGCAGCCAGCTTATGACGTGAGACAGGTCCGGAAGCGCCGTGGTCATCTACCTCTCCTCGTATTTCAGGTCGTTAAGCGCGTAGGCAAGCAGAACGCGGAGCGCGCGCGACCGGTTCCAGATTCTTTCGCGAACCATGAACGCAGCGATCCGCTGTTCCAGTTGCGCGGAGGCTT
>Ga0209990_10000911_pt1 | contig 27141 bp, 24 predicted proteins | sample NOAtaG_6_FD_187304 | JGI IMG/M metagenome (GOLD analysis project Ga0209990, IMG submission 187304) | Freshwater lake microbial communities from Lake Erie, under a cyanobacterial bloom - NOAA_Erie_Diel5S_2200h metaG (SPAdes) (version 2) | ecosystem: Environmental > Aquatic > Freshwater > Lake ...
AATTAACCGCTACGGGCGATCCGCGTCGGGATGGAGTAGGATTAGTGATTAGGGATTTTTAGGTAATGGGTACAACTTGCAGGCGTAACCCAAGTGCTTGCAAAACCTTAAGAACTGTAGCAAACTCTGGATTACCCTGATTCGACAAAGATTTATAGAGACTCTCCCGTCCCAAACCCGTCTCACGAGCAATATCGCCTAATGCTGCCACTACTAAGCTAGGATCGCCCTCTTCGAGGGCAGCTTCCAGATAAGCGGCGATATTTTCTTTTGTTTTCAAATGATCTGCTGCATCCCAAGGATAAGTCTGAATTGTAGCCATAGAGAACCTCCTATAAGTATTGGGCTAAATCTAATGCTGTTCTAATGTCCCGTTCAAAATCAATCGAATCTTATTTTAGCTGGTGCTTAAAAGACGGTGGCTTTCATGCTCCCGTGTTACTATCGGTAATTAGTAATCGGCCAACATAGTGGTGTGAGCTTATTTACTTCTTATCGTTTACTGTTTACTTTCGAGATACTCATGTTGCTCTTGCGTTATGGTATTACCGTGAGTGCGGTGCTTGGGTTGATTTTCTTGACTGAATCCTCGGTTAAGGCACAAACTCAGTCCGCTGCCGATTTATTGAAGAAACCGCAACCTACTGCCAATCCAGTTTCTCAATTACCCGGTCCATCGGCGGCACCGGCAACCACGGAAGCGGATCCCAAAGCCCCTAATTATCTTAATCCTAGTGGCAATCCCCTAATTTTTCCCACCAAACCGGATGAGGTGAATATTAGGGTAGTACAACCGCTCACCTTAAATCAAGCGATCGAATTAGCTTTAAAAAATAATCAGACCTTACAGACCGCCCGGATTAATTTGGAAATCGCTCGCGCCCAATTAAAGGAACAACAGGCGGCTTTATTGCCCACTGCCCAGGCGGAAACCAGTCTCACTCAAGATCAATCGGCAGCTGCCCAAAGACAGAATAATTTGGCTCGTCAACAGGGCATCCCAGCAGTTACACCCGAGGATAGTACCAACCTTCAGGGTAGTGTTCAGATCGTCTATGGGGTTTATACAGGGGGTGAACGGGCAGCCCAGATCAAAAGGGCCGAAAAAGTGATCCGGCAACAGGAATTAGAGGTGGAACGAGTCTCGGAACAAACTCGTTTTGATGCCACCGATGCCTATTATGAATTACAAAGGGGTGACGCTCAGGTAGCGATCGCCCAAGCCTCGATCGAAGATGCTAGTCAAAGTTTACGGGATGCTCAATTATTGGAGCAAGCGGGACTAGGAACCCGATTTGCTGTCCTACAGGCGGAAGTTGACCTAGCCAACGCTAACCAAGACTTAACCCGGGCGATTTCTAACCAGCGTATTTCCCGACGGCGACTGGCACAGATATTAAGTGTCGGTCAGCACATCGAGTTAACCGCTGCCGATGAGATTCGCGAGGCGGGAACTTGGGGCTTGAGTCTTGATGATAGTATCGTTTTGGCCTACAAAAATCGCGCAGAATTAGAACAACAACTCTTACAACGGGAAATTAGCGCAGAAGACCGCTCGATCGCCATTTCGGCGGTGATTCCCCAAGTGGACCTTCTGGGCGAGTATAATGTCCTCAACGATCTCAGTGATGAAGCTGGTTTTGGCGATGGTTTTAGGGTCGGTGGCCGGATTCGTTGGACTTTCTTTGATGGTGGTCGTGCTTTTGCTCGCGCTCGTCAAGCGGAAAGAAATATCGATCGCGCCGATACGGAATTTTCAACCCGTCGCAATGAAATTCGCCTTCAAGTGGAGGAATCCTACTATAGTTTGATTTCTAACCAAGAAAACATCAAAACTTCGCAAAAAAGCATTGAATCCGCCACGGAAAGTCTGCGATTAGCCCGTTTACGCTTTCAGGCGGGTGTGGGAACCCAAACGGATGTGATCAACTCCCAACGGGATTTAACCGATGCCAGAAGCCGTTATCTACAGGCGATCGTCGATTACAATAGATCCTTGAATAGTCTCCAGCGAGCGATTAGTAATTTACCGGATAATCGTTTGTTTGAAGTGCGTTAATTGTGGGATTTATCGCGGTGTGGTGTGGGGGGAGATAGCCAAATCTCCCCTATTTTAACGAGTTTGGATAATTCTAATCTGTTGTTCCCGCAATTGCTGCAGGGTGGGAGTTTCCTGTAGCTCTTGCACCTGCGGACGCAGATTATTACAACGAGAGGAATTAATGCTACCGCATTGATTTTCGATCGTGTTCTGTCGCCGCTGCTCGATTTGGGGACTGGTGCGAAAGTTTAATTGCTGATTGTATTGGGGATATTTTTGGTAAGCGCAGGATTCAGCCCCCGCTAAACAACGCTCACTGATAGGCAATTGGGCCACGACTAGGTTGCCGCTAACGCAAACCCAACCCAGACCCAGAAACAAACCTGACAATAAAGAATTTCTAGTGATCATCGCCAATATACCTCGGTGATCAAAAAATGTAGTCTCAGGATTGGCGGCCATGACGGTAATTGCCCGGCAGACTCTCGATCATGATTCCACCTCTTTTATTCTAGTCAATTTTTCTCGCCCCGCCCACGATAGCTGAAAACAGCCCATTCCTAGCTTAAGATCACTGGGTTAGCTGATCATAAATTAGACGGCTTTTTTTCTAGGCCGCTTGCAGAACATAGAAGGTATAACCATAGAAGTTGCTGAATTTCTCAAAAAGTTTCATCTCTTCTTCAGTTTCACGAATAACCGATGAGCTACTTGGGCTGATTTCCAGCTGCCCGATTCGCTCACGGAGAGGTTGATAATAATTTAGCCACCAAACCTGACTGGGCAGCCTCTGGGTAGAAAGTACCTTAAAACCAGACCTATTAGCCCGAACGATATTCTCAAACTCATTACCCATCATAGGATAGGCGTTTTGCCAATAGGCCAGAGCCGGCTCTGGCAGCTCATCAGTAAACCAACTCATCTCCGAGATGACGGCGATCCCGTTGTTAGAAACAAGCGGTCGCCAGATTTTAAGAGCCTGCTCAAACCCAAGATTATAAGCAGCCCCCTCAGACCAAAGTAGATCAACTGAACCCACTGACCAATCAAGTTTAGCCATGTCACCATGAATTGGAATGATTAAATGCTCAAGACCAAGCTGTTTTGCTCGGGTTTTGAGTTCGTCGATAAAAACCGACGAGGAATCCACTGCCATGACAGGGCTTTGGTAGTATTGTGCCAGCAGTAAAGCACTAGCACCACTTCCACATCCTAGATCGGCAATTCGCGGCTTGAGGGGCAAAATAGAGAGATTACTCAAAATTTTTAGGGAGAAGTCAGAGTCGCCGGGCCCTTTACGGTCAAGTCCGCGGTGTAAATCAGTTAAAGCGGCAACATACTCAGTTTGATTGTCTGTAGTCATAGAGATTTTTGCTGGCTCTAATAGCTGAAAACAGCCCATTCCTAGCTTAATCGGTTAGGCGATCGTTCCCGTCAGGGGGGAACTAGGACTAGCAGAGGACTTAATCGGCATTCTTCCCGCTAAATAGGCTAAACGTCCCGCTTTTGCCGCCATTGCCATGGCTTGGGCCATCATAGCCGGATTGGCCGCCATAGCGATCGCACTGTTAATTAATAAAGCATCCGCACCCATTTCCATGGCCCGGGCCGCTTCTGAGGGTGTACCGATCCCGGCATCTACCACCACGGGAATTTGGGCCGATTCGATGATAATCGCGATATTTGCCTCATTTTTAAGGCCCTGTCCCGACCCGATCGGCGATCCCAGCGGCATAACCGTGGCGCAGCCAGCCTCCTCTAAACGTTTGGCCAAGAGAGGATCGGCGTTAATATAGGGCAGTACGGCAAAACCTTCTTTAACTAATTGTTCGGCCGCTTGCAAAGTTCCGATCGGATCGGGTAATAAATATTTAGGATCGGGAATAACTTCGAGTTTAATAAAGTTATTGTCTTCCTGTCCCAATAATTTGGCCATTTCTCGCCCTAAACGGGCCACCCGAATCGCTTCTTCGGCCGTTTGACAACCAGCAGTGTTGGGTAACATCCAGATTTTCGACCAATCGATCGCCGCTGCTAATCCCTCATGGCCGGGTGCGTTCGTTTGTACTCGTCTAACGGCGACGGTGACGATCTGACATTCACTGGCAGTAATACTTTCCTGCATAGTGGTCAGATTGGCATATTTGCCAGTCCCAGTCATCAAGCGGGAGTGAAAGGTTTTCCCTGCAATGGTGAGGCGATCATTCTGGGGCGATAAAAGTGCTTGGGGTTTATTCTCAATAATAGTTAAGGACATAGGTGGAATAGTAAGGGGTGATGGTCGCTTAAAGCGATCGCAGCTAAAATGGGTCAAAATGGGATTAACTTTGTCATTAATCACCAGGTCAGCGATTAAGGAAGCAGTGACAGGGGCGAGTAAAATGCCATTGCGATAGTGACCGGTGGCTAAAATCAGGTTATCACAGCTACTGCGGCCTAAAATGGGTAATTCATCCGCTGTACCCGGACGGAATCCCCACCACATTTCCTCGATTTCCCAGTCAGCTAAAGGGGGATAGAGACGGGTGGCCCGCTCAAAAAGGGTTTGTAGTCCTTGGGGTGTATTACCCGTTTGCCAGGCCACTTTTTCGGAAGTGGCCCCGATAATTAAACGACCATGGCGACGGGGAACTAGATAGGTTTGCGGACCGAATAAAACCCTAGCTAAGGTCTGGTTAGGGGGCATTTTTACTGCGGCCATTTGACCTTTGACGGGATGGATAGGGAGGGGTAAAAGTTGACTCGTCCAGGATCCCGCCGCTAAAATGTAAATTTTTGCTTCTAATTCCCCAATTGAAGTATAAATACTCTTGACTTTTCCCTGCTTTTGCTGTATGGCGTGGACTTCTATGCCTTGGCGAATTTCTACCCCTAAATTTTCGGCCGCTTGTTGCAGCCCAGTCACTAGCTGCCGGTTGTCCACTTGTCCATCGTCAGGATACCACCAACCACCGACCACATCTTTACCTAGTCCGGGTTGGTAGAGGTGAACTGCATTGCTGTCTAACCAAATTTTATTAACTTCCTCGGTAGTAAAAGGCTGATCTAGCTCGTAAACGGGAGCAAGAATACCACAGGGATAGTAGCCGCTGTTTATTCCCGTTAAATCCTCGATTTTGCGGCTCCACTCTGGATATAGCCAGCGCGATTGTAAACAAAGATCGAGAAACGGACCCGGGGGAATCCCCTCCGCATGGGGGGCCAACATTCCCGCAGCCGCACGACTAGCGGCCTGAGCTATATCTCGAACTAGGAGGGTAACTTTTGCCCCGCGCAATTGCAAATCGACGGCGATCGCTAATCCGATGATACCACCGCCCACGATCAAAATTTCGCTAGTTGAGTTCTTGACCCTCCCATGGCTAAAAGCGAGGGATTCTTGGTTCAACGACATGGCTTAAAAATCTAAAGGAAATGTAACCTTGATCCTAACTCGCAATTAGTCAGCCGAGAGGAGGGAGAAGTGAGGCTACTGGCATAATTTAAGATTAAGATGATTTTTAGTCAATCTTTTCTAAGCTTCCCTTTTTCTTTAGAGCATTATGACTTCCCCTGCTGTCGATCGAGTTTATCAAGGTCAATTCGGAGAGTTTACGATTACGGATAGCGATCGCCTAGGGGTGCGTCTCTACCGTCTGGGTTTAAATTTAGCGGCTTTTAGTTTCGCTGTCGCTACAATTATAGTTCTCACCCGACCGCAATTACTGCCCCTGACTAACCTTTTATACATGGGTTTTTGTCTGGGGTTAGGCATCAGTTTATTGACTATCCATATTTATTTAATTCCCCTCCATCGTCTCCTGCAAGTTTTTTGGCTAATTGGGGCGATTACTTCCCTAATTTTCAGCCTCTATTCTCACCTTTCTCCCCTAGAATTTGTCTATAACCATCCGGTGAGTTTATTCGGTGTGGGCTTTATTTTTGCTAGTCTCACGGGGATTTATTTCAAAGAAGCTTTTTGTTTTAATCGTCTAGAAACCAAGTTTTTAACCCCTCTAGTTCCCACCCTTTTACTCGGTCATCTTTTGGGGATATTGCCCTTAAATTGGGAAAAGGGGCTATTAATTCTCTGGGCGACTTTATTCATTATCTTTGCTCTGGGAAAGTTAAGCCAACCTCTCCCCAACGATATCGGTGATAAATCGGTCTTTGAACATCTTAATCATTGACGAACTGGTCAGTAATCAGTGATCAGTAATCAGTGAAAAGACAGTAAGAAACTTCTATTTAATACTGTCATATTAAATCCAGTTATTAAAGACTGATTATTCATTCTCCCTATTGCCTATTGCCTGTCCTGATATGTAGTCTATACTCAGCGGATTTAGTATCACTTAAAACTCAAATCTGATAACTGATAACTGATATCGCTCTTCTGGAACTCTGGCAAAAATCTTACAGTCTCTCAACTCTGGCTCTCTTATGGGGTAGGCCTTCAAGCAAGTGCTAACTAACAGAAACACGAAATTTGAGTTTTTATTAGAAAAAAAGTCAGCGTTCGCTTGTCAAGCAAGGGTTTCAGAATCTAGATTCGGTCAGGTATTTCCGAAAGTCCCAGAAGAGCGATCCAAAGGCCTTCTTACCCTTCTGAGTATTTATACTCATTGCATAATTAGGATGCTCCCAATTTAATCTCTAGCTTGTATGTAAAGTTTTATGTAAAAATTCAACATTTGTGCTTTTAGCAGTTATAATGGCAGGGAAGTTTGCCACACCATCTGGGGCGATCAAGATTAATGCCCTTCGTGACACTCTGTGTATTACTTTTTTAGTACGACTTATTAACCGATTCAAGTTAGTTCGCTGTATAACCCCGTCCATTTCATTACAGGGATCGAAAGACTATCATGACCAAGATTTTAGTAATTTACTATTCTCAGTCAGGCTCGGTTGAGCAGGCAGCTCGATCATTGCTGAGTCCGCTCAAGTCCCTTGCTAATGTTGAGATTACTTGGCAAAATATTAGTCCAAATGTCGATTATGATTATCCTTGGAAATTTTATCAATTTTTTGATGTTTTCCCCGAGTGTATCAATCAAGAAGCCTCAGCAATTAAAACGCCCAACTTTAAACCGAATGAGCGATTTAACTTGGTGCTTTTGGCTTACCAGGTCTGGTATTTAGCTCCCTCGTTGCCAATCCAGGGATTTTTTCAATCAGAATATGCCAAGGTATTGAAGGATACCAAAATCATCACCTTAATTTGCTGCCGTAACATGTGGCATTCTGCTTCGGAAATGATGAAAAAGATGATTAAAGATGCGGGGGGTATTCATATTGATAATATAGTGATAACTCACCAAGGTTCCCCCCTGTCCACCTTTATTACTACCCCCAGAATGGTACTAACAGGCAAAAAAGACTCTTTAATGGGAGTGTTACCACCAGGAGGCTTCCGGGATGAGGAAATTGATTCCTTGTCACGTTTTGGGGAAGTAATTGCCAAAAACATTGATAACTTGGGTAATTCGTCTTTACTCAAAAAACTTGAGCCTGTTTCAGTCAATCGACGCTATATAATTCCCGAACAGATTGGACGAATTCTCTATCGACCTTGGGCAAAACTTGCTCGTTTGTTTGGAAAACAGGGAAGTTGGACAAGAGTACCAATTATTCTACTATTTGCCTTACAGCTTGTCCTATTAATTCCGGTGGTTTTATTTGTTTCGGCACTTATCAATCTAATTTTTAGTCCTTGGTTGCGACCGAAACTGGATAGCTACGTTCAGGTTCTTAAATCTACCGCTAGTGGAGCCTAGGCTCTCTTGGGTTTGGTGGGTAAAATGTATTCTAAGATACAGTCCCCCTAGTGAGGGGGTGTAAGGAACCACAAAGACACAAAGGACACAAAGATTGATCGATCCTATGTAAGATAAACTTATCACACATAACCTAGAAGAGCCGAGCCTAATTATGAATAGCTCAAATTTTATCGAAAAAATCGGGTCCAAAACCTCGCCTTAAGGCGAAAAGTTTTTGGAGCGGGGCATAAATCTCCGTTACAAAAACGGCCTGCTGGCTCTGCCTTCGTTAAATTGTATACCACTTTCGGCACTTTTTAACATTCAGATTTGCGGAATGTCGGTTTTATTGATTGATGTTGTTAACATTATCTATTAAGAGGTGAATACCATGTCTTCAGCGTACATTAACGGCATCGGCGTCTTTTTTCCCAATCAGCCTGTTACCAACGATGACATCGAAAATGTTTTAGGGATGGTTAATGGTAAACCCTCCCGTTCAAAAAAGCGTATTCTTAACAGTAACGGGATTATAACTCGTTATTACGCTATCGATCCGGTTACAGGCAAACAGACTCATAACAATGCTCAAATAACCGCCGAAGCGATCCAGAATCTGACGGCAAAAGTCAATTTTTCTTTAGAGGAACTTGATTGTCTTGTCTGTGGAACATCAGGTGCAGACCAACTTTTTCCTCATCATGGACTTATGGTTCATGGCGAACTCGGATTTCCCCCTTGCGAAGTCGCCAGTACTGCTGGAGTATGTTGTGCTGGAGTGAGTGCTTTTAAGTATGGCTACATGAATGTACTATCTGGTTTAACGAAGAATGCTATTACCACAGGCTCTGAGCTAGTCTCCAATGCACTTCGCAGTGTCTATTTTCAACCAGAAATTGACTCAAAAGTCGATGCACTTAGTAAGAATCCTACTCTGAGTTTCGAGAAAGACTTTATTCGCTGGATGCTTTCTGATGCCGCTGGTGCAGTATTAATTGAAAATGCTCCTCGTCCAGATGGACTTTCCTTAAAAATCGACTGGATTGATTATATTTCCTATGCCAATGAACTAGGAGCTTGTATGTATATGGGAGCCAAAAAACTTGAAGATGATTCTTTAAAAGGCTGGCGAGAGGTTGAAAATCCTGATGAAGTTTACCAAGAAAGTTATTTTGCGGTACAACAAGATGTTAAGTTACTAGGAGAAAATATCATCCCTTATGGGGGTAAGGGACTCTCAAGAGTTCGGGCAAAGCGTAACCTCGATTCTAATAAAATCAATTGGTTTTTGCCTCACTATTCATCGGAATTTTTCCAGGAGCAAACCTATGAAGAAATTGCTAAAGCTGGCGTTCCTATTCCTTATAAAAAATGGTTTACTAACCTAACAACGAAAGGCAACACTGGGTCAGCATCTATCTTCGTAATGTTGGAAGAACTGCTCTATTCAGGAAACCTAAAAAAAGGTGAGACAATCTTCTGTCTTGTGCCTGAGAGTTCTCGTTTTTCCTATGCCTACATACACTTAACTGTTGTTTAAACTACATTCTGTCTCTCTTCTGTCAGTTTCAATTAAGGAGTAAGCCATGAAAGAATTTACCATTCCTAAACCGTCGGAACAAATAATTCCCCAAGTTAGCAACTTATTCAAGGCCAGTTTGTTTGTTTCTTTGTTGTTGGCATCTTTTTACACTGCCCAAATAACGGTTAAAAGGTGAGACAATCTTCTGTCTTGTGCCTGAGAGTTCTCGTTTTTCCTATGCCTACATACACTTAACTGTTGTTTAAACTACACTCTGTCTCTCTTCTGTCAGTTTCAATTAAGGAGTAAGCCATGAAAGAATTTACCATTCCTAAACCGTCGGAACAAATAATTCCCCAAGTTAGCAACTTATTTAAGGCCAGTTTGTTTGTTTGTTTGTTGTTGGCATCTTTTTACACTGCCCAAATAACGGCTAATCAGCTAGATACTTATTTCTCTGCTTCCCAAAACCCTCTCTATATCGTCTTGAAATGGTCAGTGATAATTATCTTGGCAATTTTTAACTGTATGTTATTAACGGGAATTGGTGTAGTTGCTCACGAAGGGATTCATGGTGTGTTGGTAAAAAATCGCTTTGGGAATGAACTATTAGGAGGTCTCTTGTCCTCCCTAGTAATGACACTTCCTTTTTATGCTAACCGCCAGTTTCATTTAACACACCATCGTTACACGCATCAAATAGGACTAGATCCAGAAGAATCGCTACACAACCACCCTTTTATAATCGCCTTTGTTTTTGGTGGTTTTATTGCCCTCTATCAACACTATAAAATTGTCGCTGCTAATCTATCAGGGTTTGGGGTAGGTAATTGGAAGCAGGGGATACGAGGCTTAAAAGATTTAGGTTTTATCGGCTTTTCTTTGGCGTTCTATTTTTACCTTTTACCATGGTTAGGAATGTCTCTTTGGTACACATTTGTTCCCACATTTTTGTTAGTTCCTTTAGTTTATTCATACCGAGCATTATGCGATCATTATGCTTTTGTACCAGCCATTTCTCCGGCAGAAAGAAAAAGCTGCAAACCTATTGTTTCAACAGATGAAGAAATCCAAGATCCTAAATATGATAAATATCAAGTTGATAGCTGGGTGGTCTTAACTAATCCTTTAATGAATTGGTGGTGGAGTCACATCAATTATCAACAAGTACATCATCGCTATCCGTATTTATCGCACCACTACTTACCTCAAATTTATGAAGCGACTAAAGATACACAGCCTTATGCCGTAGCGAAAGGTTATTGGCGTTGTTTGTGGTACAATTCTAATCTGAAATACTATTCTAAACCAGAAGAAATTGCGCCTTTCATCACCTAAGCCTTCGGGTTAGATAGTATGATTTAGGAGTGACGTGATAAACTGTTCAGCATCTAATAGGGTTAACTATTAAATGGAATCGAAAACTTGAAAATAAGGTAGATTCAGTTAACACAATTTAAATTACGAATAGCTTAACTTCCCTCACTCCTAATTTTCAAAAATTGCTCCTATATTTTAGTTCAGAAAAATCTTCACAAATCTAAAAATTACCAGAGGTTAACTTATGGTGACAACGTATTCAGTTCCCAAGCATACAGAACAGGTTATCCCTGAAAGAATGAATCTGTTCAAGTCCTTAACCTTATTGGCTCTAATTTTAGGATGTTTTTGGTTAAGCCAGTTGGGAGTAAATATCATTGACAGTCAATTTTCTACTCTGTCCAACGGAAATAATGGATGGCATTTTGCCTTGAAGTGGACTTGGGTCGTAAGTTTGGCAATAATAAATGCTATTCTCGTCATGGGACTAGGTATATTAGGTCATGAAGCTGCCCATAAAGGATTATTTAATAATCCATTTTGGAATGACTTTTGTGGCGGTATTTTTATCTCCTTCTTGTTAATCCCTTTCTACTCTTTCAAGGAGTTTCATTTAAACCATCATCGTTATACCCATATCCCTGGCAAAGATCCAGAAGAACCAGTTAATAATCACTCGGCTTTCTTGGCTTTAACAATTGGACCACTTATCGGCTTAGGAATTCACTATAAAACTCTTGTAGAATACTTACTAAGTGACTCCCCAAAAATACGAAGTCAAGGCTGGAAAGATATAGGCTTTATCTCTTGGATAGTGATATTTTACTTTTATCTAATTCCTTTAGCCCATCTTTCCCTTGTCTATACAGTTTTTCCTCTGCTAGTATTCCTTCCTTTTGTCTTTATGGTTCGTAATGTTTCCGAACATCATGGAATCCCTGCTCAAAACGCAAAAAGTATCAATTCTCAATTAAAAGTTGATAGTTGGATGATTTTAAGTAATCCCATTATGGATTGGCTTTGGAGCAATATCAATTACCATCAAATTCATCATCGCTATCCCTATCTACATTATCCTTATTTACCGGAAGTCTTTACTGCTACTAAGGATGAGCAACCCTATATTGTCATTAATGGATATTTGTCTGCTGTCTTTCAGGCTTTAAGCCAAAAATATTATGGTAGCGATACAGACATTCAAGGTTTTTAGCTTTCTCAATTGACGATTGAACCTTAAGTTTTTTGTTTTTTTCAAGAGCATTGTAATTATGGAGGACTAGATAATGAGTAAGGTTAAGATTCCCAAACATACAGAGCAGGTTTTGCCCCAAGTAGAGAACTTGTTAAAGTCTTGGACATTAATTTCCCTTTTAATATGTTCTTTTTTCCTGACTCAAATAAGTATGGAAAACATTGACAAGACATGGGTAAGTAATTCTGTTTACTTATACTTATCCTGGTTCATCAAAGGAATACTAATTCTTGTCTTGGGTACGTTCAATACTATACTAATTATGGGGCTGGGGATTCTCGGCCACGAAGGCACTCATTGGACACTGTTCAAAAATAGATTTTTAAATGATTTCTGGGGAGGGATTCTGTGGGCATTATCATTATTACCTTACTACGATTTCCGAGATTTTCATTTCACTCACCATCGCTGTACCCATTATCAAGGGGTAGATCCAGAAGAACCTATGAATAATCACCCTCTGTGGTTTGCCTTAACTTTAGGTCCATTAATGGGATTGATGAATCGTTACAAAATAGTACTCAGCCACCTTGTTAGTCAGTCAGCTAAAGAGCGTGGGGAAGCATGGAAAGACGTGGGGTTCTTAACTTTAGCGATTGTCTTCTACTTTTATCTAATTCCTCTACTAGGAATTTCTATTTGGTTCACTGTCATTCCTATACTTTTATCTAATTCCTCTACTAGGAATTTCTATTTGGTTCACTGTCATTCCTACGTTTGTCATTCTGCCTACTGTATTTGCTCTTCGCAATATTGGTGAACACCATTCAATTCCTGAACAGGGACAACAAACCTTGACACAAGGAACACAAAAGGTTGATAGCTGGATGGTAATGACTCATCCCTTAATTGATTGGTTATGGAGTCACATCAACTATCATCAAGTACACCATCGTTATCCTCATTTATCTCATAAATATTTGCCCGAAATTTTTGAGGCAACCAAAGCCGAACAATCCTATTTAGTTATTAACGGTTACTGGCAGATTATTCTTCATGCCTTAACTTCTGACTATTATGGAAGCCAGGAAGATATTGAACCTTATTTTTTATCTAAATGAAGTTAAGGTTTTTGACTCAATCAAAAAAACAGTGGCTATTATGGCTAACAGTCACCATAGCTGCCGCTATGAGTATGGGAGGAATTTATCGTTTTATGCTGTTAAAAACTAAATCTGGGTTAGATACATCTCATTCTGTTCCAGTAACATCTGGGCCGGGTACAGTACCTCCGGCTATTTCAGCATTAGGTATTTTAGAACCTCAAGGCGAAGTAGTTCGCTTATCTGCCCCTGCTTTTGCGGAAGGAGCTAGAGTGGAACAATTGTTAGTTAAACGAGGAGATAAAGTAAAAATCGGCCAAGTCATCGCCACTCTTGACAGTCGTCCTCGCCTGACAGGAGGAGTGCAAAAAGCAGAGGCTCAAGTTCTAGTTGCCGAGGCTAAACTTAGACAGGTTAAGGCTGGGGCCAAACAAGGAGAAATCGAAGCCCAGAAGGCAAGAATTAAAAACTTGCAAGCTGAACTAGAAGGACAGATTCTCGCACAAGAGGCTACCATTGAAAGGTTGAAAGCTGAATTAAAAGGGGAAAAAGAAGCTAAAGAAGCAGAAATTGAACGACTGAGAGCCGAGATGGATAATGCGAAAAATGAATGTAATCGCTATCAACTTCTTTATCAAGATGGTGCGACAAGCTCTTCTCAAAGAGATCAAATCTGTTTGGCTGACAAAACAGCCGTCAAACGAGTTATCGAGGCCGAAGTGAACCTGGCGGAAATTATTCTCACTCGTCAAGAACAGATCAATGAAGCCCAAGCCAATCTTAAACGCACCAAGATAACTCTAGCTGAACAGCAAGCCGAAGCAACAGCAATCTTAGAAAAAATTACCGAAGTTCGTCCTGTGGATATATCTTTAGCCGAAGCAGAACTGAAGTCGGCACGAGCCTCATTGAAACAGGCTCAGAGCGAACTAGATCTATCCTATGTTAAGTCCCCTCTCACTGGACAAATTCTGGAAATTAGGACTTGGCCGGGAGAATTGATCGGTAATAAGGGCATTGTTGAACTGGGACGAACAGAACAAATGTATGTGAGCGCTGAAGTTTACGAAACTGATATTTATCGCGTTAAACTTGGTCAAAAAGCTGTCATTACCAGTCAAACTTTTCCTGGAGAGTTACAAGGAACGGTAAAGGAAATTGGGTTGCAAATTGGCAAAAAGGATATTTTAGGAACAGACCCAGTTGCTGATATCGATGCGCGTGTAGTTGAGGTTAAGGTTCGCCTCGATCCAGATTCTAGTCAGAAAGTTGCCAATTTAACGAATTTACAAGTTAAAGTCGTTATCGATACTTCTATTAAAAAATAAAATAATGATTTTTAAAATATCTACTGCTTGGTTACAATTAAAGTATGAGAAAATGCGCTTAATGGTTGCGATTGGGGGCATTAGCTTTGCTGTAGTTTTGATCTTTATGCAGTTGGGACTCAGAGTAGCATTATTTGATAGTGCGGTAGCCCTTTATAGTAAACTAGAAGGAGATATATTCTTATTAAGTCCTCGTTCGACAGCTTTAATTGCGATGGAAAACTTTTCTGAACGCCGCTTATATCAAACACTTGCCTTCCCTGAAGTAAAAAGGGTCATTCCTATCTATTTAGGATTTTCTCAATGGAAAAATCCTCAAACTAGAAACTACTGGCGGAATATTTATGTAATTGGCTTTGAATTAGCTAAAAATGTTTTTAATTTAGCTGGTGTCAATAATAATATAGATAAGCTTCAAGAACCAGATGTAGTTCTATTTGATGCCGCATCTCGGACAGAATTTGGTCCGGTTGTTGAGTTATTTAATCAACAAGGAAAGGTAGAAACTGAAGTTGGCGATCGAGGTCCGAATAATCGTAAAATCACTGTAGTAGGATTGTTTGAGCTAGGAACATCTTTTGGTGCTGATGGTAATTTAATTACCAGTGACTTAAATTTTTTGAGAATCTTTGTCCAACGACAAAAAGGATTTATAAATCTCGGAATTGTTCAATTACATCCAGGTTATAATCCTGCACAATTTATTCCTAAGCTCAAGGATTATTTGCCGCCAGATATTAGAGTTATGAGCCGCCAAGAATTGATGGATTTTGAGAAAGAATATTGGAATACAACTACTCCAATTGGTTTTGTCTTTGCTTTTGGGGTTATTTTAGGTAGTATTGTCGGCATTATTATTGTCTATCAAATTCTTTATAGTAATGTCTCTGAGCATTTAGCAGAATATGCAACCCTAAAGGCTATGGGTTATCGACACAGATATCTCCTCACAGTAATTTTTCAAGAAGCTCTTATTTTAGCAATTCTTGGTTATATACCAGGTTTTTTTATCACATTAGCCATGTATCAAACTGCACAAAAAGCGACTAACTTACCGATAGCAATGGAAAAAACAAGAGCTTTAATGGTTCTCAGTTTAACAATTCTCATCTGTTTTATTTCTGGGGCAATCGCTGTTAGAAAGTTGCAGGAAGCAGAGCCGGCAGATATATTTTAGTTGAATTAAATTTCAGGATGAACTAATGTCAAAACAAGTAACTGTAATTATTAATTGTTTAAACCATTATTATGGCAAAAAATCATTACGCAAACAAGTGTTGTTTGATATTAATTTAGAAATAAAAGCAGGAGAGATCATTATTCTCACTGGGCAATCAGGCTCTGGTAAAACCACTCTAATTTCTTTAATTGGCGGATTAAGGTCGGTACAAGAAGGGAGTTTACAAACTTTAGGACAAGAATTATACCGAGCAAATGAAGAAAAGATGGTCAGAGTAAGACGACAAGTAGGCTATATTTTCCAAGCTCACAATTTGTTAGAATTTATGACAGCCAGAGAAAACGTACAAATGTCTGTCGAACTTCATGACCATCTGACGGATGTACAAGCTAAAGCTAAGGCGAAAATGATGTTAAAAGAAGTCGGTTTAGGACATCGGATTAACTATTATCCGTGCGATCTCTCCGGTGGGCAAAAACAAAGAGTAGCAATTGCTAGAGCGTTGGTAGGTAATCCGAAGCTAGTTCTAGCGGATGAACCCACAGCTTCTTTAGATAGTCATACTGGTCGGGAGATAGTTGAACTGATGCAAAGATTAGCGAAAGAACAAGGATGCACAATTCTGTTGGTCACTCATGATCATCGTATTTTAGATATTGCTGATCGTATTCTAGAGATGGAAGATGGAAGACTTAAATCAAAATAACTGTTATAATCTCAACATATAGCCTTTTTCACGTTGCTGAGGTATCGACAAGTTTTGCCAACAAAGGGTTTAAGCTCCTTGCCCATGCCTCATTCTGATGAAAACTGCTATAAATCAGTTTAATTGTTTACCTATAGCGCTTTTCGCGTTACTGAGGTATTGACAAGTTTTGCCAACAAAGCTTTTAAGCCCCTTGCCCATGCCTCATTCTGATGAAAACTGCTATATTTAACTTCAAAAAATATGTCGAACAGCAATAAATTTCAGCTAGGCTTGTCAACTTTAGAACGAGAAATAATCTTAGAGAATTTACCTATTCAAGGAGAAATACCTACTTGGCTGAATGGAAGCTTATTCCGTAATGGTCCGAGCAAATTTGAAGTGGGTAATCAACAATATCGCCATCTTTTTGATGGTTTATCCATGATACATAAATTCACCTTTAAAGAAAGACAAATATCTTATCGTAATCGTTTTTTACGTGGCGAAACTTATCGAAAAAATCTAGAAGCAGGTAGAATTTGTGTAGATGAATTTGCTACTTCCGTAAATCGCTCAATGTGGCAGAATGTTAGCTCACTTTTACATCTAAATATCAGTGATAATGCCAACTTGAATATAACTGAAATCGCAGGGCATTTTCTAGCGATTACTGGTAGTCATAATCTACTAAAATTTGATCCATATACCTTAGAGACATTAGGAAAATTTTACTATACAGATGAGTTGCCAGGTTTATTAACAACAGGACACCCCCAGCGAGATTTTGAGAAGCAAGAAACAATTAATATGACCACAGATATTTCTCAAAGCAGTACCTACAATATTTATCGACTTCCTTTTGGAGAAACCACAAGACAACTAATTACTTCAATTCCTGTTGCTGAACCAGCTTATATACAAAGTTTTGCTTTAACCGAAAATTATATAATTTTGCTGGAATTTCCTTTACTGACGAATCCAATAAATTTGATTACACAAAAGCTGAAGGGAAAACCATTTATTGAAAATTTTACCTGGAAACCTAAAAAACAGACTCGGTTCCTAGTTGTCAATAGAAAAAAAGGAGAATTAATTGGTATTTATGAGGCAGAAGCTTGTTTCGCCTTTAATCAGGTTAATGCTTTCGAGAATCAAGATGAAATAATTATTGATATCTGCGCTTATCCGAGCTATGCGATTGATGACTATTATTTAAGTAATCTCAGAAATCCCCAAGGATGTAAACTATCTAAACCAGAATTAAGACGTTATAAAATAGCCCTATCAGCCCAATCGGTTAGCTCTGAATTGTTATCTAAGGAGTTCTTAGAATTCCCTCGAATTAATTCAAAACAATGCCAGACTAAAGACTATCAATTTGTTTATGGTATTGGATTCGCCCAGGAGCAACCTAATGACTTTTTTAATCAACTCTTAAAAATTGATATTATCAGGCAAAAAATATCTAGATGGTATGAAGAAGGCTGTTATCCAGGTGAACCTATTTTTGTTCCTGAACCAAATAGCGAACAAGAAGATGAAGGGATTATTCTTTCTGTGGTTTTAGATGGAAACCAAGGCAATTCCTTTTTGTTAATATTGGATGGTCATTCTTTTGTCGAAATAGCCAGAACTAAAATTCCCCATCACATTCCTTTCGGGCTTCATGGTCAATACTTTCCCTCGACGGTACTACCGCATGTGGGGTAAGCACTCAGGTCAATCCCATCTCGGTAATGATTTGGTAAGCTGTTTGTAATTTATAGGGTACCTCGAAAAATACTTGGACTTCCCCATACAGAAATACTAAAAAATCAACAAAACCCTGACTGCAGGTCGCTTCTCAGAAAAAATTAAAAAGAGGCGACTGGGTACATTTTTCACTTGGAAATGGCTTTCCCGTTGACTGTATCTGGAGTAGAGCGATTCCGTAGAGTTGGCTGTATAGCGATCGCTAACCTATTTGTAACAGATGGTGTCATTAATCTGGCTCCTCGTTACTTGGTATGATTCGATCAGGGAGCATAAATCGACTAAATCCTTATCTGGCAAAAGATTTAATTGATTAGTTCGCTCTAGATTAAAAACAATTGACAAAAATCGCCAAATGTCTTTCTCTATAAGGGTTTCATCTCTTATAACCCCGTCTATTGCATAAGACAAACCGAAGAACCCTATTTCTTTTCACTTGCAAAACCAAATTTTGCTGATCGCTGGTTTTTCCTAAGTGTTTATACTCATCGCAGAACTGAGATGCTCCCGGTGATAAATCGGTCTTTGAACATCTTAATCATTGATAACTGATAACTGATAACTGTTACCTATCTGGGGGCCTCGATGGTAGCCGGATTAGTAGTATTGGCAGTCTTGCTGGTGAACATTTGTATCAGGCTAAAACCGACAAAAGCGAGTAAGGCTATGCCAGCAATAGTAGTAACAATTTTACCCACGAGATTTTCTGTGCGGGGGTGTTCGGGGGCATCCTCGTTGGGATCCTCCGAATGGGCAAAACGATTGTAGAGGAAATCGAGGGCTTCATTGCGGAGTTCGTAGTAACGGGGATCCTCGGTGATTTGGGAACGAACCCGGGGACGAGCAAAAGGCATCTTTAACACCTCACCGATTTTAGCGCTCGGGCCGTTGGTCATCATCACCAAGCGATCGCACAAGAACAAAGCCTCATCGATATCGTGGGTAATCATCAACACGGTTAACTGGTGTTCTTGCCAGATTTTCAGCAATTCTTCCTGTAATTCCTCTTTAGTAATCGCATCTAAGGCCCCAAAGGGTTCATCGAGGATGAGGACTTGGGGACGAATGGCCAGGGCGCGGGCGATCGCAACCCGTTGTTTCATGCCTCCCGATAATTGGGGGGGTTTTTTCTGGGCTGCTTCTGTCAATCCCACTAGGGATAGATTTTCTTCCACGATCCTCACCTTCTCAGCGTGAGATTTTTGGGGATAAACGGAATTAACCCCGATATAAACGTTCTCAAAGGCAGTTTTCCAGGGCAAAAGCGAATAATTTTGGAATACCATCATCCGGTCCGGTCCCGGTTCCTTAACCTCTTTATCCTGTAGCAGCACTTGCCCACGACTAGGAGAAGAAAACCCCGCCACCATATTTAAAAGGGTCGATTTACCGCAGCCGGAGTGACCGATAATGCAGACAAATTCCCCCTCATTGACTTGCAGCTCCACACCGTCTAAAACGGTGTAAACCCCTTCGGGAGAGGGGTATTCTTTGGCAACATTACTAACTAATAAAAAAGGCTGGGTGGTGGTGCTGGAATTCACGGTCTTATCGGTAAAAGTTTGCATATTCGTCCTAGATTTATTTTAAGGTGGGCTTTGCCCACCACAACCATTAATTAGCGACGGGATCATCGAGGAGAACTTCCGAGACGCGATAATCGCGACGGATCGAAAAACGTTCCAGATAGCCGATCGGATCGTCGGGATTGAAAATAAGATGATCAAAGAGGGCAAAACTGTGGCGATTGGGTTCCAAATCGGGAAGGCCCAGGGACCTGCAAGCTTCGCCAAATAGATCGGGACGACGGACGCGTTCAATCACTTCCACCCAGTTGCGAGGGAAAGGCGCGTAACCCCAACGGGCAAGCTGAGTTAGGGTCCATAGGGCCTCACTTCGGCCCGGACAGTTAGCTTGATCGACGTAAAACTGATTAAATCGGAATAGGGGTTCGGGGGCAGTTCCTAAACCGCGATCATAACCATCGAGGAAACCGGGGCGGATAATTGCCCTATCCACACCCACATACTGGGGCTGACTGAGAATATTAACGATATGTTCTCGATTACGCTGATCATCGCAGTATTCGCAGGCTTTAATTAAAGCTTTCACCATGGCGATATGGGTTTCGGGATGTTTCGCTGCCCAAGTTTCCTTGACTCCGAGGACTTTTTCCTGGTGTCCGGGCCAAATATCAAGATCGGTGGCGATAACGTAGCCTAATTTTTCGTGAACGGCGTAGGAGTTCCAGGGTTCCCCCACACAATAACCGTCGATCTTACCCGCTTTTAGTAGGGAAACCATCTGAGGCGGCGGAATTACGGCTAAATTCACATCACTATCGGGATCGATGCCGCCACTAGCTAACCAGTAGCGTAACAGTAGATTGTGCATGGAAGCAGGGTGAACCATGCCGAAAGTGGCGATTTTATCGGGACTTTGCTGGAGGGCATCCTTTAAGTCCTCGAGTTTTTCTACCCCCAATTCCCTGTATTTATTGCTGAGGGTGATGGCGTTACCGTTGCGACTGAGTACCAAAGCGCTAATCACGGGGACAGAGGGCTTATTGCCGGCCCCAATGGTCATGCTCAGGGGCATTCCCGCCACCATCTGGGCTGCATCGAGACGACCGGTGGCCACTCCTTGGGCGAGTGCTTTCCAGTTGGGTTCCCGTTGCAGGATAACATCCTCTAATCCTTCCTCGGCGAAGAAACCTTTCTCTTTGGCAATAATAATCGGGGCGCAATCGGTGAGGGGGATAAAACCGATGGTAGGATTGGTTTTCAGTCGGGTAGCTTGGCCGATCACTGTTACCGGTTCGGTGGGTTGGCCGACTTTCTTCGATCGCTTCTGTTGGTTGAGGAAATAAACGATCTCGTTACGGAGGGAGTAGTAACTGGGGTGGTTAACTACTTCTAAACGATGCCGGGGCCGGGGAATGGGAACATCGAGAATCTGACCGATATGGGCCTCCGGACCGGTGGTTAACATCACCACTCGATCGGATAGTAATAGGGCTTCATCCACATCGTGCGTGACCATGATACAGGTAACGTGGCTTTCCTCGACGATTTCCATCAAACGTTCCTGTAAATTGCCTCTGGTTAACGCATCCAGCGCCCCAAAGGGTTCATCGAGTAGCAGAACTTTTGGCCGTAGGGCTAAAGCGCGGGCGATCGCTACCCGTTGTTTCATGCCTCCCGATAATTCTCCCGGTCGTTTGTTGGCCGCATGGCGCAGGTGTACCATATCGATACTATGTTCGATGACACTTTTGCGTTCAGCAGCCGGCAGATGACGCAGCACACGGTTAACTCCTAGGGCGATATTTTCCCGGACGGTTAACCACGGCAGCAGCGAATAATTCTGGAACACCACCATGCGATCGGGACCGGGACCTTTAATTTCTTTTCCCTCTAAAATTACCCCTCCCACCGTCGGGCGATCGAGTCCAGCGACCATATTTAAGAGGGTGGATTTCCCGCAACCGGAGTGACCGATTAAAGAGATAAATTCCCCTTGAGTAACGCTGAGATCGATATTTTTCAGGGCAATATATTGACGGCCATCGGGCAGAGGGAAAACCTTATCAATGTGATCGACTTCAATAAATGCAGACATTTTCAGTTATCAGTTATTAGTTATCAGTTATCAGTTATCAGATGTGAGTTTTTAGTTTACTGTTTACTGTTTACTTAAAAAGCTCCCCACACCCCACACCCCACACCCCACACCCTGCCCCCACCGAAAAACTTTTTGCCGCAAACCCTATTTATTTTCTTCGGGTACAACTAATTTAGCGATGTAGGCCATGAGGCGATCGAGTAGGAAACCAACAATACCCACATAAATCAGAGCGAGGATAATTTCACTGATCATGGAACTATTCCAAGCATCCCAGATAAAGAAGCCAATTCCCACGCCACCGATCAGCATTTCCGCCGCTACAATCGCCAACCAAGATAAACCGATACCGATTCTTAATCCCGTGAAAACGTAGGGAACAGTAGCGGGAAAAAGAATGTTGAAAAAGTATTCAACTTTGGATAATTTTAGCACTCTAGAGACGTTTTTATAGTCTTGGGGAACCTGCTGTACTCCCACGGCTGTGTTAATAATAATTGGCCAAATTGCTGTAATAAAAATTACAAATATGGCACTAGGTTCGTTATTACGAAAAGCCGCTAGGGAGATGGGTAGCCAAGCTAGGGGGGGAACGGTACGCAGGATTTGGAAAATCGGATCGATCGCATCATAAACTAGGGCGCTACTACCGATTAAAATTCCCACGGCGATGCCAACAATAGCGGCAAGGGTAAAACCGACGGCCACCCGTTGTAAACTGGCGAAAATTTGCCAGAATAACCCCACATCCGTGCCACCATTATTGAAAAAGGGATTAATAATTAATTCCCAGGTATCGCTAACAACTTTGGTGGGACTAGGGAGGGGAGCATCGGGACTAAAACAGATTATTTGCCAGATGACGAGGAAAATTAATAAAGCAATCGCCGAAGTTGCTAGTTTGGATAATTTTTTTTTCAGGTCTTTTACCCATTTTGTACCTTGAGAACGACGAGAAATAGAAACAGCCATAATCAGTTATCAGTTATCAGTTATCAGTGGTTGAGTGGTCAGTGGTTCAGTGATCAGCATCAGTGATCAGTTATCAGTTATTAATTACCAGTTATCAGCAAATCATCTTTAACTGTTGACTGGTTACTGATCACTGCTCACTGATTTAAACCTTTTTAATCTTGAGAGATTTCAGGTAAGCGGTGGGATTTTCGGGGTCAAAAGTAACACCATCAAAGAAAGTTTCCACACCGCGAGAGGTAGAGGTGGGAATTTGATCAGCCGGAACATTGAGGGCTGTGGCGGCTTCTCTCCAGATATCTTCCCGGTTAACCTTATCAACTAAAGCTTTGATGTCCGTATCGGCGGGAATATAGCCCCAACGGATGTCTTCAGTCACAAACCAAGTATCATGACTCTTGTAGGGATAGGAAGCGTTATCAGCCCAGAATTTCATGGCTACGGGGCTATTTTCGATTTTGCGACCATCACCGAAATCGATATTACCCTGCATTCTTCCCAAGATATCGGCGGGGTCAATTTTCAGCCATTCCCGTCCTGAAATAATCTCGCACATTTCCTTAACATTAGCGGGATCATTGCACCATTGCTGCGCCTCCAGAACAGCCATGGTTAAAGCTTTTGCCGCTTTGGGATTTTTATCCACCCAATCGGCGCGTAAAGCGAAGGCTTTTTCCGGGTGATCTTTCCAGAATTCTCCAGTGATCAGGGCCGAATAACCGAGTTTTTTGTTAACTAATTGGGCGTTCCAAGGTTCCCCCACACAGAAAGCTTGCATCGTGCCGACTTTCATGTTAGCCACCATTTGTGCCGGAGGAACAACAATTAGGGATAGATCTTTATTCGGATCGATGCCGCCGGCGGCTAACCAATAGCGCATCCAGAGATCGTGAGTACCACCGGGGAAAGTTACGGCGGCTTTAACTTCTTTGCCCGCAGATTTAGCTTTAGCGAAGGATTCTTTCAGTACACCGCTATCGAGGGCAACCTTTAGATCCATGTATTCGTTAGCCACAGAAATCGCCTGACCGTTGGTATTCAAACGTGCCAGAATATACATTGGTACGGGCTGTTTGGTAATTTTGCCCAAGGTCATTAGGTAGGGCATGGGGGATAAAATATGCGCCCCATCGATACCGTTACCCGCCGAACCTAATTCGAGGTTATCCCGGGTTGCAGCCCAAGAAGCTTGTTTCATCACTTGCACATCGGGCATCCCGTGTTTAGTGAATAAACCTTTTTCTTTAGCGATAATTAAGGGGGCAGCGTCGGTGAGGGCAATAAAACCTAGTTTAGCGGTGGTGACTTCGGGGGTTTCTCCACTGGCAGCGGGGGAAGCGGCAGGACTGCCGGCCGGGGAGGGACTGGTTGCGGTATTATTGGGAGTGGCGCAACCGTGGAGAATTGCTGTTCCTACGGCAGTTGCCCCGGCAGTGAAGATAAATCTACGTCTAGAAAGTTTACTCATGGACTAAAAAATCGTGATTAGAAACTAAACAAAGGTGATGAAACGGTGAAAAATTCTCATTACTTCCCCTAACTGACTGCGGTGATAACCGAGAAAATTTCTTGAAAGTAACTGTTGATTCAGTAAGGAGGCTTTGACTATTTTTATCTCTTGATCGCTTTTGCTTCTCCATCTGGGGAGATTTAGCAGTAGTTTTTGTCTAAGAGATTTTTTCTAGAAGCATAACAGTTTTGAGGAGTCGATAGATAGATAGGGGCGGTTTTTGGTCATCTGGGCTAGAAAGATCACTTTATTTCAGGGTTATCACCGAAGCAATTAACTTAAATTTACAGTCTTCAACGGGAAAGATAGTATAGATTGTTACAAAATATTGCCAGTCATGTCATAAAAGCATAAAAATTTGTCTGAAACGCATGGTGGGGCGATGGGGGTTTTTTAGCTATCTTGACTCAGTTATCGGATTTGAGTTTGCAGTTCACTGATTACCGGTTAATGTTTACCGATTACTGAAAAATCGCCGCAAGTATTAGCGACGCGACCAGCTTGAGACAATCTCTGTTATGCTTTGGAACTTGCCAAGGGCAAAAGCATATTATTATCGCTCGATGTTTCCCCTTGATTAGATGCTTAGGAATATTGTCAATAGTGGCAGTTAGTCAACTGTGCCTATTTGATCGTTTGTCTTGATCACGATACTTTTAATCCTTACTGTCGCACCTATCCCAGACTCTTATCAAAAACTGGCTGTCTGGGATTCAGGAAAGGGCTGAAAAAATCTCTTAAATAACCTTCAATTATTCTACAGCGTTTTATCTGTTTTCATTTCATTTTAAGATGGCTCAAAGTTTCCCCGTTCCTCACTATCTTTCGGGTTTACTAGGCTTTTAGAACGGTTTTATGACTTTGATTGTTGACGATATTTGCTCTGTCTTTGGGATGACTTTTGCTGGTCTGCTGCCGAGATTGACACAAGAGAGGTAAAATCGACTCTGTGGGGATGCTTTAACCGGCATCTCTGTTTTTTGACAGGGGAAGATTTAACTGCCCCGACAATCGATCGAGCGTTAAACCTAAGCCGCTAAACTGAACATAGCTGCTTGTCCTTGGCTCTCATTTCTCAGATTGTAAAATAATGCAAATTTATCTTGACTATAGCGCCACTACCCCCACTCATCCCCAAGTAATCGAGCGGGTTGCCACTATTCTCCAGCATCATTGGGGCAATCCCTCCAGTTTACACACTTGGGGACAGGATACGGCGACAGTCATCGAAATGGCCAGAGAACAGGTGGCAGAGTTAATTAATGCCAATCCGGACCAGATTATCTTCACTTCTGGCGGCACGGAAGCGGATAATTTAGCAATTATCGGGGTTGCTCAACAGTATAACCGCCCCCGTCATATTATTATTTCTAGTGTGGAACATTCTGCGATCGCTGAACCCTGTAAACAATTAGAGCAGCAAGGTTGGCAAATTACTCGTCTTCCCGTCAATCGTCAAGGTAGAGTTAATCCTTTAGACCTAAAAGCCGCAATTCAAAGCGATACGGTCTTAATCTCCATTATTTACGGACAAAGTGAGGTGGGAACCCTACAACCGATTGAAGAATTGGGCAGCATTGCCAGGGAAAGGGGAGTTCTTTTTCACACCGATGCGGTGCAGGTGGCGGCAAGATGCGATATTGATGTGCGAAAACTGCCCGTAGATTTATTATCTCTTTCCAGCCATAAAATTTATGGAATGCAAGGATCGGGAGCTTTATACGTCAGAGCCGGTGTCGATATTCTACCATTACTGCGGGGCGGTGGTCAGGAAAAAGGTCTGCGATCGGGAACCCCAGCCGTACCAGCGATCGCTGCTTTCGGGTTAGCGGCCGAATTAGCCCAAAAAGACTTAATTAGCGAAAAAATGCGTTTAATAGCCCTGCGAGATCGATTATTTGACCTCTTAGCCGATTATCCTTATCTGCTGCCCACAGGAGACCGATTCTATCGTTTACCCCACCACGTCAGCTTTATTGTCCGTCCAGACGATGACAGTCACATCACGGGAAAACAGCTAGTTCGTCAGCTTAATTTAGCAGGAATCGGCATTAGTTCCGGATCCGCCTGTCATAGTGGCAAACTTTCCCCTAGTCCAATTTTAAAAGCTATGGGCTACAGCGATCGAGAAGCATTAGCGGGAATTCGTTTAACCCTGGGAAGGGACACCAGCGCGGCCGATATCGATTGGACGGCTCTAGTATTAAAACAAGTGATCGATCGCTGTTTATCTGCCTTAATTGTTAGCAAGAGTTAGTTTATCCCTCAAATTGCCCTTCGATCAAGATAATTTCGCCAAAATCGGGAATCCATGCCACCCAACGGCCCTGATCCTGTTCACAGAGTAGTAGTGCTTCATCAAAGCTGTATGGAGAGGGGAGCATTCTGAGTTGTACCCATGTGTTTGCTTGGGGACAAGTAACAACGGCAGTAGTGCGGTATTGTAGTAAAGACATACACAGATCACCCTGATAATTCTGTATCTAAATTTACAAACAAACCGATGACTGTGGATAACTTTGTTTTAAATCTTTACATCTTTACCAGAGTTCTTGCATAATTAATTTTTGAGAGGGCAAAAATGAGAAAAATAAGCATAAAATTGCATAAAATAACTAAATAGAGCATTTAATTGATTAATGCTCATTCTTAATTCTCCTGACTACTGACTCCTGACTCCTCACCTAAAGGAAGATTTTTGATTTTTGCAAGAGGTCTATTTATTCGGCCAATCCTAGTTATGATCATTATTGGTAAATTATAGTTAATAACTGGTAATGGTAAGTTCTTTCCCTCGCAGCTATAAAATCGCCGTCATCGGTGACGTTCACGACCAATGGGAAATAGAAGATAATTTAGCACTAGAAGCTTTACAAGTGGATTTAGCCCTATTTGTCGGCGATTTTGGCAATGAATCCCTAGAAATTGTCGGCCGGATTGCTAGTTTGTCCTTACCAAAAGCCGTTATTCTCGGTAATCACGACGCTTGGTATAGTGCCACCTCCTGGGGACGAAAAAAATGTCCCTACGATCGCAACAAGGAAGATCGTGTCACCGCCCAGTTAGAATTATTAGGGGTTGCTCATGTGGGTTACTCAAAACTAGACCTACCCAGTTTAGAGCTTTCGATTGTTGGGGGTCGTCCCTTTACTTGGGGGGGATCCGAGT
>Ga0209990_10000912_pt1 | contig 27131 bp, 48 predicted proteins | sample NOAtaG_6_FD_187304 | JGI IMG/M metagenome (GOLD analysis project Ga0209990, IMG submission 187304) | Freshwater lake microbial communities from Lake Erie, under a cyanobacterial bloom - NOAA_Erie_Diel5S_2200h metaG (SPAdes) (version 2) | ecosystem: Environmental > Aquatic > Freshwater > Lake ...
GGACGAAACCCTGCCCGCTCCTGACGGAGAGCATCAAGTGGAGGGCGTTGGCACAATCAAAACCGAAGGTGGCAAAATCACCGAAGTCGTTGTAGCCGAAGCCCCAGCACCTGCTGCCGAAGTTGCGGCCCAAGAGGTAGAAATCGAGGTTTCCCCCGAAGGCGAAGCCCCCGAAGCCCCTGCCGCTTCTAGTGTAGGACTGACCCCCGAAGCCGTTCAAGAAATCGTCGCCAAGCACCTTGCCGCTATCATGGATGAGTTGAAGGCTGCCATGGAAGTGGAGATGGGCAAGATGAAGGACAAGATGGCCGCATTTGCATCGCAGATGGAAACCATGACCGACATCGTAGAAAAGGTCGCAGAACTTCCCTCCGAAGCCCCGAAGCCAACCGCCTCTGCCATCGTGGAGCAGCGGAGGGCATCTGCAACGCAGAACTTCAACGCCCTCGCCGAAGCAATTCAAAACCTCAAAAAATCTAAATAAACCTTAACCCCCCAAACAAAAAGCCATGGCTTATTCATTCGTTTCCCCGCTGACTACTTACACCGAGCAGCAGCGCCTCCCCCTCATCACCAAAGCGGTATTCTCCGCCCGTTCCGCAGCCTTGTTCACCAAGCAGGTGGGCATCAAGTCGGCTGCCGCCCTCAACCTCATGGACACCGATGCAAACATCGCTGGTGGCGATGTATGCGGTTGGACCCCAACAGGCAACACGACCTTCACTCAGCGGAATATCACCGTTGGCCGCATGAAGATTCAAGAGGCTCTTTGTCCTCGTTCCTTGGAGCAGTACTGGATGCAGTCCCAGTTGACCGCTGGCTCAACTTATGATGGTGTCCCCTTTGAGCAGGCATTTGCCGAGCAGAAGGCCCTCCGTATCGCCGAGGCTTTGGAGAACGCTATTTGGCAGGGTAACTCCTACTTTAGCGGCGTCAACCAATTGCTGAACGCTGCATCGGGTAGCACCGTATCGGGTAACACCGCTGCAATTTCGGGTTCTATCACGACCGCCAACGCAATCCAAATCTTTGACACCATCTACACCCGCATCCCACAGGCTATCTTGACCAAGACCGACCTCGTGATGTTCTGCGGTTGGGACACTTTCCGCACCTTGGTAATGGCCTTCAAAGCCAACACGGGTGTCATGTATAACCAAGTTGATTTGCCAGGTTTGGCCGATGGCGAAATCCTTTACCCAGGCACCAACATCCGTGTCATCGCCGTACCTGGTTTGCTTGGAACCAATCGCATTGTCTGCACCTACCTTGGCAACCTGTTCTACGGAACTGACTTGCTCTCCGACGAGGAAAACTTCTCCTTGTGGTACTCGCAAGACAATGATGAAGTGCGCTTCCAAGCCGCCTTCAAAGCAGGTGTGCAGTTCGCTTACCCCGACCTCATCGTTGACTGGAAGTTGGCCTAAGTGTAAGGGGGGCGGGTAACTGCCCCCCGTTTTTTATTCTTGCAACTCACAAAATAAATATACACTATGTCTTGCTCCCTAACTACGGGCTACGCCCTCGGATGCCGCAACAGCGTTGGCGGTATCAAAACTATTTTTGTCCAAGCCTTCAACCCAACGGGAACGGTCGCCAATACGACTGGCTCCGTGTCGGGAACCCTCGCAGGTACTTGGTTTGAATACGACTTGACGAAAGCCACCTCCAGCATGACCGAAACGCTGAACGCATCGGTTGAGAATGGAACGCTTTTCTACACTCCCGAACTGACCTTCACCATCAACAAGTTGCAGACGACCGTCCGCAATGAGTTGCGCCTGTTGGCTCAAAATCGGGTGTACGCAATCGTCCTTGACAACAACGACCGCTACTGGTTCCTCGGTGCGGCCAATGGCTTGGAGGTGTCTGCTGGAACCGCTGGAACGGGGACTGCATTTGGCGACAGGAGCGGCTACGAGTTGACCCTTTCGGGCATGGAGCCGAATCCGATGCTGAATGTTTTGTCAACGCAATTCACGGTAGCGACCGCACAAATCAGCGGTTCGTAGAGTATCTTTGACCTGCGGGCCTCATACCCCGCATGGTTTAGTGGTCTGGGCCATCTCGCAAGGGGTGGCCCTTTTTTTTGTACCTTTGGGCATGAGAATTTGCATCGTTTACAACGCCCACCCGACGGGGTGTTCCTTCTATCGGCTGGAGATGCCAAACGCCTACCTCGGTGACAACTACACCGAGTTTGACTATGTCTGCGTCGATAATATCGCCAATGTCAAGGATGAAGACCTAAAGACCGTTGATGTGTGGCTTTTCAATCGTCTTTGGTGTCAAGGTACGCTGGACCAAATTCGGAAGGTTTACGAGGCTCTCACGGCGTTTGGGGCGAAGGTTATACTTGACCTTGACGACTATTGGGTTTTGGAGAGCGGCCATATCATGTATCGGCACTATTTGTCCACGAAATTGGACGAGCAGATACGGGAACACATCCGACTTGCTGACCATGTGACCACCACCACCGAACACCTCGCCCAAAAGATACGCCTGCTCAACAAGGCCGTTACCATCCTACCAAACGAACCCTACGAAGCATATCAGCAGTACCTCCCCGACACGACTGCCGAACCCGAACCGCACCTGTTCAAAATCGGATGGTTCGGAGGGGCGCAGCATCAGGAGGACATCGCCTTGGTGGAGCATTCCTTTGGCCTGCTTGCCCACGACAAGTCGCTGGACGGGAGATACAAAATCTACCTTGGCGGGTGGAACGATGGGAACGCCGTCTATGATGACTACGAGCGGATGCTATCCTGCCGTGGGCTGAACAAGAATTACGGACGCATCCAAGCCGCTGACATCTACTCCTATGTGGGAGGCTACAACTTCATCAACGCAACCATCGCACCCTTGCGTGATACCAAGTTCAACAGGCTCAAATCGGAGTTGAAAGTCGTGGAAGCGGGATGGATGGGCAAGGCTATCATCGCCTCGGAAACCATCCCCTACACCGACATAATCGTCCACGGCCACAACGGGTTGCTGATACCCTACGGCAAGAAAGACGCTTGGTACAAGGCGGTCCGCAAGTTTGTAAACGAACCCGACTACGCCAAAGCCCTTGCCGTGCAGTTGTCCAAAGATGTGAGGGAACGCTTTGACATCAGCAAGACCGCCCAGCGGAGGGCCGAACTCTACCGCAGTATCGGGCGCAAATTGTGAAATTCGGGCGCATCCTACATTTAAGGATAGCGTGATTTACCTATCCCCCAACACCACCAACACCATCGTCGTCACTTGGACGCAGCGGGCCTCTACGGGCGACCGTTACATCTTGCGATTGACCAACATCGCCAAGAACGCCACGACCGACTTCACCCTGCTGAAATCAGCCAACCTTTCTTCCTACACCAACCGCTATGACAAATTTCAGATTGCCGTGGGGTCGCTTGAAACAGGCTCGTATCGTTATGAAGTTTACGATACCTCTTCCACGGTTGGCGCAGCGACTGCGGTGGTTGAAACGGGCTTGGCGTATGTACAGGTAGTTTCGCTCACATTCAACACCTTCGCCAATTCCATCCAGTACACCGTTTTCGGGGCATCCGATGAGCGAGTGTTTGATTCCACCTTTGACCAATCTTTCGCATGAGCGTACAAACAAGAACCCAGTTGCAGACGAGTGCCGCAACCATTACCAACGAAACCGCTGCAGGAGCGAACACCGCCGCCCGTGTGGGTGGACTATTTGACGACCTTGCCGATACCGCCACTCTTGACCGAGAGCGGGGCGTGGCCAACCTGTACCTGGACGAGAGCAAATCATTTACCCCAACCCAAGGGCAGGCCGTCAAGTTGACAACCCCACTCAAATCGGGACTGCTGACTGCCTACAACTTTACCCGCACAACCACCGCCATCACCTACACGGGGACCACAAGTGCGGCTTTGCGGGTGTCGGCAAGCATGGTATTCTCGCAAGGCAACGGCAACCAAATCATCATCTATATCGCCAAGAACGGAACCATCATTCCGCAGTCCATGACTGACATCACCACGGGCCACAACAACGGCCACGCCATCTTCACGGAAGCCGTCCTGCAAGGTGCGGTCAATGACGAATTTACCATCTACATCAACGCCGTGAACGATGCCGCAAATATCACGATTTCGGCCCTCAACTTTACCGTACACACCCTATGAGCAGCGTCAAACAATCGTTCACCCAATGGCTTGGGATTGAGCATAAAGTCCCCGTCATGTTGGAGAACAAAGCGGGCAAATACATTACCTACGGGGCGTTCAATGAATACCCATATTACCTGCTGGACAACTACCGCCGAAGTAGCAAGCACAACGCTATCGTCAACGGGAAGGTGAACTACATCGTGGGCGGTGGATGGCAACCTGGGGAGAAGATGACCGTGGAGCAGCAGGCCCGCTACGCCAAGTTTTTTGACGGACTATCCGAGCATGACGACCTAAACGACATCACCGAGAAACTCGTCCTTGACTTGGAACTATTCAACGGGTTTGCCGTTGCCGTGACTTGGAACAAGATGGGAACCATTGCGAAAATGGAACACATCCCCTTCGAAAAGATTCGTGTGGACAAGGACGAGCGGATGTTCCAAGTGGCCGACTGGTACGACGATGCAATGATTCAACTCTACCCCAAAATCGGCGATGTAGAGAAAATCCCCGCATTTGATGCAGACAATCGCATCGGCAAGCAACTGTTCTACTATCGGGTCTATGCCGCAGGTGTGAAGTCCTATCCCCTCCCCGAATACATGGGGGGGTTAGCATATATTGAAGCGGACTGTCAAATTGCCAACTTTCACAACAATAACCTCCGCAACAACTTTTGGGGCGGGTATTTAATCAACTTCAACAACGGAATCCCGACACCCGAAGAGCAAGGCGATATTGAGCGTCAAATCAAGCGCAAGTTTTCGGGGACCGACAATGCGGGCCGATTCGTTGTGACTTTTAATGATGATGTCAGCAAAGCCCCGACGCTTGAACCGCTCACGCCGTCCGATATGGACAAGCAGTTCGAAATTTTGAACAAAACCGTGCAGCAGGAAATCTTCATTTCGCACAGGGTCGTGAACCCCATGCTCTTTGGAGTTAAGACTGAAGGCCAACTGGGAGGCAGGCAGGAACTGGTTGAGGCGTACGAACTATTCAAGGCTACCTATGTGAACGACCGTGTTCGCAAGGTGGAGCGGATGATTAACTACTTGGGTTCGTTCAACGGCGTGGAGGGGATGGAATTGATTCCCGTGGAACCCATCACCGAGCGTCTATCCGAGCAAGCCCTGCTCACCATTATGACCCCCGAAGAATTACGGGAAAAAGCGGGCCTCCCTGCGTTGGAAAAACAACCCGCCGATGTGGTCGGACCCAATCATCAACCCGACGAGGTTCCACAAACGCCTGCACAACTAAGCAACGACAACATCAAGAAATTGTCGGGCCGTGAGTACCAAAACCTCATGCGAATCGTCCGTCACTATGCGCAGGAAAAAATCACTCTTGAGATGGCCCGCACGATGTTGTCCGCTGGATTCGGCTTGACCCCCGAAGAAGTGAACACCCTATTGGGCGTGCAGGAGCAGGCGTTTTCCGAGCCTATGTGGGGCGAGGAGGACACCGAGGACTACGGATGGGGGGAAGAAGAGTTCAAGGTCTTGGAGGTGGTCGCAAGCAAGTTTGGGAGCAGTTCGGACGACTATGTGGTCATGCACTCCAAGCCAATGCGGTTTGACACCGACTTAGACGACCAAGTGCGTCAAGCCTTCGCTGAACTGGGGGAGGAAGAAAAGGAACTTGACGAGAAAATCGAAAAGTACCGCAAGAAGAATCGGGACGCATCGGTGGAAGAAATGGCCAAGGAGTTCGGGGTCAGCAAGGCCAAAGTCGCCAAGCGTGTGGCCTACTTGATTACAAAAGACCGTTACCCCATCGCAAGGGCCGTGGACCAAATCGCCAAGGAAGGAGCCAAGCCAACGGATGAACCCGTGCTGGAAGTGAGGTACAAGTATTCTTGGGCCGCTGGATTCAGCAACAAGGACAAACGGACCAGCCGTGAGTTCTGCAAGGTCATGTTGGACTTGGCTGACCAAGGGAAGGTTTACACACGGGACGATATCAACGGCATCTCCAACATCATGGGATATAGCGTTTGGAATCGCAGAGGCGGTTGGTATCACACGGCCAGCGGAGTGAACCGCCCCCAATGCCGCCATGTATGGGAGCAGCAGTTGGTAATCCGTAAGGGCAACAAAATTTCAAAAGCATGAAGGCACTATTCATAAGCGAGCAGACGCTGCTGGACAACTCGGTCATAAACGAGAATGTTTCCTTTACGCAGATACGGCCCACCATCGTGAAGGTCCAAGAGATGCGGATTCAGCCTATCGTTGGTTCGGCCCTGTACTCGGAAATGGTGGGGCAGGTGGTGAGCGGTACGACCACGGCACTCAACACGACGCTCTTGGAGGACTACATCCAGCCCGCTATGGTGCAATGGTTGTACTACGAACTCCCGATGGTGCTTGCGTTCAAGTACATGAACAAGGGCATGGTCCGCCGTACCAGCGAGGAATCTTCCCAAATGAGCATGGACGAGATTACCCGCCTCACCGACAAAGTGAAGAACGATGCGGAGTGGTACTCCGAGCGCATCACCCGCTACCTCATGGAGCAGAAGGCCAACTATCCCTTGTTCAACTCCCCGCCATCGGCTTTGGACACCATCTACCCCAACGGAACCAATTACAACACGGGGATGGCCTTGGACGCTCGGACCCTGCGCCGTGGTGCTGGACTTGACCGCCCATGGCCATACGACCCTTACTGCAACAACTGCTAACGATGGGAGCGCATTCAAAAAATATTCTGAAATTACAGGCTTATGTCATGGATAAAAATCAAGCAAGCACTCCTTGCGCTTGCAAATGCTCATCCGCAGGTAAACTCCTTCGGGACGGGCGACCCGCTTGCAATCGGGACCGACAACACGATAAACCTGCGAACCCCAAGCCGTGAGCGAATCGTCTATCCTTTGGTGTTTGCGGATGTTCAGTCAGCGAGTACGGACTTGGGCAGTTTGGCTCTTACTGTGGGTGTCTATTTCAGCGACCGAGTGGAATCCATTGCCACGATGGGTGGCGTGGTTTCAGGAAGCCCGACGCTGGGTTGGCAGGACAATGAAGACGAGGTTTTGAGCGACCAACTGCAAATCGCACAGGACTTCATTTCAGCCCTCACAAACGACCCGACGCAAGAGTGGACCCTAAGTACCTCCGTGTCGCTTACGAGGTTTGTGGAGAGCCGAGATGACCGCACGGCGGGGTGGGTGGCCACCTTGTCGTTCCAACTGCCGTACTCTCACTCCGTTTGTGAAATTCCTTCATAAGATACATTTACCCTTACAAGCAACCCCAATAAAATGCCAACTCCAATCTTACAACAAATGCTCGGTCAGGGCGGAACCTGCGAACTGATTGATTCAGGTGCAGCCGCAACGGGCAAGAACTACGACTTTCTTGTCGTCAATTCAGCCGCAACGATGACCACCCTCACGGGTACAGGCAGCGAAAACTTGCTGACCGCTTACAACTTTTCGACCAAATCCATCTCCGCAGGCATCGTGATTTGCGGGAGGAACGGCGGCAAGATTACGGCGGTAACGGTTTCCGTTGGTAGCGTCATCGGATATACATTTCTCTAAGCAATGTTCATCGGCTACGGCTACGGCTATCCCCGTTCAATGGTCATGGGCAAGACCCCCGCAGAACTTGCGTGGGATGCCTTCAATCTTCGTGCGACTACGGACAACGCCCTTGCACCCGAAGCCGCCGTCAGCGGTTGCCTGCAAGCCCGATTCGCTGCAATCTTCAATTTCTAATATGCCGACACCATCGCTTATCCTTGTACCTGCACGCTTTAAGACAGGCAAACTCTACACACCCTTAGCAACAACTTCGGGCGGTGTGGTTCTTGGTGCATCGGGCGACTTCAATGTTACCCGTGCGACGACTGCGACCCGTGTGAATGCAAGTGGGTTGATTGAGGTGGTGGCTTCGGGGATTCCGAGGTTGGACTACTTCGCAAGTGGTGGCGTTGTTGGCTGCCCTGCGTTGCTGGTGGAGCCGAGTGCGCAGAATGCCTTTATACAAAGCCAAACTTTATTTACATCGCATTTAGTTCAAAACCTTACAACGGCAGGATATGCTGATGTAGCGATTTCTCCCGATGGGACACAAAATGCGGAAAAATTTGTACCAAACACCACGAACGGAGTTCACGGAATTGCAGATATAACAAGTCAAACAATTACAAGTGGAACGACATACACATTCAGTTGTTTTGCAAAGAGCGATGGAGGCACAAACTATCCGCTTATAGTATTGCAACTTGATAGTTCAACGGCTTGGGGTGCAACGAGAAACGCTATCTTCAACGTTGTAAGCGGAACGATTCACGGCTCTGCTCCTTCGGGGGTAACGATGAGAATACAAGATTATGGGAGCGGATGGTATCGTTTTTCAGCAACGGCAACGGCAGTTGGTAGCGTTACGGGGCAATACCAATATCGCATTTACATCCCCAATTCCTCGGCAACGCTAACTTACGCTGCTGCAAGTGGCAACACCGAAGGCGTATTCGTATGGGGCGCACAACTTGAAACAGGCTCGGTCGCAACCTCCTACATCCCCACCACCGCAGGCACGGGAAGCCGAAGCGCAGATGTTATCTCCGTGAGCGGAGCGGTCAGCGGGTCCATCGGGCAGACGGCTGGAACTATTTACTGCGAGTTTGAGGTAACCAACAACACCGCAAACCGAAGGGTCATTGCGATTAGCGATGGAGGTGCAACAAACAGAATTTTGCTACTTACCAACAATAATACCTACTTCGCAAGAATAATGTCCACGGATGTAACCATTGGTGCGTTGTCCGTTGGCTATCACAAAATAGCCATTGGTTATCAGCAAAGCGGTGTCAGCGGCGACATCTTTGTGAGCGTTGATGGTGGCGCAGTTGTTAGTGGTACGGCCAATTCTTTCCCTCCATCTCTGACGCATTGTTTTTTAGGAAAAAGCGAAAGTGCCGTTCAAGATGCGTTTTATATAAATGCCCGCATCCGTGCCGTCGCCCTCTACACCACCCGCCTCACCAACGCTGAACTCGCAACGCTGACAACCCCCTAAGATGGCCACCTTCCGCAAGTTCGCCTTCCCCGACGGGGCCACCGCTGACAAGGCATTGCAAGGACTGCAACCGCTGGACTTCGCCGTGCCGCTCGGACACCTCTGCGCCGCTACCGATGCGGAAGGAAACTGCATCAAGACCCGCCCCGAATTTGCGGTGGACATACTATTCCACGACACCTGTCCCGAAGACCTCGCCGCATTCGTGGTGTGGCCCGAACCCTGTGGCGTTCACTCGTTCAGCGGGTGGGAGGAACAATACGCCGCAGATTTCCAAGAATTTGCAACATCACCCAAATAAACACACTTCCAACCATGGGACTATTTCGCCGTAACCCCGACCAACCCAAACTCCCCCTTATGAAATCAGCCGTCATCGCTCTGCTTCGCCACCTGCTCACCTTCATCGGCGGTACACTCGTCGCCAAAGGTATCCTTGACACCGCAACCCTCACCGAAATTATCGGCTCGGTATTGACCTTGCTTTCAGTTGGTTGGATGGCGTTGGATAAATCAAAGGGCGAGCCCAACAAGTAGCCAACAGGTGAACCTGCTGGAAACAACCATTATCGGCACGGTCAGCGCAATCGTTGGCGGTGCAGTCGCTTGGCTCACACGGGGACGCTTCCAAGCGGATTCCCTCCAAGTCAAGCAAGCCCAAGCGGTGCTGGCTATGTGGCAGGAAACCGCTGAGGCTCAAAAGAAAGAGTTGACCGAATTACGCAACGAGATTGTAAGTTTGCGAGAGCGGATAGAGTTGCTGGAGAACACCATCCAAACACTCGAAGCCGAAAACGCAACACTTAAATCCCAGCGATGATTCTGCCAACCACTAAGCACACCCGAAACATCCACGAAGTCACCTGCCAAAGCGGGCAGGAGTTTCTTCTAATCAGCGACCTGCATTGGGATAACCCCCATTGCGATAGGGGGCTGCTGACCAACCACCTAAAGGAAGCCCAACGGCGCAACGCAGGAGTCATCGTTAATGGTGACTTTTTTTGTTTGATGCAGGGCAAGGGCGACCCACGACGGAGCAAGGAAGATATCCGTGAAGAACACAACAACGCCCGCTATTTGGATTCCATCGTCAACACCGCCGTGGAATGGTTTGCCCCCTACGCCAAGAACCTGCTGCTTGTTGGATATGGCAACCACGAAACCTCCATCATCCACCACCAAGAAACCGACATACTGCAACGCTTCGCAAGCACGCTGAACTACGCCACGGGGTCAGCAGTTGAGGTCGGTGGCTACGGCGGCACGATTGACATCCGAGTGCTGCACGATGCAATCCGTGGGGTCAACTTTGTAGTGCATTATTTTCATGGGAGCGCAGGGGGTGGGGTGGTCACCCGTGGAGTAATTGCCGACCAACGGTTACTCGCATCCACCGAAGGCTACGACTTGACTTGGATGGGCCATGTCCACGAATTGTACTACCACCAAAACATGATTCACCGATATGACCGCTCGACCAAAACACTTCTTCAAAAACCTATTCACCAACTTCGTACGGCTACTTACAAAGAAGAATGGGACGGCGGTTATATGGGATTTCACACTGAACGAGGACGAGGCCCGAAGCCTCTTGGCGGATATTGGATGAAGTTGGAAACATCACGGAATAGTAGCAAGGACAACAAGGGACCAGAGTTGCAACTGCACGCCACCTTCACCCCTGCGGATAGGTTGTACTAACCCTCCTGCGTATCGGAGGCGGTCAAGTAAAGGTAACCGTATTCTTTTTCAGCATTAAACTGCGGGCAAGCCTTGGTCACCCCTGGGAAGTCCCGATGGCCACAAATGCGGGCCTTGGGGTACTTCTGCAACCAAGAAAGAAGCACCCCTGCGATGGCTTGCCTCTGCTGGATGGTTCGGTCATCCGTGTCCTTCCCGCCAATGTAGGACACATGCAGGCTCGTGGCGTTGTGTCCAGCAACCCCGTTGGTGACTTTGTCGTCGGTAGCCAAGGTCATGATGTTCCCGTTGGGTTCTACAATCTTGTGATACCCCACCGCCTTCCAGCCAAGCCCCTCCTTCCAATGTTTGCGGATGCTGGCGATGGTGGTGTTCTTCGGCGTAGCCGTGCAATGCACGACGAGGTGGGTTATTTGGCGCATGGTTATTCTTCGGGGTTAAGGAGTGGGTAATAGCAAACGGTATGGTCCTGCTCGGTGGGCAACTGGGAGGCAGACACTTCGTGGACCCCAGCCCATTGGGCTTTGGCGGGGTCGTAGCCCAGCAACTCGCAGGCCCTGCGGTACTCGCACAGGAGGGCGTGGTTCTGCTCCAAGTCAGCGGGTGATATGGCTATCATCAGTCGCTCCAAGGCGTTTGTGAGGGCTTTGGCGGGTCGGGTGGAGTGGTAGGTCATACCGCAAATTTATACCCGATAGCGCAGAAATATGCCCAAAACAGAGAGTTTTGAAAATCTTATACCGCATCGGGTGTAAATGCTCCAAAAGAAAAATGACTACAATGGTCGCAAAAGGGTAGAGGCGTTGTAACTTTGTCGGACACTAAACCACCAACCATGCCACAAACCATCAAAAAGTACCCCGTCGTCGTTGTAGAATCAGCGACTGACCCCGTGTCCAAAGAAACCTGCGGAGGCGACCAATACACCCTTGTAACCCCAAAGAGCAAGGCGAGAGCATTTTCAATGGCCAAACTATTGAAGAACTTTTACGAAGTCCATGTGTACGAAGAAGACACCGATGTCCGAGGCCATTGGATTTTTAAGAATGGCGTTATGATTGAAAATATGTTCAGCAACTAACCCCAAAACCATGACCCACGAAACCAAAACCAAACTCAAAGCCGCCGTTGCGACGGGCTACATCGTGCTGACCGCATGCCTCGGCCTCGCATTTTTCGGCAGATTCGTTCTAGCAATCATCACCCTCTAAACCCACCAACCATGCACAAGTTTAAAACCACCAACATCAAAGGCAAGGACTATGTTGAAGTCAACCAACGCCTCCTGTTCTTCCGCAACGAGCCAGCCTATGCAGGTTGGTCCATTGAATCCGACCTCGTTGACTTGCAACCCGACCGCTGCTGCATCAAGGCTATGATTCGTGATGCCGATGGCCGCATCCGAGCCACGGGCCACGCCCATGAGGACCGCACCTCGTCCATGATAAACAAAACGAGTTATGTAGAAAACTGCGAAACATCTGCCTTTGGCCGTGCCTTGGCCGCCCTTGGTATCGGGATTGAAACGAGCATCGCATCCGCTAACGAGGTGTCCATGGCCATCGCCAAGCAGGAGAACCTTAACGACCTCAACGACAAACTCGGCCTCGTTCCCGCCTACGACGACCTTACCGCTGCAACGCTACGGGCGGACTTCCTCAAATTGGTGCAGAAACTCCCAGCGGACCAGCAGGAGCGGTTCCTAAAGGACCTGGACCAAATGACCCCCGCCCGATTTGAGAAGGGGATTCAATTCATCCAAAACCAACTCTCTAAAAAATAAGCCATGGACAACCTACTGACCCAATGCAACGCCGATGTGTACAAGGCTATACTCGACATTAAAGCCGAACACCCCACTGTTGGAGAAAAGTTGCTTGATATATTAAAAACCAATTATTCGCACCATGATTTGACTTTGAGCGAACTGCTTTGGTTCTCGGCACACCTGCCGTATGGTCAACTTTGGAACGGCAAAGTTTACTCCTTCTATCTTCTATTCCAATCCAAACAAACCACCACAATGCCATGAACCACTTAGTTACCATACCCAAGAGCGACATCAGCAAGGCTGACATCGCCGATATCGCCACTGGCCTCATCCTCCGAATTGAGGAAGGCGAGGTCAACCCCATCGCCGCTCATGTTCGCTTGAAGGCGGTCGTCAAAGCCTTGGAGCAAGTCCTGAAAGCGACCGAGGACATCGTCCGTGACGAGGCCGAAAAGCATGGCAAGACCTTCTCCGCCTTCGGTGCAGAGATTCAAGTCAAGGAGGGGGCGTTAACTCCCGACTACACGCACGACCAAGTTTGGAGTGACCTGCAAGCATCCATGAAAGCAAGGGAAGAACTGCTGAAAATGGCCTTCCGCAACGCTGGCAAGGCCACGGTGTATGACGAATCCACGGGCGAAGCGGTTCCCGTATGTCCCGCAAAGGGGACAAAACCATCCATTGCAGTAACTTTTAAAGCCAGTTAAGATGCCCGAACAACCCATACAAAAGAGAGGCTCCCAACGCCGAAACCGCAACGCAACGGTCAAGGCCGTGTACCTACTGCTCAACAAGCCCATGCGTGTTGAACGATTGGCCGAGGCCGTAGATTTGCCCCTCCGCCAAACCTACCGAATCATTACCCACCTCAAAGCAACGGGGTGGTTGCAAAGCGACAGGTCTTACTACTGGCTAACCATAAACCCCTAACCATGCCCAAACCCAAAGGAAAAGAAATCCAACGAAGAGTGGCCACCATCTACGCCGTGTCATACCTCGCACAACGCCCATACAGGGCCACAGAACTCGCCGAAGTGCTTGGGGTGAACCTTCGTACCACCTACCGAATCCTAAGCGATTTACGGGCCTCAAATTGGCTCGTACTGGAAAACTGCAAATACTCAATTCAACCTAACCAAACCCCAACCCAAAACCCATGAGCGATTACACCCCCCAACCCAACACCTTCACCCTGTTCGCCAACGACAAAGGTGACAACCCGAAGCGTCCCGATTACAGGGGCGAAGTCGTCCTGCCCGACGGGACCAAGATGCGCCTGTCCGCATGGATTCGAGAATCAAGAAACGGCGAGAGAAAGTTCTTGAGTGGCAAAGTCGAGCCGATGAACGAATCCCGTCCCGCCAACGCATTTGAACCACAGGCTGGAGATATGCCGTTTTAGTGTAACTTTGCCCGAAGATTACATTTACCAATAACGCCCGTGTGTAATTCAGGCCACACGATGCGTCCGACTAAGGGTTAGCCGCTTTAACCCTGCCCCGACTGCCTGAATCAGTTGGGGCTTTTTTTTTACTCATGAAGCAAATATCATGGTTCAAGTTCTGCCCAGCCGATTGGATGATGGGCCGAATATCCCGCCAACCCGCCGAGGTGCAGGTGGCCTTCATCCGATTGTGTTGCGTCTATTGGAACGCAGAATGCGAGATGTCAACCGAACACGCCGAACTGGAAGCCGATGGGCATCTTGAACGGTTACTCCAAACCCGATTGGTAGAATCCAACGGGCCGTCGGTCTTCATCAAGTTCCTTGACATCCAATGGGAGGAAGCCAACCTGCATCGGACCAAGATGTCCCAAGCGGGGAAGCGGAGTGCCGAAAGGAGGTCAGCAAAGGTTGAAGAAAGTCCAACTAAGGTTGAACCTATGTTGAACCTACCTTCAACTAAGGTTGAACCTGTGTTCAATAGAGAAGAGGAGAGAAGAGAAGAGAAGAAGAGAGGAGAAAATACTTGTGTCCTGTTTGACCAATTTTGGGCCCTCTACCCCCGCAAGACCTCCAAGCAGTCCGCATCCAAAGCCTTCGCCAAGTTGAAGGATGAAGACCAGCAGAAGGCTATCAACAACATCGCCCGCCTCTACTCCGAAACCCCCGTGCAGTTCGTCCCCCACGCAGCCACCTACCTAAACCAAGGCCGCTGGGAGGACCAAGTAATCCCAAGGAACGCTACCTTCAACCCACTAAACCAAACCGACGATGAACCCTTACCATCTTACCGCTGAACGGCGGCTCCTGTCCTGCCTCATGGACCAGTTTACCAACCGAGCGGTCCTCCTTCTGCAAATCCCCGAACGCCTATTCACGGGAAACCATGTCCTCGTTTACAGGGCTATTGAATACCTCCACCGAGCAGAGCGACCCGTGGACCTGGTAGCCGTTCACAAGCACCTCATTGACAACGGTCAAGCCCATGTCATCGCTGAATTTGTGGACATCTTGGACGGCAACACGCTGACCTCTGATTGGAAGGTCTATGCCTCGGACCTCAACGAAGCATGGAAGCAAAGGGAGGAACAAAGGATTATGGACGAGTTGGCCCATGACAGGGACATCCCCAAAGCCTTCGCCCGTTATCAGTCCATGCAAGCCATTGAAACCAACGCCACCGAAACCACGGCCCACGAACTCGCCAAGACCTACCTCATGAACATGAACGAGGTCCGTGAAGGAAGACGCAAGGATTCTATTTTCCCGACCTACATCAGCCCGATGGACCGAATGATGACGGGGTTCAAGCCCACGGAGTTCATCCTCCTTGGCGGTCGTCCCGCAATGGGCAAAACCCTCTTGGCCCTGCAAATAGCAATGAATCAAGCCATGGCCGATATTCCCGTGGTCTTCTTCACGCTTGAAATGTCAGCGGAGCAACTCACCCAGCGGATGCTTTCCAACCTCGCCACCATGGACGGGGCGCACTTTTTAAACCCGACCGAGCGAATCAGCACAAAAGATTTCATGGACCTTGGCCAAAAAGCGGACCTCCTAAAATCCAAACCGCTCTACATCGTGGACTTACACCAAGCGAACTTGGACCGCATCGAAGGCGAAATCGCCAAACTCAAAACCAAGTATGGGATTTGCGGATTCTACTTGGACTACCTGCAACTCGTTGAGCCGACCAAGATTGACAAGGCCAAGCCCAAAATTGAGCAGATGACCAACATATCCAAGACCCTCAAAGCAATCTGCAAACGGCAGAAGGTGTTCGGGGTGGTGGTGTCATCCCTATCCCGTGCAACGGAAGGACGCAGCGACCATCGCCCCATCATGTCCGACCTTCGGGAAACGGGCCAACTGGAGTTTGATGCTGACAAGATTGGCTTTGTGTATCGTCCCTACGAACACGACAGGAACCAGCCAGCCGACTTGATGGAGGTCATCTTCCGCAAGAACCGCAACGGTTCCCTTGGCATCGCAAACATCCAATGTCACCTTCCCTATACCAAAGCCAACGAATACCCACCCAATTCGCTATGATGGAAGAATACAACCTCCAAGCCGCCTGCGTCAAGTTGTTCGCAATACTCCGACCCAACGAGCAGGGTTTGCTATTTTTGAACCTCAACAACCCCCGCTCCCGCTCCAACGGTTTCTTCCTCAAAGGCATCGGGCTGACCGCTGGGGTTGCCGACATGACCTACCTATCACCCAAGGGAGCGGTGTTCTTGGAATTTAAAACATCCAAGGGCAAGCAGTCCCTATCCCAAAAGTGGTGGCAGGGGGTGGTTCAGGAGGCGGGGTACAGGTACGAGGTCATTCGCTCCGTGGAAGAATTCCAACGGGTGTTGGCTGAATGTGGGTAGAGTGTTTATATCTTTGACCCATGCGCCGCTTCCTGCTCCTATTCCTGCTGACCGCCTGCACCAACAACCGCCCTTGGAAGGTGATTGAGGTTCGGCCCAAGGGGGATGCTTGCGAGTATGTGCTATCCCGAAGCAACGGCTTCGGGCCGCAGGTAAAAAACATAACCGCAAAATGCGGGAAATATAGATTATTCCAAACCATTAACCCCAAATCCAAATGAAATTTGAAGATTTAATTGGAAAAACAATTGTTGCGGTAAAACAAAAGAAGTTAATAGGAGACGATAGTGATGGTTTTTTAGAAATGCAATTTAGTGATGGCACAAAAGCAACAATTGTGGCTTACTATGATGGATGTGAAGATGAATACCCAACTGGAATTTCTATTACAGAACAATACCACGGCAACCTTGAAGATGTAAAGCGGTAATTTTTTATTGCTTATAACTCGCATATTTGTCTAACCCCCAACCCCTAACCCATGAAACCAACCCCCACCGATTTCCGTCGCTGGCAGATTCACATCCGCAAGGAGTGCGTGTCTTGCAGCAAGCCCGACCGCTCCGAAACTATTTCTCCGTGGAGAGTGAATTGGACCCTGCTCGGTCGCATCCTTCAAGCCAAAAACGCCTAACGTTTTGCGGCTTGGCGCTGCCGCTTTAAATAATAATTAATAACAGCGCATCAACTGTCCAGCGGTGGCGCAAAACCGCTGTTATAGGCTGGTGCGGTAATTGAAACGAAAATGACATTAGGAGTAGTAATTATTTGTTTTTACTTAAGTAGCGTTATTATTACACGGTGCTACATGGTTTGGAGCATGAACACAAGAAAATGGTGGTATGCGCCTGAAACTTGGTGGTTGCCACTAATAAACTTATTGCTTGCTGTTCACATGATAATAAGATTTAGCGACATAAGTAAAAACAGGATATATAAATGGTGGACAGGCGGTCATTAGCACTTGCCTATAACTCGTTTATTCGTGAAGTTTTGCCAACCACATACGCCCGAATGATGTTGTATTTGTATAAGTAAGATAAATAACCCCCTTACCCATGCCCTGGATAAGACCCCAAGACCAAATGCCCAAGGAGGGCGAACCTGTGCTGATTACTGACAAGGAAGGAATGCAAATCGTTGCTTGGATTCCGTACGGCCAAGATGTGTGGTGTAGTGAGAACCACACCTGGTTCACTCACGAAGTCAACTATTGGATGCCCATCCCCGAAATCGTTTAACCCATGACCCCAGCACTCATCCACCATTTAGTTGACACCACCGCAATGGTTTTCGGCATCACGCCCGACCAGGTGCGCTCCGCAAGCAGGGAACGGCCCTGCGTCATCGCTCGGAACATCGTGGCCGACATCGCCTACAACGAGTACCTGTTTACCTATATGGCCATAGGCAAGGAACTCAACCGCCACTACTCCACGATTATCATAAACTTGGAATCCTTCCACAACGACTGCAAGGCCAAGCCGCAACTCCGCTACCTTCGTAGGCAAGTTTTCAACAATGCGCAAGAGTATTTGCAGACCGCTGAAGGGGCTTATATCACTGACACTCTGCAACTTCCGAAGCAAGAATAGGGCCAAACCGCCCGAACACCCAAGGGGTCAGCCTAACCGCTGACCCTTTTTTTTTGCAATCTTTGTGCATGCAGTCAGCAGACACCATCATACTGGACCTCTACCGAAGCGGCGAAATCCGCAAAGCGTGCCTCACCATCACGGGGGGCGACCCGCTTTGGAGGGACTTGGAGCAGGAATGCGTCCTCATACTGCTGGAGAAAGACCCCGCCAAGATTCTGCAAATTCAGTCGCAGGGCTACTTCAAGTTCTATGTGGTGCGCCTCCTGCTCAACTTGTACCGAGGCAAGAACAACCAGTTTGCCCAAAAGTACCGCCACCACGACCTGCTCGAAGAACTGGACCCCGATTCCCCAATTCCCCAGTCCGAGTACGATTCCCTCATGGATGACCTTTGGGCCATCGCAGAGGCAGAGATGGACACTTGGGCCAAGGACGGGGCGTTCCCGTACGACAAGGAACTGCTACGCCTGCACCTCCGCACGGGGAACATGAAGAAACTTTCAAGGGACACGGGTATTCCGTACCGCTCCATCATTTACTCAATAGACCAAGCCAAGGCCAAAATCAAGGCCGCCATTCAATCCCATGGACACGCTGATATTTCCCCTGCTGATTAGTTCCCTCACCGCCCTCGCAATCGCCGAGTACCGTGTCCTTCCCCGTTGGTTCTACCACACCTGGTTCGGAAGGCACAAGCCGTTTTCCTGCGTCACCTGCCTGACCTTTTGGGTGGCGGTGGCCCTGACGCTGCCCACCTGCGGATGGGTCCTCGCCCCCGTTTACGGCCTCGCCTCTGCGGGGTTGACCGTTGTAATCCTGCAACTGACGAACCGATGACCCACCAACTGCACCACGGCGATTGCCTTGAAGTGTTGCGGTCCATGCCCGATTGCAGCGTTGATGCCATCGTTACCGACCCGCCCTATGGGTTGTCCTTCATGGGCAAAAAGTGGGACTACGATGTGCCAAGCGTTGATGTATGGGTGGAGTGCCTTCGGGTCTTGAAGCCTGGGGGTCATCTGCTGGCCTTTGCGGGGACGAGAACGCAGCACCGCATGGCGGTAAGGATTGAGGATGCAGGCTTTGAGATTCGGGACATGATTGCGTGGGTGTACGGGTCGGGGTTCCCGAAGTCGCTGGATGTAAGCAAGGCGATTGATAAGAACAACGGCGAAGTGGGGAGGCTTTTGCGCTTTACGGAGTGGATGAGAACCACGGGATTAACCTCTAAACAAATTGACCAAGCAACAGAAACCAACATGGGGGGGCATTACTTAACCGCCAAAAGTCAGCCCGCAATACCGACCCGAAGGCTTTGGTCTAAGTTGCGGCCTTTGTGCGGTCAGGTTCCCGATTGGGTTGATGAGTTGGTTGAACGCATTGAAGCCGAGCGGGAGGTGGTGGGGCAAAAAATAGTGAATGGCGAAGAAGGAACCGCTGGAGGTTATCAAAACGGCATCGCATCTGTTCGTGGTTCGGACATTTCTATACAAAGACAAATCAACATCACCGCCCCTTCCACCGATGCCGCAAAGGAATGGGAAGGATGGGGGACTGCCCTCAAGCCTGCGTTGGAGCCGATAACCGTGGCCCGCAAGCCGCTGGTCGGAACGGTTGCCGAGAATGTCCTGCAACACGGGACGGGGGCGATTAATGTGGATGGGGGAAGGGTGGAAGGTGGCCGCTGGCCCGCCAACTTTATCCACGATGGAAGCGAGGAAGCCACCGACCTGCTCAAAGATTCGGCACGCTTCTTCTACTGCGCCAAGGCAAGCAAAGCGGATAGGGATGCGGGGCTTGACGGATCGCATTCCAAGCAAATGGACGAAAGCCGCAAACAGGGCAACCCTGGCGGGGATAATCCAAGGAACCGAGGTGTTCAAGAAAGGACAAATTTTCATCCAACGGTCAAGCCCACCGACCTCATGCGCTACCTCTGCCGCCTCGTAACCCCGCCCAACGGAATCGTCCTTGACCCTTTCAACGGGTCGGGTTCCACGGGATGCGCTGCGGTCTTGGAAGGCTTCCAATACATCGGGATTGAACGGGAGGCGGAGTACATCGCCATATCCGAGAAACGCATTCAGGCACGCTCTAAACAAGTGCAGGAGCAACCCAAGCAACTGACCCTTCTATGACACAAGCGGAATACCTCACGGCCCAAAAGCACCGCCACTATTGGGAACAATACCAAGCGGCCTTGTTCATGCGGCTCTCCCCCGAAGCGGTCCACGACTTGCAGACCATCTTGGTGGCCCACGGCAGACCCAACACGAATTGGTGGTGCGCTGACTGCGTAAAATCGGCCCTATCCTACATTTACCAAGAGGCGGACCAGTTCGCCGAAGCCAACCACCACACCGTTACCCATGCCCTCAACCAAAGCCCCCAATGATGAGGCCCAAGTCCAAGCCCGCATGGATTCGCTGATGATGGTCATTACGACCCTCTGCGACTGCATTGGGGCGGTGGAGGAATCCAACTCGCCCAACGCCTTTGCGGTCAAGATGAAAATCGTGGACAAGATTGACGAACTGATTGATAAAATAGAGTATTGATGGGAGCAGGACGGCCACGGGTATTTGCGACCCCCCAAGAACTATGGGATGAGTTCAGCGAGTATTGCGTCAATACAAAGAAGCAACCCATCCTTGTAAAAGATTGGATTGGCCCCAAAGCCGTGGAGGTCTTTCGGGAAAAAGAAGCCCCATTGACCATGGAGGGGTTCAAATTGCACCTTTGGGACAAGGGTATTGCTGATGGGGGGAGGGACTATTTCAACAACAAAGGGGGAGCATACGAAGAATTTACCGCAATCTGCCAGCGCATAAAGGAAGCCATCCGAGCCGACCAAATCAAGGGAGGCATGGCGGGCATCTACAACCCCTCCATCACCCAGCGGTTAAACGGTCTTGTAGAAAAGCAGGAAACGAGTATCACCATCGAGCAGCCGCTTTTTGGCGAATAGTGGTGCGGGTGTATGAAAAGCCCGTATCTTTGTGTCAGTCAGGTGGCGGAATGGTAGACGCTAATGAATTGCTCTGAGATGAGACGATGTCTAACACCAGCAGAAGCATTATGGTGTCCAAGAAGATTAGACGAACAGGTTCGAATCCTGTCCTGACTGCTAATGGACTTTAAGTACACCACCGCCATCCGCAAGATTCGGGCGATGACCGCTCGGAAGAAGGTGATACAAGGCGGGACAAGTGCGAGCAAAACATTCGGCATCCTTGCGGTCCTGATTGACCACGCCGCTCGGTTCCCCAAGTCGGAGATTTCGGTTGTATCCGAATCCGTGCCTCACCTACGACGGGGGGCCATCAAGGACTTCGCCAAGATCATGCAATGGACCCATCGTTGGGTTCCCGACCGCTGGAACAAGACCCTCCTGCAGTACAACTTCGCCAACGGGTCCACCATTGAGTTCTTTTCCGCTGATTCGGAAGCCCGCCTCCGAGGGGCAAGGCGGCAGGTGCTTTACATCAACGAGGCCAACAATATCGACTTCGATTCCTACTACCAGTTAGCCATCAGGACCAGCCAAGAAATCTACATCGACTTCAACCCCACCCACGAGTTTTGGGCGCACACCGAGGTCCTCCCCGAAGCGGATGCGGAGTTTCTAATCCTCACCTACCAAGACAACGAAGCCCTTCCTGATACGATTCGGAACGATATAGAACTAAACCGAGCCAAAGCGGAGCATTCCGCATACTGGGCGAACTGGTGGAAGGTGTACGGCCTCGGTCAAGTCGGGACGCTCCAAGGGGCTATCTACGGCGATTACACGGTGGTTGAGGGTATAGACCCATCCACGATGAAATTCGTCGCCTACGGGCTTGACTGGGGGTTCAGCAACGACCCCACGGCCTTGGTCGCCGTGTACCGCAGGGGGGACGACTTGTTTGTGCATGAGTTGCTCTACCATCGGGGGCTCACCAACTCGGACATTGCCGTCCGCTTGAAAGAGTTCGGCATCACAAGGGCGTGGGAAATCGTGGCCGATTCTGCAGAACCCAAGAGCATCGAGGAAATCTACCGCCTCGGATTCAATATCAAGCCCGCATCCAAGGGACCCGATTCGGTCAGGCAGGGGATAGATGTGGTCAAGCGGTTTAACCTTCATGTGACCAAGGATTCCGTGAACCTGATAAAAGAACTCCGCTCGTACACTTGGGCCACGGACAAGGACGGCAAGGACACGGGGGTCCCGATTGATTCGTACAACCACGCCTGCGATGCCCTGCGATATGTGGCCCTCAACAAATTGGCGGTCAGCAACTCGGGGAAGTACTTGGTGGTGTAACTTTGGGGCATGAAGATGTACCGTTTAAGGTCAGTCAATCCAAAATCCGACCTGTTCGTAATGCTGGAACATGAGAGCGAAATGACAAACTCGTTGTACGATTATGTGATAAAGAATGGCATTCGGGTAATGTATGCGTATAAAGAGCATGACCTGCGAGGCGTTGACCTGGAAGAATTCCCCGAAGGGACTTACATCATTACCGAGTACGAACCTGGCGAAGTAGTAGAAGCAATCCCCCCGACCCCATGAACCTAATCATAGTCTGCATCGGGTATCTCCTTGGGTTCTATGCGGGACTTTCAGTTGCAAGGTCCTTGAACCTCGAATCCCTCCTTGACCTCGCCCTCGCCATCGGTCGGGTCGTGCTGGCCTTGGTGTTTATCGGCTGCATCTTAACCCTCCTATTCACCCAATGAAACTCACACCCAGCAAAGCCAAAGAAATTTTGGAGCAGTATTTTGCCGAAAAGATGCAACATGGCAGTTTGGTTCTGCCGCTTGTTGATGAAATTATTTACAGGGGGCAGGATGAAAATGGTCTTTTTGAGTATTCCTTAAAATACTGCATGAATATTTACGCTGAAAACGGACAATATTGACCATGAAACTCATCCACTACTACCACATCTATTGCGGCGGCGGCGGCCAATGGCAACTCATCATGCACCAACACATGATGGCCCTGTGCAATTACGGGCTGATTGAGCAACTCGACGAGATTCGTGTCGGCATCGTCGGACCACCCGACCAGCGGAAGGTCGTCAAAGAAATCTTGGACAACTCCCTCGTCGCCGCAAAGATTAAAATAGTTGTGACCCGAACAAACGCATGGGAGCAGGCGACGCTGACCGAGATGTACAAGGCGAGCCAAACCGAAGATGCCGCCTACCTGTACGGGCATACCAAGGGTAGTTCCGACCCATCCCTCATCAACCAACTTTGGTGCAGGTCCATGGTGTTCTTCAATATCGTCGCTTGGGAACGGGCCATCGCAGAACTCGCCAATGTGGATGCGGTAGGAGCCTACTGGCTGACCAAGGAAGAGTTTCCCCAAATCGCTGACCACAACAACCCCGACGGTTACCCCTACTTTGCGGGGACCTTTTGGTGGGCTAAGTCGTCCCACATTCGGGAACTGGGCGAACCCGTAAGGGAGCACCGCTGGCAGGCCGAGCATTGGATTGGGAAGCGTGAAGGCATGACCGTTTACAACTCCTGCAAGGGATGGCCTGCGCCTGATAAGTTCGTCATCACATTTTAGCCATGCAACTGATTGTCGCACGATACAACGAGGACCTCACTTGGCTTAACTCTTTGCGATGCGTCCAAACGGTTTACAATAAGGGAGAGGATTTTGGCAACGGTTATTACCCATTGCCAAACATCGGAAGGGAATCGCACACCTACCTCTACCACATTTGCAACAACTACACGGACCTTCACCCCGTAACCATTTTCACCCAAGGCGACCCGTTCCCGCATTGCCCTGACTTTATCGCCAAGGTGCAGTTAATCATTCAAGATGGATTGGATGAACCATTCCGAAACCTGTCCAACTGGGTGCTACCGATTCAAGGGCTAAGTTGCACCGCATGGCCTCACCATTGCTGGCCTAACTTGGTTCCCGAAGTGGCTCACTCTTTATTTGGGGAGGACTTTAACCGCCCGATTTGGTTTGGTGCTGGAGCAATCTTCGCCGTGACCAAGGAGGCCATCCGTCGGCATCCTCTTTCGTTTTACGAGAAGGCTATAGAGTTTCATAACACAAACAACGATGGTTACGCCCACGCTTTTGAACGGCTTTGGCCTACAATTTTTGGAGAATAATGTTTGACTACATGGTTGTCGGTTCGGGATTCTTTGGCGCTATCTGCGCCAAGCACCTGCACAACCAAGGCAAATCGGTGGTGGTGGTGGAGAAACGCAACCACATCGGGGGGAATTGCTACACCGAGCAAAGGGATGGCATCAACATTCACGCTTACGGGCCGCATATATTCCACACCAACAATGCCGAGGTATGGGCTTGGATTAACCAGTTCGCAGAGTTTAAGCCGTTCCGCTTGCAAACGATGGCATCGGCGCAGGGCGAAGTTTATTCCTTGCCTTTCTCTATGTTCACTTTTGAGAAAGCCTACAACGCAACAACTCCCCAAGAAGCGATGGATTCCATAGCCAGGGATTGCGAAGGGATTGGTGAGGCCGAAAACCTTGAAACGGCTGCAATCAAGAAGGTGGGCCGCAAGGTGTACGAACTGCTTATCAAGGGTTACACCGAAAAGCAATGGATGCGGGATGCGGACACTCTGCCAGCGAGCATCGTGAAGCGTTTGCCCGTTCGCTTTACCTACGACACGAACTATTTCAACGACACCTTCCAAGGCATTCCCGTTGGAGGTTATACGCAAATCTTTGACAAACTGCTGGATGGTATTCCAGTAATGCTTGAAACGGATTTTTTTACATCCCCTTTGCCCGAATACAAGAACCTCATTTACACGGGTCCGATTGACAAGTTCTTCCGCTACAAACATGGACCGTTGGAGTACAAGACCGTTATTCATAAGCACCGATATTATCCGAGCGAGAATGTGCAGGGATGCCCTGTGATGAACTACTGCGACAAGAGTATCCCTTATACCCGCATCATTGAGCATAAGCATTTTGAGGGTGTGCAGACGGAAGGGTCTTGGATAAGTACGGAGTTCCCCACGCCCTACATCGTGGAGCAAACAGACCCCTACTATCCCGTGAACGATGAGCGAAATAACGCTATTTATGGGGCATACAAGGCAATGGCTGACTCCTTGCCGAATGTTTACTTTGGTGGCAGGCTTGCGGAGTATAAGTATTATGATATGCACCAAGTCATTGAATCCGCTTTAACCTTCTGCAAAGCAAACCTATGAAACTCCAAGACCTCACCATCGACCAGTTCCAACGCATCGCTGCGCTGGAGTTCAGCCCTGTGCTGACCGATTACGACAAGCGTGCTGGGGTCGTGGCGATAGTGGAGGGGGTGGATGTATCACTCGTAAGGGAAATGCCCGCCAAGGGGCTAACCAAACGATATAAGACCATCATTGCAGAGTGGAACGAACTGCCTACCTTGGCATATCGGCGCAGGTTCAAAGCGGGTGGCAAGTGGTGGATTCCGACCGTCTTCACGGATGAACTCACCGCTGGCCAACTCATAGACCTGATGGACACCGACACGACCGACGAGAAGAAGTTGGTCCAAAACCTGCACCGGATAATGGCTACGCTATGCCGGGAGGGCGGGTTCATGGGATACTTCCCCAAGAAATACGACGGGGCCAGTCATCAAGAGCGGGCCGAATTGCTGAAAGCCCACGCCAAGATTGGCGATGTTTGGGGGGTGGTCAGTTTTTTTTTGCTAAGTTCAGAATCCTACTTGAAAGTTTTGAGCGACTATTCTCGTCACCTCACGAAGGGGATGCAGGCCCCGTAACCAACCCGCTTGCTGGCTACGGTTGGCTCATGGTGGTATGGCGGATGGCGAACAAGGATGTACTGAAATTTGAGGCCATCTTTGCGATGAAAGCGGTGGAGTTTCTGAACTATGCGCTCTTAATACACGACATCTTGGAGGCCGAAAGGATGGAAGCGGAGCGGATGCGGAGGAAGTAGGACACAATTTGCGAGGCTGGACATTTACCAGCATGGAGTTCGATGTATTCGTCGGAGGGTCAGGCAAGAAACTGACCGACTTGCAGAAGGAGGCCTTGGCTGACTTCGGGGTGAGCCTTGCGGATGGTGCCATTGAGAACAAGTCCTACGCCTTGGTCACGAAGTGGCTGGAGGGAGTGGTGAGGCTCGCCAAGCAGAACCTCGCCAACGCCAACGCTATTGCCAGCAACTCCCTTGCGCAGAGCATCGTCGTTGAACCCATCACCCTGACCGATTCCTCCTTTGTCGTGGCTATCAAGGCCAACGATTACTGGAAATATGTGGACCTCGGTGTCAAGGGTGCGGTCAGCAGTAGTCGTGCCCCCAATAGCCCGTTTCAGTACAGGGACAAGCGGCCACCTATCCGTCCCATCCAAGAGTGGATTGCGTTTAAGAGCATCCAACTGGAAGGCCGTGACAAGAAGGCCGCCAACCGTTCCTTCGCTATAAACATCGCCAACAAGATTAGGCGGGAAGGCTTACGGGCCACCAACTTCATGTCCAACGCAGCCACCAAGGAAATGGTGGATGTGCTTACCGAAAACATAGCCGAAGTCCTCGGCAAGTCCATAAGCGTCGCAACCGTCCGATAACCCATGTCCATAACCGTCCTTTCGGGTTCGCCCCTCGTAGCGACCCCCGTTTACAACAAGATGCTTTACAAGGTCAGCGGCTCGCTGATTGCGCAACCCAATTACCGCTATGTCTGCGATGTGAAGAACCCCGCAGGGACGACGCTGGCACGGCTGAAGTGCGACAAACTGCCGACCACAAACTTCGGTTTCTTTGATGTGCAGAAGGTGGTTGAAACATTGGTAGCCCCGACCGCCCCATCGCTGACGCAGACGGGATTCGTGGACCATTCGGGGTTTTATTCCGGATACCGGCTTGACTTTACCCAAGAATACGGGAACACGCCCGTCGTCACAGGAGCAACCACAACGGTCAGCGGGGTGATGGCGTTTGCGGGGAACTTGGAGCAGTTGGAGTTGGCGGGGTGGAGTGGCGGCCTGTACTTTCCCGCAGGTGGAGGATTTGCTGATGCGGTCAGCCGAA
>Ga0209990_10000913_pt1 | contig 27084 bp, 22 predicted proteins | sample NOAtaG_6_FD_187304 | JGI IMG/M metagenome (GOLD analysis project Ga0209990, IMG submission 187304) | Freshwater lake microbial communities from Lake Erie, under a cyanobacterial bloom - NOAA_Erie_Diel5S_2200h metaG (SPAdes) (version 2) | ecosystem: Environmental > Aquatic > Freshwater > Lake ...
AAGAATATAATAGTCAGATCTCTTTCAATGAATGCCAGCAAGCATGACAATACCCTCGGATATCAGTCCGATCCGGACAGACATTCAAAAACTTGGTTTAACTACTTTCAGGGACCTTGGTCATTCACGGATGTTTGGTTTGATGAAATGAAGACAAGGGACGGAGATACGCAACCTGTCAAAGTGTTCCGGCGCAGCTCAGGTCTAACCAATGATGTCGATTATGAGGTTTATTATCTCAAGAATAGGAGAGAGTGGTAAGCCAGTGAATCGATTTACTTGGCTTTTATTTGCCTTACTCCCGTATCAATCAACGGCGCAAGTCATTTCAATAGAAACCTATTCGAATATTAACCGATTCGTGGGCGGATCAGGGAATGAGAATCTCACCGGTTTGACGAGTATCTGGCAATATTACTATTGGGGCAAAGCAGATTTTTACGGCATTTCTTCCGAACAGACCTTGGGCCTTGGAATGAATTTTAAAACCAGTGATAATAGCCCATTGTCGTTTTCTATGGTGTACAGGGAAGCGGTTTGGGAGAGCGGCCATAAAACAAATTTCGATCTGGACATGAATGACAACTATTACAAGTTTGTCTACCCATTTCACAGCGTTGCATTAGGGATTTCTTGCCGCGTTTGGCAGAGTAAAAACAAACAAGCAAAGTGGTATGTCGGCTTTCAATTTGAAAGACCAGGCTTGGGTACCCACAACAGAGGCCGATTTCAAGGTTGGCAAATTGCCAATGCTGAATGGCGTGAGCTCCCGGATAATGACTACCTGAACCTGTATTCACAAGTGAGTATGATACAGGTAAGCCCTTTGAAAAGAACTTCCATTACAAGTAGTATTGAATACATTGTTTACGAAAAGGACAGACTTCGTCTGGGGGCTAAAGCCCATATTTCCAACCCCAGGGATCCTACCATTACAGTGCGAAGGCCTGAAGATGCACAGGTCGCACCGGTGACGGCAGCTGTTATGACCTGGGGTACCGGTGTTTTCTGTGCGCTTGATTTGCATCAGAAGTGCGTTAAGAGTTCAACTGAAGGTAAATTGCAGTAAAGAGGAATTATGTGGATTACAAGCACGAGCAACATAAGGAATAACTTTTCATCCGTACCTTCGGCTACAGCCTGTGTTAAACAGAAGCTTTTTGGCCAAGCGATGATGGTGCTGCTTGGTTTCGTTGCTGGGTTTGTTGATTCCGGTTTTTTGCTTGCACAAGTGCCGAGTTTTCAATTCAGAAGTGGTAAGCCGGTCTGGTTGTTCAAGGGCGAGGTTGAAAGTGGCCAGGCCAGTGATATTCGAATTCAAGGACTAACTTCTTCCATTAATCAATCCATGTACAACTTCGAATACGGACATAAGAGCGGATGGACGGTTTCGTTGGGCAGCGGTCAAATGCAGCAGCAGTTTCGTATTGAGTTAGATTCAATCGAGAATCAATATCATGGGTGGTTGTATTTCGAGCATACTTTCAGGTCGATGGAGTATGGCCTCGGTTATCGATTTTACTCCCAACAACGAAAGGCACATTGGTTTTTGAAGTTCACTTACAGCCATCAGAAAAGGTATTTTCCGAGCAGGTCAAATCCTACTCCGTTGGGCACAGTAATCCTTTACCCCGGGCCTAATCCAAAAGGCTTACCCCGTTATGTTACCGAAATTCCGGACCAAGCTCAGCAACATTGGAACATGGTTGGGTTGCACCTTGAACGACAGCTGCATTATAGGAACCGTTTCAGGCTTTCTTATGTTCTCGGCTGCCAGGTTGGGCTTCAGGACTTTGAAAGGGCATTTTTTTATTATGGTTCACCGTTGCCGCAGGAAATTGGAAGGATGTCCATCAATATGGTTTATCCTTCCGTTTCAGTGAAGTTGGGTTATAATTTGCAAGGCATTGGTGCTTGCTTTGTAAACACATGGGATAAATTCACCAAGTGGTTGATTATTTGAGTCAATTGAGAGAATAGAATATGCAACTATATTACAAAGAATTATCAGATACAGGTAACAGGTTAATCGAATTGAATGTAATACTCCCCATTCCTTGTACCGGAAGAAAGCGGTGCTAAGTTAAATTGTTTACTGGGATTATGCAGCATATTGGCTGATAGATTTTTGGTAAGCGTGGTTGGGTGACATACCGGTGCCTTGGTGCTTTTTCTGGTGGTAATACTCGATATAGGTCTGAACTCCCTCAAGGAGTTCAAGACCTGTATCGCAAGGGTTGAGGTAAATGTGGTTGTACTTGATGTTTTTCCAGAAGCGTTCAATCCAGGTATTGTCGGTGGCTCTGCCTTTGCCATCCATAGATATGTTGATTTCTCTGGATTCGAGGAAGCTTGTCCATGTCGGACTGGTGTATTGCGAACCTTGGTCGGAGTTGATGATTTCAGGCACTCCGTTAGCAGCTATCGCAGCTTCCAGTACATTCAGGCACCATTGTTTGCTCATGCTGTTGCTGATGCCCCAGCCCATGATTTTTCTGGAATACACGTCAATAAAGGCTGTCATGTACATGAAGCCCTTGGCCATTGGTATGTAAGTGATATCGGTACACCATACCTGATTGGCGCGCTCAATTTTCAAACCGCGTAACAAATAGGGTTTGATGTAGGCCCTCAGCGCTCCTTTCGTGAGGTTCTTTCGACGATAAATTGTCTCATGGCCCATCAGTTTAAAAAGCCGCCTGATGCGCTTGGGGCCCACCGGATAGCCACGATCTTTCAACCAGTCAACCATAGATAGAACACCTTCGGTAGGATGGTTGGTCAAGTGCTTGTCCATCATGGCCATCATTTTCAGGTTCTCGGGTTTTTCTGACACTGGAGCATAATACAAGGAGCTCCTGGGTACCGAGAGCAGTTCGCATTGCCTGCGCAATGACAAGGGGCTTCTTTTCAGTTTTATGGCTTCCATTCGTTCTCGGGTATCCCCAATTTCCTTGCACTTTTTTTTAAAAAGTCCAGCTCCACTTTGAGCTGGCCAATTTGGGCATACAGCTTCTCTACCGGCACTTCCTGCTCGGTTTTTGTCACTTCCTTTGGGTTTGCAAAGGCTGCACCCATATTGGAAAGAAACTCAGACTTCCATTTGGAAATGGTAACAGCATTGATCTCGAACTGCTGAGACAACTGTGCCAAAGTGAGCTGTTCCTTGGCGGCTTCGAGGGCAACTTTCGCCTTGAATTCCGGCGGAAATTTGCGGCGGGTTTGTTTGGTTATATGGTTTAGTAAAGTTACGGGTTTCTTTAGCTAAACTTCTGGTACAGGTTTCGGGGAGTATTACAGTTAATCGCTTCACCCGGCAAATACGCCAACAGTTGCGCCAGTAACGTTATCTTTGTCATACACCGCTTGGTTTTGTTTAGCGACTTGAAGGTAGCGCGAAAGCGCTACCTTTGTAGGCTCCCCATTCTTAGTACAGGTCAAAAATAGACTATTAGTCATTTTGTTATTCGATTTTGTTCAGTGCCCTGGGTTGAGTGTAGCGTAGGCGCAGCCGGAGCGGAACGAGACCCAGGGGGTGTATGTGTTTCTTTGTTGGCCTTCCGATAGTTTATGGGTGACATACCCCCTAGTGCATCGTGCGGCCTGAAGTGGTTGTAATCGTGAACCCATTCCGCCGTTATTTCCCTTACCTCTTCCAGGCTTCGGAATATATATGCATCCAACACCCCGTCTCTAAACGTTCCGTTAAACCTTTCAACGAAAGCGTTTTGTGTGGGCTTTCCGCGCTCTATGTACTTGAACTCGATTTCATTCGCCTCACTCCACTTTTGGGCTATTTTGGCTATGAACTCAGGGCCGTTATCCATTCTTATTTTCAAGGGTTTGCCATGTCTGTTGATCAGGTGCCTGAGCACCCATATAACCCTGCTGCTTTTTAACGAGTAATCCGCTTCTACGAACAAGACCTCTCGGTTGTAATCATCTATGACGTTAAAAGTCCTGAACTTTCTTCCGCCTTCCAGTGCATCGCTCATGAAGTCTATACTCCAAGTGTGGGTAAATGAGCTGGGTACAACCAAGGGTTCTTTCACACGAGCGGGAAGTCGCTTCTTTTGTTTACGTCGCAATGGAAGACCTAGTTCCTTGTAGACTCTGTGTACGCGCTTATGGTTTATGATTTCACCGGAGTTCCGGATCCTGAAATGGCACTTCCAAAACCCTTCTCTGGGATGTTTAGCGCTCAACGTCCGTAATTTTTCCATCAGTGACTCATCATCCTTCACAGAAAGATAACTCATGCTGCTCCTACTCGTTTTCATGATCCGACACGCCCTGCTGATGTCTTTTGGTCGCTCTTTTTTCAGCTCTTCCATGATTCTTCGCTTATCGCAGGGCTTTAGAGCTTTTTTTCGATGATGTACTTCGCAGTGTCAAGTTCCAGGGCGAGGTTAGCATACATGCGTTTCAGCTTTGCGTTTTCTTCTTCCAGCTCCTTTACACGCTTCAGCTCACTAGCTTCCATTCCGCCATATCGCCGACGCCAATTGTAGAATGTGGCCCGGGAAACTCCGTGTTCCCGAGAAATTTCTTCGACCGATTTACCCAAATCGAACTCCTTCAGAATGTTCGCGATCTGTGTGGATGTGAATTTGCTCTTCTTCATTTTTTGTACTGGTGAAATTAAACTCTTCGAGTCTACTTTCAACTTGTACTAGTTTTGGGGGAGCTTACAGCTGCACAGCAGCGACACATTTTAAAATTGAAAGCCAAAACCAACCGCGTCAAGAATCCAACGAGTCGTGTGGGAATGAAAATGCGTCCCTCGGCGGTGCAGCTTGAAAACACCATGGTATTTGGGACATGCCGCTGCTGCGCAGCTTGGCCGCCGTGCTCCGTGATGTTAGTAATATGAAGCTGCTGCGCAGCTCAGGCGCATCGTTGTGTTGATCAATAGCTCCATGAATTCACCCAGTCCAGCTGCGCAGCAGCGTTATGTCACTAACAATGGACTGGGAGAGAAACGAGCTGCGCAGCTGCGGCACATCCAAACGGACAAACACCTTGCAATAAGCCTGCATGAAGATACCCGAAAAAAGCAACGGAAACAGCAGGAGAGCCGAGGAACCGGAAACAGCTATCCACCAGGCCGATCAGAGGGAGAAGATACTCGGCTTAACAACCTGCGAAGGCGCCTTCTTCGTTATCTGTTAATACTAGCCTATTGTTTGGTTTAGAACTTTTTCAATGATTGCTGCTTGCGCGAAAGGTAAATATTCTTCATAAAATGTTGCTGCTCTTACATTTGTCAGCTTGCCTTCCGTTTCAGGAATGTTAATTTGAAACTCGTCTCGAATAACCCACCTGATTTTTATGTGAAAACTGTTCCAGTCTGGGATGTTTTATTTTGTGAGCCCCTTTTCGATAATACAATGAATAAAAGATTTTGTCACGATGCCGATACCCTTTACCCGTATACTTTGAGAGCCAACTTGATTCGCTTTCAAGTAAACGATATCACCTGCTTTTAGTAATGAAACTGCGTCATATAAATCCTTCGCATGATTGTAATCCCACCCAATAACAAAATTGTCGTCGTAAAAAAAGTCATCTTTCATTTCGTCTCCGTCCCAATTTGAACCTGCTCCAAAGATTGACATAGTTATTCTGTTTAATTTGTTTTTGTTCGTCTGTTTCTGTTACTAATACTGTTGTCGTGTCGCGAGATACCGCTGCTAAAGTTTTGGCGCTTGGCGAAGAAGCCGATTCCCAAGTACAAATCTTTCAAACCAACATAAAAGTTGATAGGAGGAGAATGTTCAATTAATCACCGAACCCACATTTTGCCATACGCCCGTTATGTGCTGCGTTTTCTTTTTTCGTCAAACGTTGTCCTTTAAAAATGTGATGATTTTCTCCTTGCGTTTTTGTATGTCTTGCTTTGTCCAAGTCATGTGCTCCTTTGTCATTTCTTGAATTTCTCGCTGTTGAACCAAGTGATTATATGTCGCCCTCTTGTCCGCAAATGGATTGTTGCCCACGGAACAGTTATGAGATTTCGAAAGTAGCAGGTAGTTCCCTAAACAGTCAATATACTGTTGTCTGAACTCCTCGTCATACTCGCAATATCCTGCTGCAACTGGCTTTCCGTCTGTCGGTGTTTGCGGAGCAATGTGTTCCAATTCAGGGCTAACAATTTTGTCAAAACGTGTCGGTGAGTAACCGCTTTTGCCTTGTCCTTCCAAATGGTTTTCGTATTTCCAAAGAAGATACTTTGCTGTCGAGTGAGGAATTGCCGCCTGAATAGAACGTTCAAATTCTGTGTCATTCCAATATGCCCACCACCAAGAGTCGCTACCTGTTTTTTTCATCCAGTCTATTCTGTCAATGATAGGTTTGATGTCCGGCTTCTCTGCTGTAAAATTCTGGAAGACATCATTTACTCTTGAAGTAATGTCGGCTCTTGTTCCAATCAAGCGATGTCGTAAAACGATGGATTCAAGTTTACTGCAAAGTTGATTTATTGTATTTGTCGGCAAACCGAACTTGTAAGCCTTGATTAGAAAAGGAATTGCGATTCCAATTCCTCCAAGTGTAATGAGTGAATGAACTTCTAATTGTTCTCTTTCGTCTTTGCCGAAGAAGGTTGTTAGATGCTCAAAGCTAATTGCTAACGATTGTGTGAAAGATTTTATAAATGGAATTGGGTTTCCGTCTGAAAGTATTTTATTGATTTTATCAATAGCGTTTGTTTCCCAAAGTGAATTGAAATGGACTCTTAAAGTGTAAACCAAAACATCATCTTCATTGATGTTGTATTCTATTGATGAAATTGATTTGTATATTTTTTCAAAACGGTTTTTGAGTTCTTCAATTAGAGATTCTTTTTCCTCGCCACCATAAAGATGAACATTGAACATAAATTGAGCTTTGATTATTTCCAAGTTCGAAGGTTTTTTGCCTCTATTGTTTTGGAAAATAAACATCTGAATAGCCTCCGATTCGTCTTTTACCGGATGTGTTGTGCAAGTTGCGTTTTGCACTGTGTTCAACATTTTTAGGAGGTAGGGTTCATCTTTGTTTTCTAATTGCAAAGCGAAAAAGTCAAAAGCATTTATAATTCTTTTGGCTGATGCAGTTTCAAGTCCGTTCCTATCTTTTTTGGTTTGGTCGATTACATAATCTTTGAATAATTGTTTGTCATAATGAACTGTTTCAAAACGATAGGTTGAATTACGTTTAATAATATCTTCAAAAACTTCCTGTTCGGTTTCTGTAAGTTTTCTAATTGAACTTAGCCGTTTGAATAGTGCAGAAAGAAAAATTACAATTGTTGTAAGTCTTTGCTGTCCATCAATTACGCCAAATATTTTGTCGGGCTTTTCTTCAAATAGAAAGTGTCCGAAGTAGTAAAAAGATTTCGTTGAACTCTTGTTGTAGTCCTCCAAGTCTGATAAAAAAACATTAACCTGTTTAGGCGTATTGCTTTTTTCAAATTCTGTGTCCCAAGAATATGCTCTTTGATAGGTAGGAACAAAAATTCTGTTCCCTGCTAACATTTGTTTTATTGTTGTTGATGCTTCCATTCTAAGTTATTCGTATCGGTATGAAAATCTGTGGTTGCGAGGCTACTATAGATAAATGATTTTCACATAGCAGGGTGGTGCTTCTTGTGAGGGCTTTTTGAGCAAGAACCTGAACACAAACTTGAAAGACCAGAATAATTGCTACCACAATACTTACAAACGTATTTTGATTTTTCACTTCCTTCGTAAAGTCCGTGTTTGTTGCCTTCTGGATTCTTTGAACAAGAACCCGATGTCAAACTTGAAACGCTGGAATACTTACTTCCGCACCATTTGCAATAAAAATTAGCCATTTTGTTTTGGTTTAAAAATTAGCGCCTACTCTGGTTGGTTTTCGGCTTCCCCGTTTTCTGCAAAGTTGGTTTGTCTTTCCTCCATATTATGTAGTGGTGAACGGCAGTCCCAACATTGCTGGTAACTCGATTATCGTATTATTTTTCTAGCTTCTTTATCTGTTATCCTTAAGTAAGGCTATGGGTGTTTTGCCCTTTGCTCCATCACACCCTATTCATTCAACCCAGTTGCAAAAGCGTTTGCACAAACAAGGCTTGGTGAAAAAATACCGCCTCTGTTACTCTCAGTGTTATTTTGTGCATTTAATAGCATATTGGAAAAAATAATTAGGATCAGTGAGCAACGTTAATGTATTGCCTTCAATAAAGCAAATACCGGTGAATAGTTTTATTTGTTAAGATTCTTCAACCTTCAAACAAGGTGCTGAATGTTTGCCGAATAAGGGTAACGCAGTTTCCCCCTCACCTCAACAAACTCACCCAACCCTTTTCCATCTTTGGATACGTTTTCCGGCCTTTATATTCCAGGGCGTACATATACACGCCGCCCGGGCAGGGTTTGCCAGTGAAAGTGCCGTCCCAGCCAAGCCTGGGGTCAGCGGTTTCGAAGAGTTTTTCGCCCCAGAGGTTGTAGATGCGGAGGCGGTATTCGCGGGCGCCGTTCAAAACGGGGAGGAAGACTTCGTTCTTGTTGTTGCCGTTGGGGCTGAAGGCATTGGGGATGTACACGAGCACGGTGTCGCGCATGCAGATGTCGAGCACGGCGGAGTCGGTGCAGCCACCTTCGTTCTGCAAGATCAGGCGGATGCGGTAGGCGCTGTAATCGGAGCTGTAGGTATGGGCGGGGTTCATGCCGGGGATATATGGCTGCGTTTGGCCGTCGCCGAAATGCCAGATGCCGGTGGTGCCGCCGAAACTCATGTCGGCGAAGCGGGCCGTGGGCTGGATATTGTTCAGGCATTCGGGCGACTGGGGGAAGACGCTGAAGGCCGCGCGGAGGTTGCGGTAGGCGGGGATGGTGACGGCCGTATCGCGCATGCAGCCGCTGAGCAGGTTGCGCACTGTCGCGCGGTAGCGGATGCCCGCAGGCGCCTGCAACCGCCTGGCGTCCGTCGGCGGAAGCGTATGCCAGGTGACACGGAAAGGTTCGTTCAGGGTGATGCCAAGTTCGGCGAAGCCCGGCTGTCCGTAGCAGGTGTCGCGGCTTACCTGGCTGGTAAAATAGAAGCGCTCAAACACATGCAAGGGCAGGCTGGTGCTGTCGGGGTCGGAGCAGCCGTCGCTCACCCGGAGGCGAACCACCGTGCTGCCGTTTGGGCTTTGGTAGGATTGCACCGCCGTTCCGGGCGCGCCTCCATTCCAGGCATAGCGGTAAGAGAAGCGGTCGCCGCCGCTGGCGCTGGCTGTGAGCAGGGCCGTTTCATCGGGGCAGAGGCTGTCGCGGTCGGAGCGGATGCCGGCGCGCAAGGTGTCCAGCACTTCCACTTCTAAGGGCAAGGTGGCCAGGCAAGCGCCCTGTTGCAAGCGGTATTGCAAGACATGTTGTCCCGATCCGGCGCGGCGCGGATTGAATACATTGCCGGTTAGTCCATTGCCGCTGTAAGTGCCGCCGGCCGGAGCCGCGCGCAGCACGAAGCCGGTATCGCGGAGGCAGGTTTGCGTCGGGGCGGCGTCCCAACGAAGGGCCGGAACCGTATCCACCCGCAGCATCACCGTGTCGCGGCAACCGTAGCGGCTGGTATAGGTAATCCGGTGGTTGCCGCTGCGCGCAATGGCAGGATTGAACAAGCCTTGCACTGCATTCGTGATGCCCGGGCCGACGAAGAAACCGCCGCTGAGGGGCGCTTTCAGGCGGAAGGCCGCACTGCTGATGCAGACGGCGGTATCGTTCTGAATGCCGGTGCCTGGCCGCACCACCACCACCATGCTGTCGGTACAGGCGCGCGATCGGTAATACACCCGGTGCGCGCCATAGCCGGCCAGGACGGGTTTGAAGAGTCCGGAAGGGTGCGCAATGCCTTTCCCGAACCAGCTGCCTCCGGAAGGCGCGATCTGTTGGTTGGCATGGGTGAGGCGGCGCCCGGTATCTTCGGCGCAAAGGAAAACCGTGTCTTTGCGGCCGATGCGCGTGGGCATCAGGGTGATATAGCGTAAATCGGTACAACGCCCGGCGCGGAAGAGCAGGGTATCAGTGTAAACCTTTTTTCCGAGGGAAGCAAAGAAAGCAGGATTGTAAACCGATTGCGTGCTGTCTGTAATGCCGCGGCCTTTCCAGCTGTAACCCACAGCCGGCCTGAATCCGTTGAGCATCACGGAGCCTGCGGAAGGGCAAAGCGTATCGCGCAGCGGACCTGCATCGGCCGCCAGGATGGTCAAGACCGTCGTGTCGCGACAGCCTCCGCCGGTGATGACGATGTTCCGGTTGCCGGGGCCGCCCATCAGCGAGGGATTGATGGTTCCCCAATAACTGTTCAGCAGGCCGGGGAACCAAACGAAACTGACGCCGATCGGGCTGAATTTCAGGGTGTGGAGGGTGGAACTTTCGCAGACCGTATCGCGCTCGGGAACGATGAGCGGTTCCACACGCACGTTCTTTTGCGAAGTGCAGCCTTTCCAGGTATAGGTGAGGCGGTAGAGCCCGACCGAATCGGGCGTGAAGATGCCGTTGGATGTCACTTTCGGGCCCGTCCACGTGCCGCCCGTCGGCCATACATGGTACAAAGGCGACGGCGGCGTATTCGGGCAGAAAACATTGTCGCCGTTCCAGATGCCGGTGGAGGTAACGAGCACAGTATCGGCGCAGTTGCTGATCTGGTACCAGACCTTGTGCGTGCCGCCTCCGCTGAGCGCCGGGCTGAAGGTGCCGTTCACCGCATCGCTGATGCCTTTGCCGTACCAGCGACCGCCGGCCGGGCTGGCGCGCAGGTTGAAAGGCGCAGACAGGTAACAGACCATGGTATCGGGCATGGCCTGGGGCGGAGCGAGCACCACCACATCGACGGTGTCGGCCGCCGGGATGGAAACGCCGTCCGTCACCCGCAGGATATAACGCGTTGTGGTGGTCGGACAAACGCGGTGCGGACCGGCACCGCTGAGGCTGCCCGGCGTCCAGGTATAGCGGTAATTGGCGGGCGTGCCGCCGCTGACCGTCGCGCGCAGCCAGGTGCAACCGTTCCGGCAGAGGGTATCGTCGTCGGCCTGGAGGTTTACCTGCAAAGGGCAGTCGGTGATGGAAAAGGTAAGGCGGCGTTTGAGTGTCCAGACACTGTCGCAGAAATCCTTGTAATACAGCGTCAGGTCGAGGTAATAGGTGCCGCTGCGGGTGAGCGGCGACGCGAGGTTTACGTTGAAGCGCGTGGCGGTGCCGCCGTTGCAGTTCGTGGCGCTGACCGATTGCACGGCCGGCGACTGGGTTCCGCTGAGTGTAAAAGACGATACCTTCACCGAATCGCAGGGGAAGGCGCGCCCGAGTAAAACCGACAAGGTGCTGAGGCTGCACTTGGCCGCAGCGGTGAGGGAAAGGGAAGGCGGGGTGATGACGGGCATATCCGCTTTCCAGCTCGCGTCCCAGCCGCCACAGGCGATGTTGTTATCGCTGTAGAAATAAAAAGTGAGGAAGCTGTCTGTGCTCTTTACCGTGCCCGGTGAAGTGCTGCCCGAATAGCGCGGACCCAGCTTGGGTGCCGAAGTGTCTTTGCCATCGTAGATCTGCAGGTAATCGTTGTCTTTTTCCGTGCAGAATGCGTTGAATTTCAGCGTGATGCTGCTGGCACCTGGTACGCTGATGGTGAAGATATAGCGCTCGTTATGGTCGTAATCCGATTGGTTCTTGCCCTTCTCGCTGTCTTTGAAGATGCCTTCGCAGGCCCTTACCCGTCCATTGGTCATATAATAGGTATTCTGCGCCGACAAGATGCCGGGAAAAAGCCAGAGACCATATAACAAGACTCTTTTCAACGTGTAATGGCGATATTGGGTGTGGTGATGCTGTTGCTCCAATTGCCGGCCCGGTCGCGCAGGCGGATGCGGAAGGCCGTGGTTTCGCTGTTGCCGGTTCCGAGCAGGAAGAGGTTGCGCAGCCGGATGGCTAGGCGGCCCTCGATGCGCAGTTGTTTATCGGTCGGTGCCTGGGGCGGTATGAAATATGCATCGGCTTTCTGGAAGCGCTGATCCTGTACTTCCAGGCTGTTGATATCGGGGTTGATTTCACCCAGGTCGCCATCTCCGTCTTCGTAGCGCACATAAATCACCAGGCTGTCGGTAAACTCTTTCACACTGCTGCGGCTCAGGCTGTCGAGCGAAATGAACGGCACCGGATTCACGGGCACGGGTTCCGCTTCCTTGCAGGCCGATAAGCCAGCGAGCCATACCAGGGCCATGTAAAGCTGAATCTTCATATCAGACGGATAGCCAGGTATTTCTTGAGGAAGAACATCGCGTCGCGGTTGGGTATTTGGGTGCCCGCGTTGACGCCATCGGAAGCGCTGATCTGCAGCCAGACCACATCGCCTTTTTGCCAGGCGGTGCTGCTGAATGGAATGCGGAATCCAAACACTTCATTTTGCCCGTACAAGCTTTTGAAACTGCGTCCGGATGCCTGAAAATTCAGGCTTTGTTCCAGGGCAGGGTCGAAGCTTTCCGGTGTGAGGGAATAGTTGATTTTCACACCACTGAGTGCGCCCTGGGTGGCTTTGTCATCGGCCAGGCAGATCCAGAGTTCCGCGGCCTGTCCGTAAGGAATCTGCACTGGTTCGTAACGACCGGAGCGCGGATATTCCGTGCTGCCATTGACGGCTGTGAAACCTAGTACCTGCGGCGGCTGATCGGCGGTGGCGGGCATCTTGCCGTGGGCATCGGGCGCTCCGGCGGCAATCCAGTTGCGGATGTTTTGCAGGTATTCGCCTTTCCGCGCGGGCCAGTCAGAGCCCGGATCGACCACCAGGGGCATGATGCCCGAATTGCCGCCCAGGTCTACCGTCATGCGGTACCAGAGCATGCTCAGATCGGGATTGCCGGGAACTACCCGCGCCGTGAAGGTTCCAGCGGAATCGTTCTTGATTGGCGGTCGGAAGAGGAGGGTATTGTAGCTGCCTTCCAGGGTGCGGAAATCGGGTTCGAAGGTGCCGTCGTGGCAGCCGCTGTTGGCGCAGGTGGGCTTGAGGATGCGGGCGTATATGCCCTTGAAGCTGTTCGGATCGGCCGCTGCAGCGGTGTCGCCCGGATTGTTATTCTTTCCTCCGGAAGGAAAGGGATTCGGTTCCCGTTCGGCGCGTTTCGTGCAGCCGAAGAAAGCGAGTTGGAGGGCGATGAAGAGCAGGCCGTACTTCATATCCGGTCGAAGAGGGAACGGGCCAGCGGATCGAGGTAACCGGCGTTCATGGCCTCGTCTTTCACCCCGAGGATATGGGCGATGGTGGGTACGATATCCGTCAGGCGGCCCACGCTGTTGTTTTCATTGCCTACGACGAGGTTGCGCGGCACATTCGGCCCGGCCATCAAGCCCCATACACGCAGCGCATTGGCATCGCTGTGGTCGTAAGCGTACCAGTCGTTATCGTCCTGGATGGGGTTGGGATTCAGGTTGCGTCCGCACTCCGGCGCCACGATCAGGGTGGTCTTGCCGCTCATTTCGGGAATGGTGCGCTGGATGCGGTCCCACAACCAGCCTGTGGCATGGTCTGCCCGGTGCAGGCTTTGCAGGTAGCCGGTGAAATTGCTGTGGCAGCCGTCAACGGCGCTCATGTTCACCACCAACACCTTGGGTTTGAATTCGCGGAGCACTTCGGCGGCCATGCCGATGGAGAAAGCATCGCCGTTGTCGGTCACCGGTGGGAAGGCGATTTGTCCGGATTGCAGTCTGCGGTACACATCGCGCATCCATTCCTTGATGCGGGTGCGTTCTTCGGGCGTATTGCGCACGCTGTCGAAGCCGGAAGCCTGCAGGTTGAAGCTGCGGTCAAGGAATTCCTTCATGGCGTACATCGGCTGCAGGTCTTCGTCGCTGTAAGGCTTGGCATTGCTGAGCACATCGATGCCCGCTGAACCAAAGGTAACGGGAGCTGCGAAGAAGTTTCCGCCGTACGCAAGTCCGTACTCGCTGTGATCGCTGGCGTTGAGCAGGGGCGTAGAATTGCCGATGGTATTGCCGATGAACCAGCATTCACTGGCTTTGAAGCCCGCATGCCGGCGCAGGTATTCGAAAAGGGTAGGGAAGCGGGGACGAACCTTCAGGCCCTGGGCGGTGGCCTGGTTGCCGGTCATCAGTGCGGTAAGGCCGGTATAATGCCCGGCGCTTTGGGCGCGCATTTCGGCGAACAAGGTTCCCTGGCTTTGCAGCGATTGCGACAGGAGGCGGGGAATGGGTTGCCCGCCCTTGTGTCCGCCCGGTGCCGTGGTACCGTAGGCTATTTTCGTGGCCGGCGCTGCGCCTTCGAGCAGGTTGTACATGATATTCCCCTGCACTTTCACATCCTGGCTGTCGTCGAGGTAGCGCTGCAGCACTGCTTCCTGTTGGCGCACACCGCCGGCGAACATCACCAGCACCACATGATCGGCCAGGGGCGTATTGGTGCGGGCGAAGAGCCTTCCCGAGGGTAAAATGTAGGGGGCTGCTGCGGTGCCCGCGGTGAGCAATCCGGCTTTCTTAATAAATTCCTTGCGCTTCATATCGTTCTGCTTGTTCTCGGGTAATCAATAAAAGGCGTATTCGTCGCTCGCTGCGAAAGCGGTGAAAACCATTTCGACCGTGGCATCGTTGCGGTTGCGGATAAAATTGCGGAACCAGGCCCGTTCTGCTTCGCCCGGCCTGCGCAGATAGAAGCGGCGGTAGGCCATGTTGATGAAGCTGTCGGTTTCGGCCCGCATGAAAGTTTCGTCGGGCATTTGGATCCCGGGTTTGTTGAAATAGTTGCTCAGCAGCATTTCCCAGGCCAGCGTGCGGTCGCCGATGCTTTGCACCACCTGTTGGGTCTTGTACAACTGGTTCGGTGTGATGGGTTGCTGGTACAGATTGGTGTAGAGGATGCTGATATACTCGCTTTCCGACTTGCGTTTCGTTTTCTGCGTTTTGTCTTCGTACACCACTTGATCCTGCAGCCCATAGCGCAGGGTTTCCTTCTCGGTGCAGGCGGCGAGCAAAGGCAGTAGCAGGAAGGACATTTTAACGGAACTGGGCATATTCATCGCTTTGTAGGGCTTGTTTTTGAACTTCCATCAGATCGCCGCTGAGCCGGTAGGGGGGCAATACCCGGAACAGTTCGCCGGTGGAAGGTTCGCGCTGCAGCAAGGTAAACCAAACCCAGCGCACCTGGGCTTCGTAAAACTCGCTGCTTTCGGTGAGGGCGCGGAGGTATTCGTTGCGGTTGGTACAGACGATGCCGTGGATGACGGCGGGTTTATTGTATTCGATTACATCGTAGGCGCGGTTGAATTCGTCGCGGGTGGGCAGGCGGTTGAAGAGGTCGTCGTAGCTCGCGTTGACGAAGTTGAAGCTGTTCATGTTGATGACATCGTAGATGCCGTTGTTCATCATGTAGCTGCACATTTCGCCGAAGCTGATCTTGCCGAGGCGGTAGTTGCGGCGGCTTTTCAATACATTTTCATAGGATGCGGCCTGGTTGCGTGCGGAAAACACACCGACGGAATCGCCGTTGAGGCGGGCGATGGTTTCGGCGAAGCGGGCGTTGCCGAGGCGCAGTTGCAGTTCACCATCGTCGGCTCCTTCCAGGAAACGCGCTTTCATCAGTTGGTAGATGCGTTCGCAATAGGCGTGGCGGTAGCTGCTGTCGCCCGGGTGAAAGCTGGTATCGCTTTGGAGGCGGGTGATAAGGCGGCGGCGTATGGAAGTGCTCAGGGCAGAATCGCGCAGTTCCTGCACGGCTGCCTGGCGTTCGGTTTCGGTGGCTTCACGGCCCAGGAGGTCGATGAACAGGCGGTTCACATAATTCTCCACGCGCAGGGTGGTGATGCCTGAATAATCGGGTTGCAGGTTGCCAGGAATCAGCACATCCACCGACTTCTCACAAGCGGCGAACAGGCCCATCAACAGGCATACCATCCCCCCCCGGATGATGCTCACAGTTTTCAAGGTTTTTCAAAGATAGAAAATTCCCGGAAGGTCAACCCTTATGGTCGACCTCCCATGCTCGAAATAGAACTTCCAAACATGTGCGCAAAGACATCTGGAATTTGCTCTCTCTGCGGTCTTTGCGTGTTTTCCCCTTTGCGGTCTCTGCGTGAACCTTAGCTTCGGACTGTTTCACGCAAAGCACGCAAAGACAGTCTGCCGGCAACGTATTCCCGTATAGATTTTATTACCCAGTGCTTCGGCCAGAATTGGTTAGCACGCAAAGAGCGCAAAGACATCGGGAATCTGCTTTCTCTCCGGTCTTTGCGTGTTTTCTCCTTTGCGGTCTCTGCGTGAACCCTTTGTTTTTTTCACGCAAAGCGCGCAAAGACATTTTTCGATTACCTACGTCGTATCGATTTTTACATCCCTGGATTTCAAGGACCCGGCCTTCCCGTGTCGTATATCTTTTGCTCAACAATTATTACGCGGACCCCTACCCGGTTCTTCCGGGTCGCATGTCACCGAAAAAATACATTATGAACGTATCTTCGTGATACCTGCCTTATCATATCAGCTTTGAAGACCTGCATTATCACCTTTTGCTGCCTCTTAACGACGAACGTGTTGGCCCAAATACCCACGCAGGGCCTGGTCGGTCATTACCCGCTCGATGGCAATGCATATGATCAGACACCGCCTGCAAGGCATGGAATGCCCGTGTTCACGGCTGCAAGCGCGGATCGATTCGGCTCACTCGGGAAAGCCTTGTATTTCAATGGCAACAATGCCCATGTTGAGATTCCGCACACCTTTGATTTCTTCCCGCGCAGCATCCATTTCTGGTTCTATGCAGCTCCGGGAGATTACAGCGAATGGAAAACGATCTTCTCTTTGGATAATCCGGACCTGGAATGCGGGCTGGCGGTTGCCATGTTGCGCGAAGTGAACAACCGGCTCAGCCTACAGCTCAGCCTGGCCGATGTCTGGAAAAGTTTCGATGTAGTGCCTGGCATGTGGTTTCATGTGTCGATGTGTGCATCGGCCGACCGAACCATACAATTCCGTATCAACGGACAGCTGCGCCACACCGAAATCCTCAGCAATTTCCTGACTTCTGTAAACGGGAAAAACAGCATTATACTGGGTGCAGGAAGAGAAGCATCCAACCGCTTCTTTCACGGCGCTATGGACGAGTTGCTCATCTACAACCGTTGCCTTGCGGATTATGAAATCGATTCCATCGTACAACGAGGCAGTTTCTTCGCGCCCCTGCGCATCTATCCCAATCCGAGCCCGGGCCTGTTGCGGGTGGATTGTGGCGGGCAATTCACCCGACTCGAGAATCAGACATTTTACGTCACCAATCTACTCGGACAGCAATTGCTCCGGCAACCGGTTCAACAGCCCCGGTTTGAAATAGACCTTATGGCGCTGGCCGGCAAGGGCATGTATCTGGTCTATTTCCGGGATGCGGATGGCAGGGTTAGCGATTTACAAAAAATCGTGGTGCCCTAGCGAAGGCCCGTAAACTACAGGGTGTACCATGCGCGGTGGAACCAAGCCGATGCTAAAGACAGCTGTGCTTACCCCACCCACGGATTTTTTAACTCTCACCTTGCACGTATTTTACGACCCGGCTTTTCCGGGTACTACATTCAGGCTTCGCGATTTATACGCGAATTCCTACCGGGCCTTCCCGGGTCGCATATCATTTCCCCTCTATCAAATGCACGACCCCGCTCACCTGCGCATTTCGTCCGCTGGGGCTGTGGCTTAAGCGGATGATATAGTAATAGGCGCCGGCCGGACAGGCTTCGAATCCATTGTCAAATCGCCCGTTCCAGGGCGTGCCGCCGGGTAAATCAAACCGGTAAATCAACTGACCCCAGCGGTTGAAAATTTCACAACTGCCGCCGTCCCAGCCTTTAACGATGGGTTGGAATACATCGTTCGTTCCGTCGCCGCCGGGAGTGAAAACATTCGGCACCTGCAGGGTTTCGTTTTCACAGGAGTCGAAGCGCAGGTGCAAGGTATCGGTATCGAAGCAGCCAGCGCTGTCGCGCAAGCGCAAGACGAGGGTATCGCTGCGGCTGATGCTGACCCAGCCTCCGGGAGCAGGCCGGTTCCATTGCAGGCTGCCGCCGCCCGGTGTATCGCGCCGGATGCGGAAGATGCTGCCACGGCATAATGCGCTGTCAGGTCCGAGCGCAGCCTGTGGCCCGCGCCGCACGTTGACGATACCCGTGAGCGTATCGCCCGGGCAAGCCGCTTTTCCGGTTTCAATCCAGGCCTGAACGCGGAAGCTGCCGCTGCGGCCATAGCGGTGTGTGCCGTCGGCGCCGCTGAATCCATTCCCGTCGCCCAGGTTCCAGGCCGGTCGGAGGACGGTATCGCCGCGCAGGGCAAAACGCAGCAGGCTGTCGGGATGGCAAATCGGATTCGGCGCAAGCTCCATGCGGTACAGACGGTTCACCGCGCCCGCGGCACCGAGGCTGAAGGCGAATGCTTCGCCTTGCCCGAGTCCGTAAGCGGCGGCATACACCGGCGAATCACATTCCAGGCGATGGGCGCCCGGTGCCACGGCCAATACCGCTTCAGACCAGGCTCCGCAGGCAGAGGGCACAAAACTGGCTGCCGGAATGGTGTTGCCGTCGATCTTGCACGATGCGCGTGCGGCATTGGGAACGGCCAACACCACATAATGGCGGTATACACCCGCAATATTCGGCGCATGCCACCAGGCTGTTTTCACACGTTCGGCGCTGCTGAGGGCATTGAGCATATACGGATCGCCCAGGCCTGCCGTGTGGCCATTGCAAGGACCACTGCGGCTGAGTTGCACAGCATGCAAGGCCTGGCTGCTGTTCAGGCAGAAACCGGCTGCATTGGGCAGGGGCGTCCACGATTCACCGCGGTTGAGATTCTGCGCCGGTAGAGCGCCCGCCTGAATGGCTGTGCCGTCACGGTGGGCGGCCACGCGAAAGCTGCCTGGAGCGCTCTGTTCAGGTGCCGGCAGCAGGTAATAATCGCGCTGCCAGTGGCTGATGGGAATGGCCTGTTCGTAGATATGGTCGGATGAAGCACAGGAGGCTTCGTTGGCAAAACGGATACCGGCGCTGCCCTGGAAAACAACAATTTTCCGACAAGATTCCACGACGCGCACCCGGGTTCCGCCCAGGCTGCCGCTGTCGCGGGCACGGAGCGGATAACTGCCGCCGCGGTTCAGGGTGATGGCAAAGGGAACTCCAGGCGGGCGTCCGCTGGCGAGGGTAACGGATGGGGTTATTTCGATGCGCGTATTGTCTTCCGTAGCGCCGATGACCGCCATGGATGGCCTTCCGACTGCTCCGGCGGGTACATTGAGCAGGTATTCAGGTGCCGGTGGAATTTTTGACAATCCCGTGATGGCAGCCGCACCGGCGCTGCCCGGCCCGACGCTGAGGGCCACGGCAAACACGGGTTTGTCGCTGCTGATACGCACAGCACGGTCTTGGATGGCATTGCCTGCGTCAGGGTAAACCAATACCGAAGGGATGTTCAACACAGCAGAACCATTAGCCGCAAAACTGAAGCTTTGGCTGTATCCTTTTTGCAGAACGCTGATGGTGCCTTTGGCGGCTTGCGGACCGCTGAGCAGGATTTGTACAGCAGCGGGCTGGCTGATATTCTCGAGGTACACGGCCCAGTGTTCGGTATCGAGCTGGGAGCTCTGGGCCTGCAGCAGGCAGGGCAGGAGAAAGGGGAGTATGAGTCGCCGCACCGTTCCCACAAATATACAATGCCTGTTCCCGACGGTTGTCGTTTTGAATGGTCCGTTTGCCTTTTTTCAGACACGGCCCTGAAGTTTGGAATTACTTTTGCAACTGACGCAAAAACTCAACTACTCCAAGATGAAAAAACTCAGTATCCTGTTACTCGTCTGTCTTTCTGCCTTCGGGCTGTACGGGCAGACGGCCCAGCTGATCGAAAAAGTCGAGGCCCAGCCGGGAAAAGCCATCATTCCGTTTGAGAAGTACAAGCTTCCCAACGGGCTTACCATCATTGTACACGAAGATCACAGCGATCCGATTGTGCACCTGATGGTTTCCTACCACGTGGGTTCAGCGCGCGAATTGCCCGGTAAGAGCGGTTTCGCCCACTTCTTCGAACACATGCTGTTCCAGGGGTCTGAGCACGTAGCCGATGAAGAACATTTCCGCATCATTTCGAATGCCGGTGGTGAAGTAAACGGCAATACCACCCGCGACCGCACGGTGTATATCCAGACCTTCCCCAGCAATTTCACCGAAACCGGTTTGTGGATGGAAGCCGACCGCATGGGTTTCCTGCTTGGTGCCTTCACCCAAAAGAAATACGAGATCCAGCGCAGCACGGTTAAAAACGAAAAAGACGAGCGCTATTCGGGTCCTTACGGCTTCCTGCAAGAAGTAAAAGACCAGAACCTCTATCCGCCGAATCATCCTTACAGCTGGCCGGTAATCGGTTATGTGGATGACCTCGACCGGGTGGATTCAAACGATCTCAAGAACTTCTTCCTCCGCTGGTATGGCCCCAACAACGCTACCGTAGTGGTGAGCGGCGACGCCGATGCCAAGCAGGTGGTTCAGTGGTGCGAAAAATACTTCGGCAGCTTCAACCGTTGCCCCGAAGTGAAGAAGCAGCGCGTTTCTCCGGTGATCATTCCCGAAAGCCGTTTCGCTACTTTTTACGATGGAAAAGCTTCCGTTCCGGTGATCATGGCCAGCTGGCCCGGACCTCCGGTGTATACCAACGACGAACCTGCCCTGGATATCCTGAGCATGCTGCTTGGCGGTGGCAAGAGCAGCCCGCTGTACAAGCGTTTTGTTGAAGCGGAAATTGCCCTGCAGGCCAGTGCCAGCAACAACCCGATGACCAATTTCAACCACGAACTGGCTGGAGAATTTGCGATTACCATCGCCGGTTATCCGATGTCAGACGTCAACTTCCTCCGCAAAAAGATGTTTGCCGTGGTAGATAGTTTTGAAATCATCGGCTTCAGCGACGAAGATTTGGAGCGCGTGAAGAACGACCTCGTTTCGAATTTCTACGGCGTTTTCGAAAGCGTGGAAAGCAAGGCTGCGGTTTTGAATGAATACAATTATCTCCTTGAAGGCAAGAGCTTCAACCTGCAAGACGATATTGAACGCTACCGCCGCGTTACCCGCGAAGATATCCTCCGCGTATACCGCCGCTACCTCAAAGGCAAAGGCGCCAGCGTGGTGATCGTAGAACCCGATCCCCGCAAATACACCGACCCCAGTTTCAAACCCAAGCCATACGAAAGCTTCAACCCGAATGCAGGCCTCACCAATCCGGCCCTGGAAGCGGAATACCAGAACCTGAAATACGTGCGTCCGGTCGACAACTTCGACCGTTCGGTAATGCCCAAGCCGGGCCCTGCCAAACCGGTTACGGTTCCTGCCTTGTATAAGGAGAAACTGTCCAACGGACTTGAAATCGCAGGAGCGGAATCTTTTGAATCGCCCCTGGTGTTTATCTCCTTCAATATCGACGGCGGCCACCTGGTAGAAGGCACAACCGTGAAAAACGGCACCGCCAGCATGACAGCCGATATGATGGGTGAGGGTACCAAGAACCGCAGCGGTGAACAGCTCAGCAAAGACCTGGAGAAACTCGGTTCGAGCATTTCGTTCAGTGCAGGAACCACTTCAACCAATGTATCGGTAGCCTGCCTGAAGGAAAACCTTGACGCAACCATGGCGATCCTGGAAGACATGCTCTTCAATCCGGCTTTCCCCACGACCGAGTTCGACCGCACCAAGAAGCAGACGCTGGAAAGCTTCAATTTCATGAAGAACCAGCGCGGTGCGGCCACGCAGAACGCCTGGTCTGCCATCATGAACTACGGTACGCCTTTCGGAACCATGGCCTCCGGTCTGGAGAAGGAAGTGGAGAAACTGACGATTGAAGACCTGAAGGCTTACCATGCCAAGTATTATGCACCCGAACTCACCAAGGTAGTAGTGGTAGGCAGTGTAACGAAAGACGAAGCCATCAAGTCGCTCGGATTCCTGAACAAGTGGAAACCTACCGGTGCTTCCTTCACTGCACCGGCTGCACTGCCCAAGTGGGAGAGCAACCATATTTTCATGGTCGATTTCCCGAATTCGGAGCAGTCGGATATCCGCATCGGATTCAACGCGCTGCCTTACGACGCGACCGGAGAATTCTTCCGCGCCCAGCTGATGAACTTCCCCCTCGGCGGCAACTTCAACTCGCGCATCAACCTCAACCTCCGCGAAGAAAAAGCCTGGACCTACGGCTCGCGTGCCGGTTTCAGCGGCGCTTACCGCAATCTCACCGGCAACTGGACTTTCGGTTCCAGCGTGAAGGCACAGGCAACCGACAGCGCCATCCGCGAAGTGATAAAAGAAATCGAACGTTACAAGAAAGAAGGCATGACTCAGGAGGAATTCGAGTTTACCCGCAACTCCATCCTGGCCAGTCAGGCGCTCGATTATGAATCAAACGGACAGAAGGCCGGATTCATTTACAATATCATCAACCGCAACCTGCCGTCAGATTACACCCGCCTGCAGGAACAGATTCTCCGCGACATCAAGCGCGAGGAACTGAACGCCCTGGCGAACAAGCTGCTCAGCACCGACCGCATGGTGATCCTCGTGGTAGGCGATGCAGCTACCCTCAAGCCCAAGCTCGAAAAGCTCGGCTACGGCAAAGTACAAATGCTCGACGCCTTCGGTCAGGGCAAATGGAAAGTGAACGCCAAGTAAGATCCTTCACAACCGCAAAACGAAAAGGGCCGTCATACCGACGGCCCTTTTTTTATGCTTGTTTTGGCTTGCTGCCTGAGCAGGTATTTGCGCGTTACTCGTTCGACTCTGCTGTGCCGGCTACAAATTCACGTGGTTCGAATTCACCTTCCCATTTGGCTACTACACAGCTCGCCAGGCAGTTGCCGACTACGTTCACGGCGGTTCGGGCCATGTCCATCAACACATCCACCCCGAGTATCATAGCGATGGGCCATTCGGGCAGATCGAAGGTTGCAGCCGTGCCGCTCAGGATAACGAGGGAAGCGCGGGCCACTCCGGCAACGCCCTTGGATGTAAGCATGAGGGTAAAAACGATCAGCAATTGCTGCCCGAGGCTCAGGTGGATGCCGCCGGCTTGTGCCAGGAAAATCGAAGCAAGGGAAAGGTATAAGGTTGTGCCGTCGAGGTTAAAGCTGTAACCGGTAGGCAATACGAACGAAACGATTTTCCGCGGTACGCCCAGTTTTTCCATGTTTTCCATCGCTTTGGGCAAGGCGGCTTCGCTGCTCGCGCTGGCAAAGGCAATGCCCACTGGTTCACTCACGGCGCGGATGAACTGGCGTATCGGCAGCTTGATCAGCAGCGCCATCGGAAGCAATACCAGGAAGATGAAAGCAACCAAGGCGATATAGAGCGTGGCGACCAGTTTGAGCAGCGGCGCGACGACATCGAAGCCCATGGTGGCGATGGTATGCGCAACGGCACCGAATACGCCAATCGGAGCGAAGAACATCACCAGGTGGGTGAACTTGAACATGACCGCGCTGAGGCTTTCACACCATTCTAGCATCACGGTTTTAGTAGGCCCGCCAATCATGGCCAATGCCAGTCCGAAGAAGATACTGAACACCACCACCTGCAGAATCTGGCCTTCTGCGATCGACTTGGCGATGTTTTCGGGGAAGGTATGGAGCAGGATTTTTTCCCAGTTCTGCTTTTCAGGATTGGGTTTTGGATTGACATCGCGCTGTTTGCCATCCACCTTGAAAACCAATTGGCCATCGGTACGCGATTCAACAGCGATGCGTTCGGCTTCTATCGTCTCAGCTCCTTTGGCAAAAACCGGCATGGGTATGCCTTTTCCGGCACCGCTCAGGTTGATGGCGGCCAGGCCTATGAACAAGGCTGCGGTCGTAATCACTTCAAAATACAGGAGCGATTTCCAGCCCAGTCGGCCGACCTGCCTGATTTCGCTGTGGCCCGCGATTCCAACCACGAGTGTAGCGAAGAGCAGGGGAGCGATGATGGTTTTGATCAACTGGATAAAGATTTTGCCGGTCACTTTCAATGCGGCACCGGCTTGCGGCAGCAGGTAACCGAATTCGCCGCCGAGGATCATAGCCGCTGCGATCCACACCGTGATACTGCGTTTGCGGATGGCGTGGATCAGCAACAGGATTTCAGCGCCCCAGCGCAGACCGTCCTGCAGGGCAGCAGGCGCATCGGCATACCAGGCGATGGCTGTACCGAGAAACAAAAGGAGCATGGGGGGAACAGGGTGCAGGAAACGCTTCATTCGGGTGCCAAAGTAAGCAGATTTCAGCCAGACCTCAGGCACGGGTTTAGTGCTTAATATTGGACAAAAACAGGATTTGTGGATAAGCTCAAAGGCCGATTTCACAGTGTGGGAACAGGTCGCTCTTTATTTTTGGCCTGCTTATTGTTTAAGCTATGAAGATGAAAGCATACATTCTCGGCATTGCATTGGTGCTCACTGCTGCGGCAGCATCGGCCAATCCGGCAGATTCCATCGGCCGCCGCATGGTGGATGGCCGCAACCATGTAGTGCATAAGATAGAAAGAGGAGAGACCCTGTACGGCCTGTGCCGCGAGTACAGCGTCAGTGCAGAAGAGATAAAGAAAGCGAACCCGGGTATAGAGTCGGCGTTCAACGTGGGTCGTGAAGTGTTGATTCCGCGCAAATGGAATGGCAGTACCGCAGCAAATCCGGTGAAGCCAACACCGGTTACTCCGGCCCCGGCCAATCCGACACCGGCTGTTGATCAGCCCATGGCCGGCGCGCCTGCAACGAAGAATACCGTGCACACGGTTGCTCCCGGTGAAACCCTGAGCGGTATCGCCAGGAAATACGGTGTAACCGTGCAACAGATTAAGGAAGACAATAACCTCCGCACCGATGGCGTGAACATTGGTCAGAAGCTAACGATTAAGGTGAAGAGCAACGGTACGCAACCCATTGCGCCGGTAAGCACAGAGCCAATTCAGGTTACAGGTGATGGCAATGGCAACGGCAATTCCGGCAACGGCACCCAGCCACGCGCCAGCATCAAGCCTGCAGAAAATACAGATCCGGGAATCCCGGCTGAAAGCAATGGCCGCAGCCGCGACGCTGATCAGGGCACTGAGGTAAATGAAGATGTGAAAGCATCCATCATCGTGCGCGAAGGCATTGATCAAACCCGGAACTATCTGTTGCATCCGTCGGCCCGTGTCGGAACCATTGTAATGCTCACCAATCCGACCACCAATGTACGGGTGTTTGCCAGGGTGGTAGGCAATTACCGCAATGCCGAAATGCCGGGCATCGGTGTTCAGGTTACCCAGGCCGTGCGCGATGCACTGGCATCGGGTAGCAGCGAATTCAATCTCCGTTTGAACTACGCCCGCTGATACGGGCCATGCCCTTGTCTGCGATGCATTTTCTCCGGCCTGACCGGATCCTCGTAACAGGGCTGGGTGTCGCAATGGCCGGTATCTTGTTTTCGCCGGCACTCGGTTCTTTTGGAATCATCCTGGCGATGGCGGCGGCTTTGTGGTCGCTGTTCCGGAAAGATGCGATTGAGGTTCAGCAAGGAACCAGGCCTTCAGTTTATTGGTCCTTTTCCATTCTCATTATATGGTTAGCTGCGGTTTCCGTCTTCACCGGCTGGGACAAGGAAAGTACCCGGCTCTTCATTTTGAAATTGCCCCTGCTCTTGTTGCCTTTGTTGTTGCACGGAGCGCAGCGCCTGACAAGGGCACATAAGGCAATTCTGGCATCCATAGCCATCTGGAGTGTTTATGCGGCGGCAACTGCCAGTACATTGGTTTACCTGTCCGATATGGAATGGTACAACCAATTGGTATTGGAATCGAAGCCCATGCCGGTATTGGTGCGCATGCACCATATCGAATTCAGTGTTTTCCATGCTGGTTCGGTATTGGCGGGTTTATGGCTGTGGAGCGGAAGGAAAAACAGTTCCTTACCGCAGATATTCCTTTGGTTCACTGTTTTCGCCGCCGCTGTTAACCTGCTAACGATCCATCTCTTGTCTGCCCGCACCGGATTGGTATCCCTTTACGCCGGTTTGGCGTTTTGGGCAATGTTGGCGGCAAGGCATCAATTGAAGCGTTTTTTCTGGCCCGCATTGGGCGCATTGCTCATTGCATTGCTGGCCTTCCGGTTTTTGCCCAGTCTGAACAACCGCCTGCGCAATTCGATGGAAGATTTGCAGACGGTCAACCGGAAAACAGACCCCAACGACCGCTCTTTTGCCCAGCGCGTGGAAGCCTGGAAGGCAGCTGCACATATCCTGCAGGAAGCGCCATTTACTGGTCTCGGCATGCACGACCTCAGCGGAGCCATGGACGCAGCGCATACCGCTCAGCAGAGCCGTGTTTTGCCATGGAACCGCAAGATGCCGCATAACCAATACCTGGAAAGCGGCATACAGGGTGGATTTCCGGCAATACTCCTTTGCCTCCTGGCCGTGTTGCTGCCCTTTTTTGCCGCTTGGCGGAATGGCAACCACATGGGATTTGCTTTCTTTGCGATGGCTGCGCTGGCCTTCGTTTTTGAAAGCCTGATGGAGCAGCAATCGGGTGTATTATGGCTGGTTTTCTGGACAGTCTTCAGCGCTTCCACAAGAAATAAACAGGAAACTCTCTCATAATACTTGCATTTGAGGGGGAGAATTCCCATCTTTGCAGCCCCAAAATAAGGAATATTATGTCACGCATCTGTGATCTGACCGGAAAGAAGCCACTGAAAGGGAACAACGTTTCCCACTCCAATCGCAAGACCAAGCGCAGGTTCAACCCGAATCTCCAAACCAAGCGCTTTTTCCTGCCGGATACGGGCGAATGGATTACTTTGAAGGTGAGTACCTCAGCTATGAGGACCATCGACAAGATTGGTATCATCGCGGCACTCGACCGCTTGTTTAAGAAAGGAAGCATCTGAAATGGCTAAGAAAGGCAACAGGGTTCAGGTGATACTGGAATGCACGGAGCACAAGACTTCAGGTCGCCCCGGCACCAGCAGGTATATCACCACCAAGAACAAGAAAAACACTCCCGAGCGTATCGAATTGAAGAAATACAACCCGATTCTGCGCAAGATTACCGTTCACAAAGAAATC
>Ga0209990_10000915_pt1 | contig 27066 bp, 19 predicted proteins | sample NOAtaG_6_FD_187304 | JGI IMG/M metagenome (GOLD analysis project Ga0209990, IMG submission 187304) | Freshwater lake microbial communities from Lake Erie, under a cyanobacterial bloom - NOAA_Erie_Diel5S_2200h metaG (SPAdes) (version 2) | ecosystem: Environmental > Aquatic > Freshwater > Lake ...
GGCACATTGTAAATTATGTTCTCAGTATTCCATTCGAGCCGGAGCCGGGTGCAACTGGTGTGGCGTCAGTGCCTGCTGGTTCTTCGACCGATACTGCGGCTCCTGCTGCTGGTGAGTGACATTGATTTTGGCTTTCAGTCTCTGAAGTGCGTGTTGTCTCGTCAGTGGTTGGAGAAGTCACGTGAAGAAGTTTTGGGCTTTGTTTTTCTGGTTCTGGCCGCTGGTGGCCTTGTATGTGTGTCTGATAGCGCCGGGGAACAATTGGTGGTTTCCCAGCAAGCCTCTTTCGACGATGGGGCATCAGATCGACGGGTTGTTTTATTTGATTCTGATCATTGTGACGGTGACTTTCGTCGGGACGGAGTTTGCGCTCGGCTATGCTCTGTGGAAGAGCGCGACGAAGGAAGCCGGGCATCGAGCGTGGTTTTCGCACGGCAGCCATAAGCTGGAGGTCATCTGGACAATCGTTCCGGCGTTCGTCCTGGTGTTTATCTCCCTGACGCAGTTGGACGTTCTTGCGGACATTCGCGTGCTGGCGCGTTTCCCTGAGTCCGTGAAGGAAGCTCCGGTTGCCGAGGTGATGGCTCGACAGTTTGAGTGGCGGATTCGGTATCCGAAACCGGGGACCGATCTGATGACCTCACCGCAGCCGGGGGATCTGTACTTCGTGAACGAGGTCCATGTGCCGGCGACCGTGCCGACCATGATCAATCTTCGCACACAGGACGTTCAGCATGCTTTCTTTGTGCCCCGTCTTCGCGTGAAGCAGGATGCTGTGCCCGGTTTGATCATTCCGGTCTGGTTTGAGATTGAGGAAGCGGGAGAGTACGAGCTGCTGTGTGCCGAGCTGTGTGGTTGGGGCCATTACAAGATGAAGGCTCGCATCATCGCGGAGTCACCCGAAGGTGTCTCTGCTTATCTGACGCGGCTTGAGCGTGAACAGAACGAGGATGGCGTTCAGGAAGCCGAGACAGCCTCGGTGGAGTGATCAGTTCAGGTGTTTCGTTTTTCAGTTTTTGGCACTGGTTGAAATTCAGGCGGTAAATCAAGATGGCAACGATCACACCGGCCCTTGAGACTCATGGACACGAGCATGACCATGCTCATGGACATCATGAGCAGACATTCATCCAGAAGTATGTGTTTTCGACGGACCACAAGGTGATCGGGATTCAGTTCCTGATCACGACACTGCTGATGCTGATGGTCGGCGGAGCGCTGGCTCTGGCCGTCCGCTGGCAGCTGGCATTTCCGTGGGAGAACATGCCGATCGTCGGGAAGCTGTTCGGGGTGTTCCAGGGCGAGGGTGGTCAGATCAGCCCTGAGTTTTACACGATGCTGTTCACGATGCATGCGTCTGTGATGATCTTTTTGGTGATCATCCCGGTCCTTGCGGGAGCGTTTGGAAACTTCCTGATTCCGCTGCAGATCGGTGCGGATGACATGGCGTTTCCGGTGCTGAACATGCTGAGTTACTGGTTCATGTGGCCGGCGATCTTCTGTTTTGGCTACAGCTTTATTGCGGGCGGTGCGACGGCCGGCCCTGCGAATGGCTGGACATCCTACCCGGTGCTGAGCGATATTGCATCGGCATCTCCGAGCTCGGGCGAGGCACAGACCTGGTGGCTGTTCGGTCTGACGCTGGTTGGGGTTTCTTCGATGATGGGGTCGGTCAACTACATGACGACGATCATCAACATGCGGGCTCCAGGCATGACGCTGTTCCGGATGCCTTTGACGATTTGGTCGATGTTCATCACCGCGATTCTGCAGGCGTTTGCTCTGCCGGTGCTGACTGCTGCCGGGTTCATGCTGGTGTTTGACCGCCTGCACACTTTGATTCCGACCAGTATTCACTCCGTGTTTTTTGTGCCGGCTGGTTTGGTCGTCAACAATGCGGCTCCGACCGTGGGTGGTGGGCAGCCGCTGCTGTGGCAGCACCTGTTCTGGTTCTACTCGCATCCAGCGGTTTACATCATGCTGCTGCCTGCGATGGGTATGGTATCTGACATGCTGGCCTGTATGTGCCGGAAGCCTGTGTTTGGTTACAAGCCGATGGTCTACTCGATGGCGGCCATTGCCGGGCTGGGTTTCATCGTCTGGGGCCACCATATGTTCACCAGCGGCATGAATCCGGCGTTGGGCATGACGTTCATGACATCAACAATGATGATTGCCCTGCCCTCCGCGATTAAGGTGTTCAACTGGATCGGAACGATCTGGGACGGCAACATTCAGTTTAATGCCGTGTTCCTGAACTGTGCTGCATTTGTGGCATTGTTCATCGTGGGCGGGCTGAGCGGGATTTTCATGGCCGCTGTCCCGGTGGACATTTATTTCCACGATACGTATTTCATTGTGGCACACTTCCACTATGTACTGTTTGGGGCGACGTTGTTTGGTGTCTTCGCCGGGGTTCAGTTCTGGTTCCCGAAGATGTTTGGTCGCCAGATGCATGATGGTGTTCAGAAGGTGCATTTTGTGCTGACGTTTATTGGGATGAACGGGACGTTCTTCCCAATGCACCTGCTGGGTATCGCAGGTATGCCTCGTCGATATGCCGATCCCTATCTGCACGGCTACCTGGAGCATTTGCTGCCGATGAATCAGTTCATGACGATCTCGGCGATTGTCATGGGTTTTGCTCAGTTCCTGCTGTTGGGCAATTTCTTCTTCAGCATGTTTTACGGGAAGAAGGTTGGCAGGAATCCCTGGGGTGCGAATGGGCTTGAGTGGTCGGCACCCAGTCCTCCGGGGCACGGTAACTTCGATGTTCCTCCGGTTTGTTATCGTGGCCCGTACGAGTATTCAGGGCCTGAGTCGGAGGCACTGGGGCAGGACTTTATTTTGCAGACCACAGCTCCACCAACTGGTGTGAAGGTCGTGGCAGCACATCACTGACAACTGTCGGCCGGGGAGAGTATCGTGCGGTCATCCGCCCCATCCTGTTCATCTTTGCTGAGACGGCTGGCGACAGCGACCTGTCTGGTCGCTTTGCTGCCCATCGGGATGGGATCACTCGTGACAACCATGAAGGCCGGGATGGCCTTCGCGGACTGGCCATCCTCGGACGGTCAGAACATGCTGCTTTACCCGTGGCTGAGTGATTTCCGGGTGAATAACGAGAAGTTTGTCGAGCACGGGCACCGTCTGGCGGGAGTATTGATAGGGATGGTGTCCGTGGCGCTGGCCTGTGCGGGTTGGCGCGAGGGTGGCCGGCATCGCGGGTGGACGGTGGGGATTTTGCTGGCAGTGATTGCTCAGGGCGGTCTTGGCGGGGCGCGAGTCCTGTTTGATCGTGGTACTCTGGCGATGCTGCACAGCATTACCGGAGCCTGCTTTTTCTCGTTCTGTCTGATTTTCAGGCTGTCGCTGCTGGATGGCTGGCGAGCCTGGATGCGGCAGTCGGATTCGCGTTTCAGCGTCAACGGATTCGCCTTCAGTCTGCTGGCTCCGCTGGTTGTTCTGGCTCAGTATGTCCTTGGCGGCGCATTGCGGCACCTGCATATTCTGCGAACTGAGCACGTGGTATCGGCGGTCTTCGTGACTTTGGTGTGTGTGGCGGCAGCGTGGCACTTGCTGACCGCTTCGCACCGCCTGCTGCGGTACTGTGGCATTTTTGTTGTGGCGGCTTTGAGCACGCAGGTGCTGCTGGGGCTTGGTGCGCTGGCGACAAGATTTGGTGCAGGTGCTGTGGGCTATGTGGCTGTCTCCGGTTCTTTTGAGCAGGCATTCGTGTGCAGTCTGCACACAGTGACGGGAATGTTTTTGTTTGCTGCCACCAACTGCAGTGCACTTTCGGTGCTCCGTCTGCGGGCTGCGGGGCGGTTGACCGGCTTGACGGTGACCCAGGCTGATCTGCTTCGCGGAGGTGCGGCATGAGCGCAGTCGCAGGTCAGGCAGATACTGTTGGGTTGTCGATTTCGGGCCGCTGGTCTGATTATCTGCAAATGTCCAGGCCTCGTATTCTGGTGATGTCTGCTGTAGCGGTCCTCGCGGGTTATGTGCTGGCATCGCCGGTGATCGACTGGCTGACAGCGGCGATTGCTGTGTTTGGCATTCTTTGTCTGGTGGCCGCTTCCAGCGTGCTGAATCAGGTCTGGGAAGCCGGGCGTGACGCCCGAATGAGGCGTACGACTGGTCGTCCGGTTGCCAGTGGACGTATAAGTCGGTTTGAGGGCGTGTGTTTTGGGGTAGCGCTGGCCGTTCTGGGCGGCGTTGTGCTGTGGTGGTGTGTGAATCCTTTGACGAGCTTGGCTTCGGTACTGACGATGTTTTGTTATGTGCTGGTGTACACTCCGTTAAAGCCTTATTCGGCCTTGTGCACAACGGTGGGTGCGGTTCCGGGAGCGATGCCGGGGGTGTTGGGCTGGTTTGCCGCCGGTGGATCCGTGGGTGCTGAGGCTCTGGCTTTGTTTGCTGTGTTTTTCGTGTGGCAGTTCCCGCATTTTCTGGCGATTGGCTGGATTTACCGGAATGAGTATGAGCAGGCCGGATTGCGGATGTTGCCATCGTTCTCGGATGGTGGTTGGCGTACTGGTATCGTGGCCCTCGTGTATGCCGTGTTATTTGTACCTGTCGCCTGTCTGCCTCGGTATGCGGGACTTGCCGGTGGCGGTTATCTGGCAGCGTCACTTGTCCTGTCGAGCGGATATTTGTGGCTGACGTGGCGATTTTTCTGCGAGAGAACGGATGGCCGGGCAAGGCAACTGATGGCCGGGTCCTTGATATGTCTGCCGGTGTTGCTGATTTGTCTGGTGTTTGATTTTCTGAGGCTGACGGTTTGACCCGGGTCGGGCGTTGGCGGATTCGTGGTGCCTCTGGATTCTGATTGGTACTGAATTTATGTCTCACACTGCAAAAGCACCTGCTCTGAGGATGGGGATTCCGATTCCGAATTCAAAACTCGGGATGTGGCTGTTCCTTGGCACAGAGATCATGTTTTTTACGGCCTTTATTGGCTCGTATATTGTGCTGCGTCTTGGTTCGAACGGCTGGCCGACGAGGTATGAAGACACCCACATCAATGTGCTGCTGGGTGGTATCAACACGTTCGTGCTGATCGTGTCCAGTTACTGCGTGGTGGTGGCTCACGAGGCGATGGCTCAGAAAAGTTTCGCTCGGGCGCGGGGTTATCTGTGGGTCACGACGATCCTGGCATTTCTGTTTCTGGGGATTAAGGGCATCGAGTACAAGGGGAAGATTGATCATGACATTCTTCCGGGGCGGATTCCGGAAACATCATCTCAGGCGATGGTGAAGGTTGCTGACCAGCTGGAAGAGCTGGTGCGCGAGCGTTTTCATGCCTACACGCATGCGGATGTGATCAAAGCGGAGCGTCCTGCTGATATCATCGGTATTGCTCCGCTGGTGCAGGCACTGCCCTCAGCCGAGCGTCCCAGTTCCCTGACGGATGCTGAATTTAAGGCCTTCCAGGCCTCGTCAGTGGTGGATTACGCTTTGTTTCAGCAATGGCTGGATCTGAAGCAGCACATTGTGGCTGACGTTTCTCTGGACAGTCCAGCTTTGACGGCGGATTACCTTGCCAAACGCGAAGAGTTGGCAGAGGGTGTCAGGTTGCCGGCACTGAAGCTTGAGGAAGTCCGGGAGCGTCTGGCCAGCTTGAAAACCTCAGGGCCTATGAAGGTCAGGGCTGGTGACGCATCGCCGGAGCAGTCCGGATCGCCGGAACAGGCTGCGGCGACTGGAGATGCCGGTCAGGATGCGGTGACGGCTCTGAACTCCCAAATGGCGGGCCTGATTTCTGCCCGGGTTTTCGATCCTCATCCGATGGTCTACGGCAATATTTTTGCTTCATGTTACTTCATTATGACAGGGTTCCATGCGATCCACGTGATTGTGGGTATGATCCTGTTTGGAATGGTGTTGAAGCAGGGCAGCAGTCTGAACGAGCGGTGGACTGACTGGGTTGAGAACAGCGGTCTGTACTGGCACTTTGTGGACCTTGTCTGGATTTTCCTGTTTCCGCTGCTGTACATTATTTGAGCGGTTGTTGCTGTTTTAGTCAGTTTGTTTCCACTGGTCTGCGGGCCCAACATGTCACACGATGATCACCAGACGCATCACGTCAATTATTTGGCTGTATTTTTTGTGCTTTGCGGCTGCACGGGTTTGTCGGTGCTGTTCGACGTGCTGTCGATGCCCAAAGGAGTGACGATTGTTCTGGTGCTGGCGGTTGCCTGTGCCAAGGCCATGAGCGTGATGATGTACTTCATGCACCTGAAGTTCGAGGGGAACTGGAAGTACGTGTTGTTGGCTCCCACGACGATCCTTGCGATTGGACTGCCGATTGCATTGTTTCCGGACATAGGGCGGTCCTATTACATTAACGCGGCGCCGCAGGTGACATCGTGGGCTGACGAGGTGGCTGAGTACGAGCGCGAGCACGCTGCAGCGACCGAAGGTGGGGCTCACTGACCATTGATCAGCACGGGTGGGCCGATTACGGCGGGAGCAACAAAGGTTGCTCCCTTTTTTATTTGATATCAGGCCGTTTCGGGGGGCTGCCAGTCCGGTGCGGTGTAGTCCGGCGGGAATGTTTTCAGCAGCTGGTGTGGGCGGAAGGAGCTTTTGTATTTCATGGACTGACAGTCGGAGATGAAGTAGCCCATGTAGAGCCACTGGAGACTGCGACTGCGGGCGTGCTGCAGTTCCTGAAGAACAGACCATGTACCCAGCCCGGCTTGTCTCCATTCCGGTGCATGGTAGAAGTAGATGCTGCTCAGGCAGCTTTCGGTGATGTCCACCAGGCCCAGTCCGATCAATTGTCCGGCGTGACGGTATTGAAATTCGCGGGCGAATGAAAAGTTGCCATCGATGAATGACTCGTAGTAGTCCTCCCGGGTGATCTCGCGAAAAGGCCAGCCCCGTCGGTGGTGCATATCGCTGTGATAGCTGTTGTAGAGTGCGATATGTTCGGGGGTGAGAGTCGGTTGCTGAATGGTGATTTGGATCTGCTGCTGATCGAGTTGTTCACGGCAGCGTCTTTGGCTGCGGGAGGGCTGGAACTGCGGGACGGAGATGCGCAGTCCCTGGCAGGCGCTGCAGGCCGGGCAGGCGGGGCGAAACAGGACTCGCCCGAAACGGCGCCAGCCGCGTTCCAGCAGTTGTTCGTATCGGCTTTCCGGGAGTCGGCGTGCCAAACGCCAGATCATGCGGCTTGTCTGGCCGGGCAGGTACGAGCATTCGTCCTCGGTGCCGGCCAGTTCCAGTTCTGTGACTGGTAGTTCGGACGTGACGTCGGGGTCGGACATCTGTAGAGTTCCCGGAAGACGCAATCGTCAGCGAGTGGAGCAGAGCGTTCCCTGCTGTCGACCTTGAGGATTGTCGCCGTTTTCGGCTGTGAGTCTACAGGCAGGGCGGTTGAACCGCTGGAATTCACGGTGTTTGGTGCTGGAATCCGGGGAGGAACGTTCAGTGCATGGTCAGTTGTTATCTGCTGTTCAGGGAATGCTGCGTGGTCAGGATCTGACTGCTGCGGAGTGTTCTGCGTGCATTGGTGTGATCATGGATGGTGAAGCGGAGGCTTTGGATATTGCTGCATTTCTGACTGCGCTGAGTATGAAGGGGTTGCGTGCGAGTGAGTTGTCCGGTGCGGCATCGGCAATGCGGGCTCGTTCGTCAAAAATTCGGACAGGAAGGTCTCCATTGATCGACACCTGTGGGACGGGTGGCGACGAGTTGCAGACATTCAATATCAGCACAGCGGCGGCGATTGTGCTTTCCGCCTGTGGTGCGTCGGTGGCGAAGCACGGGAATCGCAGTGTTTCCAGTCGCAGTGGTTCAGCGGATGTGCTGGAGCATCTTGGTGTGAGTATTGGCCTGACGGCGGACGAGGCGGGGGAATGTTTGGATGAGCTGGGGCTGGCTTTCTGTTTTGCCCCGTTGCTGCATGGTGCGATGAAGCATGCGGCACCGGTGAGAAAGCAGCTGGGGTTTCCGACGATCTTTAACCTGCTGGGGCCATTGACGAATCCGGCGGGTGCTGAGTATCAGTTGCTGGGTGCTGCGAGTGACGAGCGTGCGGAACTGCTGGCGGAGGCATTGCGGGTATTGGGTGGTCGGCGAAGTCTGGTGGTGTGTGGTAACAATCAGCTGGATGAGGTTGCATTGTGGGGTCGGACGCTGGTGCTGGATGTGTGCGATGGGGAGGTGAGTCGTCAGTACTGGACGGCAGCGGACCTGGGTTTGCCGGAGTGTGATGTGGCAGATCTGCGGATAGCCGGAGCGGATCAGAGTGCAGCGGTGATCCGAGATGTATTTGCGGGGGCAGTTGGTCCGGCCAGTGATATGGTGCTGGCGAATGCCGGGGCGGGTTTGTATGTGCTGGGCAGGGTGAAGAGTCCTTTGGAGGGCGTAATGCTTGCGAGATCGGCTGTTGTGTCCGGGGCTGCCGGGCGGCAGCTGGAGCGGCTGGTGATGTGGACGTCGCGGGCTGTGACGCGGCGATCCGGCTGATGCGTTTGTTGATCTTCTGAGTATCGGTGATCTTTGCGGTTGGGGACTGGGTGCGGAGAGCAGAGATGGCAATGGGACTTCCGGATGAGGCGACACTGCGCGAGTTGCTGGGCGGTGTATACAGCGGCAGCGGACAGCTGGAGCGTGCCCTTGCGGGGCTGCGCAGTCTGGGCTTGCAGCAGGGGTCTGTGGGAAGTCAGATGGGGGATTGTGATCTGGATTTGCTGAGGGAGGATCGGTGTGGTTTTCCGGAGGTGATCTATGGTCCTGGAAAGCCTGCGGATCTGGTGGTCAGGATACTGCAGCGGCAGGCGGAGTATGGTCAGGATTCCCTGGTAACTCGGGTGTCCGGTGAGCAGCGGGACGCGGTTCTGGGGGCGATTCCGGGCGCCATATGGAATTCCGTGGCGCGGACGATCCGTGTCAGTCGAGACGGTGTGGGTGATCGCGACTGTGGAGCGGTGCTGGTGGTATCGGCGGGCAGCAGCGACCTGCCGGTGGCAGAGGAGGCGGCAGAAACGGTGCGATGGATGCGCGTTCCGGTGCGATTGATTCAGGATGTGGGTGTTGCGGGGCCGCACAGGCTGCTGCAGCATGTTGCGGAGTTTCGTCGGGTGGCGGCGATTGTGTGTGTGGCGGGAATGGAAGCTGCGTTGCCATCGGTGCTGGGTGGGTATGCTGCATGTCCGGTGATTGGTGTGCCGACGTCGGTGGGTTATGGTGCTTCACTGGGTGGCTTAACGGCGATGCTGTCGATGCTGACCTGTTGTGCATCGGGTGTTGTATGCGTGAATATTGATGCGGGCTTTAAGGGGGGGTATGTGGCCGGTATGATTGCCTCGAGAACATCGGCGGCTTCCGTCGCAGGCTGATTCATGAACAAAATTGGTTTTTTGCAGGGTCTGAGTTCTGCGGGGCGACGAAGTGCAGAGGTGTTTTCAGGGCAACAGTCTGACGCGGGGGCGATAGCATGTCCGGGTGCGGCCGATATCGAAGTGGCAGGGTGCTGCTGGCCTGTGTGCTGGTTTCGCTGTGCGGTCAGTTTTGCTGCAGCGGCCGCGCTGAGGGGCAACAGCCCAGGGCTGCTGATGTGGCTTATGATTCCCTGACACTGGTAATTCTGGGGCCAGTGGGCCCGGTCATGGTGGATGTGCAGATCTCGGTGGGCAACAGGGCCTATCGGGACTGGATCAGCGGATTGCTGGCAAGGGTTCTTGATGCCGATGCGGACGGCCGGCTGGGTGCGGCAGAGCTGTCCGGGCTGTCTCCTCGTGTGCGAGCATTTGCCGGAATCACATCTGCCGCGGACTTTCCGACGGGGGACGATGGGGGCTTATCAGCATCGCAGTTTCGCAGTTGGTTCAGTGCCCGAATTCCGCGTCTGCTGGACCTGGTTGCTCAGCCGCAGCCGGCCGATGATGCTGTCCGCCTGGTTGCGCTGCTGGATCTGAATAGTGATCTGGCGGTGTCGGAGTCGGAATTGCTTTCGGCGACAAGGACACTGCGTTTTCGAGATCTGGATGATGACGAGACCTTCGCGCTGGCTGAGCTCATGCCGTATCGGGATCCGCTCAGTCAGGACGCAGCGGTGCGTCCTGAGGTGCTGTCTCTGCCCTTTTTGCATGTTGGCGATGAGCGTTCAGTGGCTGATACTGCGGCTCGTCTGTTGTTGCGATATGGTCGTGACGGAGTGTTACCGGCAGCCACTTTGAGGCTGTCCGGAGCTGCCGCAGAGGGGCATCTGTCGGATGACGGGTTGCGGGCCTTTCTGCGGGCTCCTGCCTGTCATCTGGTGCTGAAGTTTCGTTTGTCGGACAAAGCAAATCTCAGTGATGTTGAGGCGTTTCCGGCACCGGGGGCAGATACGTTTTGTCAGGTGGAGAAAGTGGGGCGAGGTCGGCTGATGCTGAAGCTGGATGGGATGCGGATGCAGTTGGTTGCTCGCGGAGGCGGTGCGAATGATCGAATGATGTCGAAGGGCTACATCGGTCAGGAGTTTTCAATGGCGGATGCGGATCGCAGTCAGGAACTGAGTGCTGATGAATTCAGTGGACTTTCTGCCAGTCTGGCCCGCGCAGGGGCGAATCTGGAGTTTGCGGCAGTGGATCAGGACAACAGCGGGGGATTAAGTCGGAAGGAGCTGTTCCGCAGTCTGGACAGTGAGCAGGCGGTTGTTTCGGGGCGGGTGGAAATGACGGTTGAGCAGAGTGGTCGTACTCTGTTCAGCCTTCTGGACGTGAATCGCGACCGTCGACTGACGCGACGTGAAATTCGTGCCGGGCAGTCGGTATTGAGACAGTTTGACGTGAATGCCGATGGTCTGTTTTCTGAGCTTGAGCTGGGGACTGAGTATTCGCTGTCGATCGGTCTGGGTCGTTCGGAGTATCGTCGGGCATCTGCGGATATGGCGATGAATGCAGCGATGATGCCGGGAGCGGCGGATGCGGTTCTGCCGGGGACCGACAATCTGGCGGGGCCGTTGTGGTTTCGTCGGATGGACCGCAATCAGGATGGGGATGTGTCTCCGCGGGAATTTCCCGGGACAGCGGTTCAGTTTCAGCAACTGGATACAGATGCGGATGGTCTGATCAGTTCCACGGAGGCAGGATTGGCGGGCAGCGGAAAACCGGCAGCGGCGGATACGGGAAACTAGCTGTCAGTCGACTGCAGCCAGCGGCGCAGCCAATCCTGCATTTCCCAGAGCGTGTGTTCGATGCTTTCGCGAGCTATGCAGGAGTGTGATTCGAGCGGCAGCATGACGAGTCGAGCGATACCTCCTGTGCCTCGGATGGCCTGATAGAGTCGTTCGCTTTGCTGGGAATGTGTGCCGGGATTATTGTCGGCTTCGCCGTGAATCAGCAGCAGGGGTGAGCGAATGCGATCAGCGGCGGCGAACGGTGACAATCGCAGGTAAGTTTCCGGGGCTTCCCAGAACGTGCGACGTTCATTCTGAAATCCGAAGGGCGTGAGCGTGCGGTTGTAGGCTCCGCTGCGTGCGATACCTGCGCGGAACAGGTTTGTGTGTGCCAGCAGTGCTGCTGCCATGAATGCTCCGTAGCTGTGTCCGCCGACAGCAACTCGCCGCGGATCAATGGCTCCTGTCTGTGCCGCTTTCGCGATGACAGTGGCGGCACTGTCTGAGATCTGATTGATGAAAGTGTCGTTGGCGATGGCGGGACTGCCGATGATTGGCATGGAGACGTTATCGAGTACGGCGTAGCCGAGGGCCGCAAGGAAGAGGTGTGAAGCACCATAAAGCGCGTTAAAGCGGGTCACGGAGCCGGAGATTTGTCCGGCCGTGCCAGCGTCATTGAATTCGCGCGGATAGGCCCACAGCAGGGCTGGCAGCGGTGGATCAGCGGCGTGATGATCGGCAGGCAGGCAGAGTGTGAAGGAAAGCTCGACTCCGTCGCTGCGCGTGCAGCTAATGATCCTTCGCTGAATGCGTCGCAGCAGTGGTTCAGGATCGACCCGTCGTGTGATTCTGCGGGTGGGCTGATGGTCCGCACGAATTTCAAGATTTGGTGGGCTTTCAGGCGATTCGTGGTGCACCAGAAGTTGTCTGCCCTGCTCGTCCAGCATCACAACGACGGATTCAAAACTGTCGTCTGAGCAGCGAAACAGTGGTGTGGTCTGACCGGTCGTGAGGCTGTATCTGTTCAAAAACGGGCGATCTCCCTCTGGTGTCGCTCCCGCTCCCTGCAGAAACAGGCAATCTTCCACCTCGTGAATGACTCGACGACCGTCCGGCAACGGAGCCATGATCGGAGAGCCCGGGTCACCATAGCGATCATTGACGGATCGGCTCCAGAGCAATTCCGTACGGTTGTCTGTCTGATTTGGGGACAGGCGCCAGGTGCGAGTCCAGCGATGCTCCCGGTCATACTCACGAACAAGTGCCCACGAGCAATGTGCATTCCACCAGATGCCGGTGCAGCGATGTTCCGTTCTGATCAGTTCTTCCGGCGGCTTGTCCGAGTTGAACTGCAACTGCAGGATCCGATCCCGGTGACTGGCTGTGGTGGACGGGTTGCCGCCATCGAGTGCCTCCAGCCAGATCAGTGTGCTGTGAAAATCGGGCTTCCAGCCGGCGTTTCGCGGGCCAGTGCGGACGCCTTCAATTGGAATATTGTCCTCCAGCGGGCGTTCGGCCAGAGTGAATACACGAGTCCCGTCCAGGCGTCTGATCTCAACGACCGATGGAAATCTGGACCATGGCAGCGACCATGACCACGGTCGACACAGCCTGGTTGTCAGGATCAGTGTGCCGTCCGGAGATGGATCGAGGTCGGTATAGATTGCGGGAGTACCGACTGGTCGTCGATCCGAGCCGTCGAATTGCACCAGCTCTGCCTGTGACGTGGCGAAGTGCTCAAACAGCCTCTCATCGTGCTGAGATTTCAGCAGATCCTGAAATGTGCGTACCGGTCCGGATGTTCCACTGCATTCTTCCGTCATTGGCCCGGTGGGGAAGGTCGGAGGAAGCGGGAGTTGCTGTTCCGGATACGCGGGCGTCTGCACCAGCAGAGTGCGGGAGTCCGGCATCCACTGTGCCGGGACACCAAGAACTGAACTGAGCTGAATACCCGGGATGGGCAGTGCCTGGCCGGAGTTGATATTCAGCACCCAAAGTTCGATGCTCCGCGGCAGTGTCATCGTGAAGGCAAATCGCCTGCTGTCCGGGGACCATCCGACAAATCCGATTCGGGCTGACTCGGGAAGGCTGACCTGTTGTTGCGTGTCCTTTGACAGATCCTGAATCTGAAGAGAATACAGCAGCGGCGCCAGCTGCGGACCGCATGTGGCCGGATTGAGTCGCAGCCCGGCCAGTTTGAGGACCGGTGCGGAGAGTTCGGCGAGGGAGGGATAGCCGAGCCGTTCGGAGGTGATCAGCCAGCGGCGGTCAGGACTGATTGAGACCGCGGGTGCCTGCGGAGTATTCAGCAGGCGGAGGATACGGGAATCGGGCTGTCGCCACAGGACCTGGTCAGTTGCTGACATGACTGCGATCAAAGAAAACGGGACGGTTCCGCGAGCTTCGCTGAACCGTCCCATGAGATTTTAGAGGAATGTGCCGGACTGTGGTTCAGAAGCCACCGTCTGCTCCCATGCCACCGCGACCGCCTGCCCGGCCACTGCCACGGCCACCACGTCCGGGTGCACCACCACGGCCACCGGCACCGGACAGTGAACTGCCGCGGCCCATACCTCCGCCGAAGTTCATGCCGGACCCCGGACCCGTGCCGGATCCTCCCATGCCGGGGATACCACTGGCCCCACCAAGCCCGCCGTCCTCACCACCGGTACCCTCGTAAGGAGAGTTGGATTCTCCTTCTTTGGCAGGACGCAGGTGTGCGAAGGTCTCAAGGACGTACTTTGTGAGTCGTTCGTCGTCGTCTTTGCTGACGAGCTTTTCTCCGTTGAGAACGCTGTCACCGCCGAACCTGCTGAGAATCGCACCATTTGAGTCGACCACTGTGAGTCGATCCCCAACAAGGCGGGCGCCACCAAGTTCTTCAAACACATCCTTCAACTCGGGGAAGTCAGAGCGATTCAGCCTTGGAGCTTCAGTGACTGAGGCGAGATAGTCATTGGATTTGACTTCCACATCCTTCACCTCAAGGGTGTTTTCTCCGAGGTCCACGATGTCGATCTGCTGTTTTCCACCAATCCGAGCCCCCACGGGGATCTTCATGGTTGACATGGTGGGAGTGCCCGAGGTTTCGTGTTCGTAATACATCGTCAGCGAAGCCATTTCCGGGGCGCGAGGTCGTGAGTCGACCTTTTCCGGGTAGTAGCGGTAGCCGGCGGGAACGAAAATGGGTTCCGTTGGGTCAGTCCACGCAGAAAACACCGTCTTCTGGCTGGCTGTCTCGGGATCTACCAGTTCATCAATCGGTCGATTGAAGTGCGGATTTCGCATCTCAAGGCGAACACGATAACGGTAAGCAGCGCCACGGTCACAGGTGAAGTCCATGAATCGGACGAGCAGCAGACGGCCACCAGCCATGGCTTTGCGCAGCTGCTTCTCGAACTCCTGCTTTGACTTTTCGTCATCCGTCTTGTCACCGGCGTTGCCGTCCTGGCCGTTGCCGCTGCCTCGCATGGACGAGTACAGGTCACCCATCATGCCACTCATGCCATCGCCGCCGTTGAAGCCGGCATTGTTCAGGCCTCCCATCAGGTCAGTGCTGTCGAATGCGTACTGGCGGAAGCCTTCACTTGGAGCCTGATCCGGAGGCAGCTGAGCTTTGAGCTTTTCTGCTTCCTTCCGCAGCTTTTCATTGTAGGCGTTGATCAGTTCCTGCTCTTCCTCACTCAACTGGAAGTCTTCCAGCAGTTTGTGCGATGCGTCCTGAGGCGTCCAGCGTCCCGTTGCCCGGCGAGGCAGGGGCATCGTGATTTCCGCGCGAGTCACCGACTGGGCCACAATCTCCATGTCGAATGCAAGGGATGATTTCAGGATTTCGGCCACAGAATCCAGCGGGAGCGGTTCCCAGTCACCGGCCCACGGATCGGCTCCGGGAACGGCCCGCTTGCGCTCAATCTGCAAATTCACAAAGTCAACCAGACGAATCGCCTGGTCACCCGGCAGGTTCATCGCCTCAGCGATCTGCTGAGCCTGCTTATACATGTTGAACACGTACCGCACTGAGACACCGGCATGCGTGCGGACCTTCTTCTTTTCGATGACGCCCAGAGCGTTACCGCCATAGCCTCCGTATCCGTCCAGTTCACCCATGCCAAAGCCCATGCCCCCGGTTGCATCGCCCAGCATGCCGCCCATGCCACCCATCCCGGGCATACCAGGCATGCCTCCCATGCCCGGAGGACCGCTGCCCATGCCCGGAGGCCCCGAGAGTCCGCCGGCACCACCGGAAAGTCCACCCTTGCCGCTGCTCATGCCGCTTCCGGCGAGGCCGCTGCCCGCGAGGCCACCGTCACCACTGTCGCCCAGTCCGGACCCGATGTCACCACCCGGAGCACCCCCGGGCAGGTTCCCACCAACACCGGGCGTCGGAGTCGTTGGGCCGAATACGTTGGCCAGATCGGTGTTGTCTGTCTCAGTTTTCCCCTTCTTCCTGCCCTTCTTCGGCGTCTCTTCCTTCTCCGTCTCCTTCTTTTCCTCCTCGTCGTTCTTCTCAACCAGCGGGAAAATCACAAGCGACGACTCGGGTGATTCCGGAGCCATCACAATGATGCTTTCCAGCTTTTGCCGAGAACGTGTGAGCGGATCATTCCAGCGTCGAGTGGTCGCAAATTTGCCGGTTTCTTCAATGGACTCCAGCATGCTCTTCGCCATCTTTTCGACCGGCGGCGTGTTGTCCAGCTCCTTCTTCCTGTCCTCGGGCAGACTGCCGGCCAGCCATGTGGACTTGGTCTTATCCGCATCGCCCCGCAGCGCCAATGGATCCAGATTACACGCCGACCAGTTGGCTGTTGTGATGCCAGCAACGCTGAGCAGGGCTATGGCTCCCGCCCCCATCTTCTCAGCGTGATTCAACAGCAATGCCTTAAAATCCAGTTTCATTTTTGCCATGACTTTTCTCCTGAGTGTTCTGGATTCTCTCTGCACTGAAAACTAAGTGTTTGATGATGTTCGGGGGCAGGTCAAAGTACCTTGCCAGAGTTTCAGTTGGCTCCGGGAGCAGCTGCCCCGGGAGCATTTGGGTCCGGAGCCGGAGCATTCGGGTCGGGTGCCGGAGCATTTGGGTCGGGTGCCGGGGCATTCGGATCCGTTGCCGGAGCGTTAGGGTCCGGTGCCGGGGCATTCGGGTCCGGTGCCGGGGCATTCGGGTCCGGTGTCGGGGCATTCGGGTCCGGTGTCGGGGCATTCGGGTCCGGTGTCGGGGCATTCGGGTCCGGTGCCGGAGCATTTGGGTCCGGTGCCGGAGCATTCGGGTCCGGTGCTGCAGTGCCTGGGTCTGCTGACGGCGTTGTCACCGGGGCTGCGGTTGCTCGTTCTTCAACACTGGCAGCTTCTGTCGCTTCAGCAGCATTCGCTTCCTGAGCAGACTGGTACAACGTCATCAGACCGCCGATTTTGACCGTGATCAGAAGTTGGTCCGACATTGCCATGGCCAGCATCTGCTGAGCTCGCTGCGACGGAGAACTGGCGAAGCCCTGCATTCCTGAACCGCCAGCCATGCCGCCAGTCATTCCACCGGCACCGCTCAGACCTCCACCCAGTTCACCTGGCATACCACCACCGGGGCCGCCTTTTCCTGGCATGCCGGCACCACCCATCATTGGCATGCCGGCCCCCTGACCCATGCCCATTCCGGCACCCATGCCCATGCCTGGTGCCATGCCCATCCCGGCTCCCATGCCCGGTGGCATACCGCCACCACCAGCGAGGTCATCTGAGCCACCGAAACCACCACCCGCTCCGCCACCGACCGGGGCAGCAGAGCCGGACACCGTCTGAATCTCCACTCGCACGATTTCCACGGGGAAATCGGAGTCGGTGAGTGATGCCAGCAGTTCGGGCAATTTGTCATCACGAACACGCACATCCAGCAGAAATGCTCGAGTCTTGTACGAGTCTGCAACTTCATCAACGTACCTTTTCTCTTCGGTGGCAGCACCACCGGCACCGCCGCCGGCATCGCCACCCCCGGCACCCATCCCAGCCGCCATTTCAGACATTCCCATACTGCCCATGCCGCCTTTGCCGGGCATTCCACCCATCATTCCGCCACCGCCACCACCGGCAGCGGCCGACGTGTCTGCTCCAAATTCTTCACCAAGGATGTCGCTGCCGGCATTTCCCTCGAAATCTTTGCCGGGGTAGGAGCCTATGGATGCACCGCCACCGCCTCCCATCAATCCCCCATCGCCACCGCCGGCAGATGCTGCGCCGCTGGTTTCCATCATGCCTCCCATCCCGCCCATGGCTCCCATCCCGCCTGCACCGGCTCCGGGGGCCGCCGGAGTAGCGTTGCGGTCACCACCTCGCAGAGTCAGCCGATAGATTTCCCGCACAGGGGCTTCGGTGATGCGTTCGGCGTTGCCATTGACGTTATTGATGGAATTCAGCAGCGAGCGGAGCAGCCAGATGTCTTCCTGAGCGTCCCAGATTTCCTTTGATTCGGGGGGGCGAGTCGTCCAGGCGTTGTAGGGGCGGTGAGTGATTCTGTTGGAGTCCACAACGACCAGCCCTTCACCCGTTTCAATCTGAAACGGGCGTACGATCTTCAGCATCTCTTCAATCTCGGAACCGTAGATCGAAGCCCAGAGTTCGCGTGTCAACTGGTCCTTGATCTGATCCTGAAAATTGATGCCCTTCATCTTTTCAGCAACCTTGACCGGCCACTGACGAGCACTTTTCTGGCGTTCGCGGAGTTGCGTTGAAGCCGTTTTGAATGATGTGCCATCAGCTTCATTTTTCAGCTTTGCCGCTTCGACCCAGCGGGCGTTCGGGGCGTCGGCGTTGGACTTCGCCTCAGTGAACGACCCCTTTACCGCTGTCTCGCGGGCTGCGATAGCTTCACTGAGCGACCCGCTGGCCAGAAACCAGCCGGTCAGTGTGAAGATCAGCGCGAAACCGAAACAGATCCAGTAGTGATGTCTGATCAGCGGCTGAAGCTTGTCCATGGCTGAGTGTCCTTTGTACTGCCTGAGATACCGTGTTCGGAGCTGGGTGGGGTGTTGAAAGAATCTTCCGGGCGGCGGTGATTACTGCGGGGCTGTCGGAGCCGCTGCCGGGTCGGCCGGTGCTGCTGCCGGGTCTGCGGAGCCGGCCGCGGCCGTCACCCGAGGATCCTCGGGCTTCCGGTCCCGCTCGACTGTCGGAGTCCAGATGAACTGAACGACGAAGTCCGATCGGTTCAGGGCCTGAATCTGTTTCTGTTCCTGCTGCTGGAATATGGGCCCCTGGGCGCCCGTGAGCTGGTTGGGGTCGTTGGTCGATCCCTCGCCACCTGCACCCGGAGCACCGCGTTTTCCGGGCCCCATCATGCCGGCACCGGAAGCCATTCCCGGAGGCCCCATGGCTGCGCCGCCGGCCATACCCGGAGGCCCCATGGCGGCACCACCCATTCCCGGAGGTCCCATGCCGCTGCGCATCCCGGCACCGGACATCATCCCGGCACCAGACATCCCCGGAGGCATTCCGACGCCACCGGATGAAGCGAGGTCACCACCATCGGCACCTCCGCTTCCCAGCATCCCATCCATCATGCCACCACCCGGCATGCCACCACCGGTCATCATCCCGCCACTGGGCTGATTGGGGTCATACTGCATTTGTGACTTGAGACAGTAAGCAACGATTGGGTACGAGATTCCCAGCTGGCCCACCGGCACTTCCACACCACCGGCATCCGCCTTCCATTTGCGCAGATTGCTGACGAAAGCACTTTCGACAAACCGTCGGTCTGTTGCCTCAAACGGCAGGTCCGGGTGGTTGTAAAAATGGAAACCACGAAGCGTTACGATGTATCCAGGGGCGGCCGCAGGAGCCGTCTGGTCGGGAACGGCAAACAGTTCCGTCTGACCGGCGTCCACGAACTTTTTATGCCACTCAGCAACGTCCGTTACCTTGCGAGTGGTGATGGAGGTGAGTCGAATCTTTTTCTGCTTCATGATGTCGGTTTCATCAAGAGCATCGCCTTCCTCACTGGGCAGACACTCATTGACCGCTTTGAACAGCTCCATCCACATGGATCGTTTTTCCAGTGGCGCCACCAGCTGGGCGATGTTGTCCAGGGTGGTTTTGTGAGCGGCCAGTTCGCCATCAAAGGCAGTTTTCTGAGTCCCGATCTCTCCCTGCACGGATTTGACGTATTTTTGGGAGTCATCCCACTTCTTTTCGCTCCATGACGTCAGCACACTGGCACTGCCGATTGTGCTGACACCCATGGCCAGCAGCAGTCCGGCTGCTCCGGCCACCGCCCATGGTTTCTTGGCCCGAATCTTTCGATCCATGGCAATCTCGGGGGGCAGCAGAGTCGTGCGGATACGAGTTCTGCCGAGCGCCTGCAAGGCGAGGCCGTAGGGAACGGCGAAGGTCATGATGTTTTCTGAGAACAGCGGATCGGTCAGCACCGAATCCCCGGTCACCCCGCGCAGTGTCTCGAGACGCTCTACGGTGTACTGCTGCAGATTTTGTTCGAGAAATCGCTGGAGACCGGCCAGCCGGAATCCATTGCCGACACCGATGATGCGGCGGATTCGAGCCGACCTGTTCACGCTGCCGAAAAATCCGATCGTGCGCTGAATTTCGGACACAAAATCGTTGAAGACCGGACGCATCGCCTGAAAGACGGCTTTTGGATCCGGAGCCTTCGTGGCGTTGCACTTCAGATGCTCGGCCTTGGCAAACGTCAGTTTCATTTCACGAGTCAGGGCGCGGGTGAAATGGTTGCCTCCGATCGGCACATTTCGAATCCAGATGCTGCGCCCGTTGGAAACCAGCATGGTCGAGTTGTCGGAACCCATGTCCAGCACGATCTGGTAGTCCTCCTGAGCCGGGGGCTCAGGAGTCTCCGCAGTGCGACGAAAACCAAGCACGTCATAAGAAAGGAAATTGTACAAAGCCAAAGGTGCCATCTGCACGAGTTCGACTTCGCGTCCCGCCTGGGTGAAGGGCTTCATGGCGTCATAAACGAGATCACGCTTCATGGCGAACAGGCCGACCTCGGCCTCCAGCATGAATCCGCTTTCTTCCACACCACCGCCCACCGGCTGGTAATCCCAGATGACGTCATTCAGGTCGAACGGGATCTGCTGGCGAGCCTCATAGCGGACGATCTCAGCCACCTTGCTGCTTTCGACCGGCGGCAGCTTGATGAACTTCGCCAGCGAGCTCTGCCCGGGAACACTGATGGCAATCAGGTCCCCGTCCACCTTGTTCCGCTCAAGAAATGTCTTCATCGCCTCGCGGATCAACTCTTCAGGAATCGCGTCCGGCTGACTCAGAATTTTGGGATGAGCAATGTAGTCGAAGGCCACCGCAAAGACCTTCTGACCGTCCTCTGAAGTTCGCAGCTTGATCGCCTTCAGGCCCGCCTGCCCAATGTCAATGCCCCACGCACTTTTTGTTTCGGCCATGACTTATCCCCAGAACACAGTGATGTTTCAGTGATGTTTCGCTGTGTGAGTGCTTTTGTGGTTGCGTTTACGAATGCCTGCGCCGGTCAAACCCCATGTCGTCAGAATGCCCTCAGGCTGACTGCCGGTATGCCGCCAGACTGACTGCCCCCCCCGGTTGAAATACGCCCCCGGCACGTCGCAGCAAAACATCACTCAGCAATGAAATCCGAGTAGTGTTCATGCGTTTAGTTTTTGTGCAGAGCGCAATTTCCGACCGGAACGACATGCTCAGCGTATCAGCGGAAATCCCCTGCAGTCAACCAAATTGGAGCCCAGGGAGCGTGTTCGATGATGAGCTGAGCTGAGTTTTGACGGTGAAGGAGACCATTGTGTTCCGGAAAATCGGCAGGAAACTGGAAAAAGGACGCGGGAAACAGCTCAAGGCTGCGGAAACAACGCGATCTGCAGGGATTGGACGGATCGCACCGGTTTTTTCCCGCAAGTCGCCGGCAGCCGCTAAAACTGACTGCTACTGGCCAGGCATTGCAGGGCGTTCCGGACGACTTCCTCGATGCAGTCGATGGCCTTGTCACAGATTTCCCGGACCAGCTCTGGCGACATCCCCGGCGCCGGCATCAGGACAATCACGTCACCGAGCGGTCTGAGGATGAGGCCGCGACGGCGAGCCGCCAAAGTGACCTGGTGGCCGATGCGGAATTCGACGGGGAAGGGCGTCAGCGAATCACGTTCCCGCACCAGCTCAATACCGACCATCATTCCGCGCTGCCGCACTTCCGCCACCTGCGGGTGCTGCCGGAGCCCTGAAAGTTGTTGGCGCATCACATCCGCTGCAGTTGCCACATTCTGCAGCACCTGCCGGTCTTCAAACAGTTTCAGCGACGCCAGACCGGCAGCACAGGCCAGCGCATTTCCTGTGTAGGTGTGACCGTGATAAAACGTGCGCCCCTGCCAGGGGTCTCCAAGAAAGGCCGCATATACGCGTTCCGTGGTCAGCGTTGCTCCCAGAGGCAGATATCCTCCGGAAATCCCTTTGGCAAGGCACAGAAAATCGGGCTGTACCTGCTCCTGCTCGCACGCGAACAATGTCCCGGTGCGGCCGAATCCTGTGGCGACTTCATCAGCAATCAGCAGCACGTTGTACTGGTCGCAAAGCTGTCTGACGTGGCGGAGATATCCTGGTGGGTGGACCAGAATTCCGGCCGCTCCCTGAACGAGGGGTTCCATGACGACGGCCGCTGTGTGCTGATGATTCTCGCGCAACTGTCGCTCGACCTCGTCAAAGCAGTGCTGCAGCCAGGATTCCCGGGAGTGTCCTGCGGGAACTCGCAGCGCCACGGGGGAGGGTACTGTGAGTGTGCGGAACAGCAGGTGTTTATAGCAGCGGTGAAAGAGGTCAATGCCACCGACACTGACCGTGCCCAGCGTGTCACCGTGGTAGGCGTTGCCGATGCAGAGAAACATGCTGCGATCTTCACCGACCGCTGATTTTTGCCGGTGATACTGGTAGGCCATCTTGAGTGCGACTTCGACGGTGGTTGCTCCGCTGTCCGAGTAGAAAACGCGTGACAGGCCGGCCGGGGCTCGGTCAATCAGAGCTCGAGCCAGTCGAATGGAAGGCTCTGAGGCAAGTCCGAGGAGTGTGGAGTGGGCGACGTGGTCCAGTTGTCGACGGATCGCTTCGTCGATCTCGGGGACGCGGTGTCCGTGCACGCTGCACCAGAGTGACGAAATACCGTCAAGATAGCGTCGCCCTTCGTTATCCTGCAGAAAAAAGCCATCGCTGCCGGTGATGATCGGGGCCTGCTCTTTGATCCAGGCGGACATTGGTGTGAACGGGTGCCACAGGCATTGGTTATCCCAGTCCCGCAGCGGAGCGTCCGGTGCCAAAAAATCGCTGGTCATTGTCTGCCACCTGCCCATTCCGGGTTCCAGTCCGGAATGCCACCGTTCTGAACCTGCTGAAAATACAACTGGTGGAACGGGCGAGTTTTTGACATCGGCGTTGATTCATTCACGAGCAGTGGTCTGGTCTGTTCCCACCAGTCGTCCCAGGCTGTCCGCATCTGCCGGACCACATCCGGGTGCTGGTCACTGACATTGGTCTTCTGGCCGGGGTCAGCCTCCATGTCGAACAGCATTTCGTTGTTGACGAACCGAAATTTCTGGCTGCGGATGCTGAAGTTTTTTAGTTTGAAATCATCGGGATCAGCGCCTGTGGGCCAGCGTCCGACATGGGTGAACAGATACCGATCAGTCCACTCTGCTGCAGGATTCCGCAACAGTGGCAGCAGGCTGCGCCCCTCCACCTGTCCGGCCGGGTTCTCGGCCCCCGCCAGTTCGGCCAGCGTCGGGAAGATGTCGATATCGCCTGCGATCCGGTCAACATCCCGTCCGGCGGGCCAGCGACCGTCGCCACGGACCAGGAATGGCACACGAAGTCCGCCTTCGTCGGGCGATCCCTTCAGGCCTTTCATTTCGGCATTGAAGAATGGCATGCGGTTTCCCTCGGGTGTGTTGCCGAGTGACTGCCCTGCTCTGCCCGAACCACCACCGGTCATGCCGTTGTCAGACATGAAGATCACCACGGTGTTTTTCATCAGGTCATCGCCATGCAGGTGCAGGAGCAGTCGACCGACGTTATGGTCGATGTTTTCGATCATTCCATAAAACGCCGCCTGATCTTCTCCGAAGCCGGCCTGCAGGAACCTCTGTTTCCAGTCGTCAGGTGCGAGATATGGTGAATGCGGGGCGTTGGGGGCCACATAAGCAAAGAATGGCTGACTCTGTCGCGACGTGCGATGAATCCAGTCGATTGCGGCGGTGAAGAACACGTCGGTGCAGAAGCCGCGAGTCTTTTTGAAGGTGGTATTGTGTCTGATGATCGGATCGAAGTAGGAGTTGTCGGGGACGTCGGCACAGCTGCAGTCATAGGCCTGTCCGATGCCGCCTGCACCGTGGATGAACGCTTCATCAAACCCGCGTCGATGCGGCTGATACGGTTCTTCATCACCCAGATGCCACTTGCCAAAGATGCCCGTCTGATAGCCGACAGATTTGAGAGTTTGTGCGAGGGTTACGGCGTTGAGCGTCATTCGCTCTCGTTCAAGAATTGTGTGTGTCACTCCGTTTTTCATGGAGTGTCGGCCGGTCATCAGGGCCGAGCGAGTGGGGCTGCAGGTGGGGGAAGCGAAAAATCGCGTAAAGCGGGTACTGCGGTCATACAGGTCGTCAAGATTCGGCGTGCGGATCCAGGGGTGTCCGTGTCGGGCCAGCGGCGGATATCCCTGATCATCCGTAATGATCAGGACGATATTGGGCTGGCGGGAGGCGGTCGGTTCATCGGCTGCCCGGAGCTCTGCGGGGCCGCCGAGCATCAGCAGCAGGATCAGTATGCGAAATTTCATTGAGTGGAATCCTTGCGTCAGCGAGCCGTCCAGCCACCGTCCACAGTGAGCAGGCTGCCCGTCATGTAGCTGGCAGCGGGGCTGCAGGCCAGCAGAGCTGCTCCCTGCAACTCCTTCAATTCCCCCCAGCGATTCATCGCTGTGGCACCGATAATGTGCAGACGGGCTTCTTCCGTATCGGCAATCGGGATGTTCATTGGAGTCAGGAATGGTCCGGGACAGATGGCGTTGCAGACAACTCCGGTCTGTGCCAGTTCCAGACCCAGCGCCCTGGTCATCTGCACGACGGCTCCTTTGCTGGATGTGTAGGGGGTGCGGTTGGCCAGGCCGACAACACCGAGGGCACTGGCGATATTGCAGATACGACCGTAACGTCGCGAGGTCATGTGAGGAATTACGGCGCGGCAGGCAAGCCAGGTCCCGTCCACGTTTGTCCGCTGAACTTCGCGAAACTGTTCCAGGGAAAGCTGATGAATGGGACCACGAATGTTGATCCCCGCACTGTTGACCAGTACGTCGATGCGCCCGGCCTGATTCAGGACCTGCTGTACCATGGCAGTAACGCTGTCTTCGCTGCCCACATCACAGGCGACAGCGAAGCTGCGAGCACCCCAGGCGGACTGGATTTGCGCCGCCGTTTCCGAGGCTTCCTGCAGGTTGCGGCTGACAATGACCGTTGCGGCACCGGCTGAGGCCAGCCCGGCTGCGATCACAGCGCCCAGGCCCCGGGCGCCGCCAGTGATCACGGCCACCTGTTCATGCAGATCAAACAGTCGAATTCCGGGCAGCGTCTGCGGATTGAGCAGTTGGTCTTTCACCGATGTGGTCCGTAACTGGTAAGGGGTGGCTCAGGCTGGAACGCGACCGAGACGGTCAGTCGTTTTTGTATTTGGAGTGGCAGTTCTGGCAGGATGTGGCAACTTTGGACATGGCGGCTTCGAATCCTGAAAAGTCGCCGCCTTCGGTCGACGTGCGAATCGCCTGCGCGGCTTCAACAACCGCATTGCCATAGCCACGGAATTCGTCGTCATCGTATCCGTAGCCCTTGTCTGTGGCGATCTTTGCGAGCACGGCGAGGATGGCGGCTTCGTGCTGGGCCATGGTTTTTTTGCTGGCCAGCGCATCGGCTGAACCGATTTCCGTTTTCAGGGTTTTCTCGGCTTCTTCCATGCGTTTCATCAGCGATCGTAATTCGGCTGATTCGGCAAAGGAATCTTCGGCCGGCGGTTCTTCCAGCCCGGCGGGTTTGGAGCGATTGAAGATGTCTGAGACTCCCTCGAACAGTTCCTGCAGTCTTTTCTGATCCTTCGGCCCTCGCTGCAGCGGGCTTTCATTCATTTTTTTGGCGAGATCGCGGACCCAGGCAGCGTCTTCCTTCCAGGACACAGATTCCTGTCGCTGCCGGGCAACCTCAGCCAGTGCTGCCAGAGTGGCCACTTTGGGGGGAATCATCATCATGGAAGAGTTGTAGTTGCCGACAGAGCTGACTGTTTCCTGCAGGAAGTTGCGAATGCTTTTAATCTCTTCGTCGAGGTCTGCCAGTGGGAGCAGCTGATCCCATGAATCACCACCTTCCGCGGCGGCCGGCGCGGGGGTGTCCGGTGAGGGCTGAGCGGGAGTCGCGGGTTCGGTTGCGGGAGTTGTGGCAGCCACGGCCTCGGCGGGCTGTTGAGCGGTTGTCTGTTCACCCATGGCAGCAGCCGGGGCAGCACCATTCGGGCCACCGATGGCGGTCGCATTGCTGGCCACTTCGTAGGGTTGATCGAAGAAGGCATCCATGGGAACGTTTCCGAACCACTTTTGGCCTTTTTCGTCGGTCCAGACTTCATTGCGTTCGCGTGGTTTGGCTGTGGCTGCGGCTGTGGCTGCGGGCTGAGCATCCTCGGCTGGGGGGGCTTCGGCCCCCGTCGGGGCTGGTGTGCTGGCTGAGGGCTGGCTGCCACCTGTGCAGCCGGAAGTGACGACGGCCAGCGAAAACAGCAGGCCGGTGGTGGTCAGCAGACGCGGGATTGCTGCCATTGGCCGGCGGGCAGACCGGCAGGCGACCGTGTCCGAGTTGTTCTGAGAGCTATTCTGAGCAGTGAAGTGCTGCATTTGAAATGTTCCGGCGTGAGTGAGGCCATGAAGCGACGCAGGCGGGAGAACTTGCGAACCCTTTCTGCAATGTGCAGTGTAAACGTCGATAACAGGTGAGAAAAGACACTGGGGTGTCCGGAGGCGAATTTTGGTTCGTCTGCGGAGTGTTTTTCTGCTGCTTGACGCTCCGGCGAGAATTCGAGACACTGGAAGCCACAGCGACACTGAGGCGCGCTGAGTCAGGGCAGGAATTCATGAACGCTGATCCGCAGGCTGCGAACGGCAACACCGCTCGCACGGACTCGCCAGGGGTGATCTGTTTCAACGGCACTCGGATTGCAAACAAGCGAGTGGCGATGTTTCTCGAGTGTCTGCAGCGGGACGGCTACACGGTGCGTTTGTTTGCGTTTCCGCGGCATCGCTGGGTCCTTGACAAATCTGAACAGCCCCTCGATGTTCGCGGCACCGGGCGATGGTCCGCCCGTATCGGATCGCCTCATCGCAACCGGATTTGCGCGGTGTTCTGTTTTCACTGGCTGGTCCTGCCGGCTGCTCTGCTGTGGAGTGTCTGGTATCGTGTGCCGCTGATTTATGACGAGCACGATTTCTACGAGATGAATTCTCTGGAAGGCACCGGCGGGCGCTGGAAGACTCGGCTGAGCAGTCTCGCGGTGCACTGGACGCATCGGATCTGCCTGCCGTGGGTCACTCTGACAACATGCATTCACATGGCGGGGGGGATCCTGCAGGATCACTTGCGACGTATGACTGGCAACGTGCTGGAGATGCACAATTATCCTGCGGCTGTCTGGCGCGATTCTGCTCAGCCGCAGCCGACAGATCAGCCGCTCAGTTTTGTATATATTGGAGGAGTGTGGCGGGAGAAGGGCGTGGGGGCATCCGCAGAGGCATTTCTGGCGCTGCCGGCCGAGCTGCGAGCAAAAGCGGAACTGCACATCTTCGGGACCGGTGATGCCGAACTGATTCGCTGGCTGCGGGCACAGGCGGGCATCGTCGTGTACAATGAAACTGTGCCGCAGGACTTTCGCCG
>Ga0209990_10000920_pt1 | contig 26988 bp, 34 predicted proteins | sample NOAtaG_6_FD_187304 | JGI IMG/M metagenome (GOLD analysis project Ga0209990, IMG submission 187304) | Freshwater lake microbial communities from Lake Erie, under a cyanobacterial bloom - NOAA_Erie_Diel5S_2200h metaG (SPAdes) (version 2) | ecosystem: Environmental > Aquatic > Freshwater > Lake ...
TGCCCGCGCTTCCAGTCGGCAATGGGGCTGTTTGGGTCTCCCCAGATTTGGGCCTCGGTGCCGTCTTCCAACGTCACCTTTACGTTAATTCGCGGGCCTCTGGTTGTTTGTTTTGGCTCCCGGGCCTCGTATTTGACGAGGGCGGGGAGGATGATGGGTTGGCTCATGCTTTTGTGTTTAGGTTTTCAATACGCTTATATAGGTGATAATTGTCATAAATGCGCTTTGCATTGTCCACGATCATCATCTCCCAGATGTTGCCATCTGTAGTGATTTTGTAGGTTTTTGTTTCCACCCCACCCCCCGCACTTGGCGGCAGCGGGTCGGGGATGGATACCCCTGCTTGGTTAAAGGACGGGTACAGGTAGCCGACTGCGTCGGCAAGTTTGATGGTCAGCGGGTCGCCCTTTGGCGGGTAGAATGTTACCCACTCTTGGAAAAAGCTAATTTGCATAGGTAATTATTTAGATTTTTACAAAATACAATTCAAATCCCCAGGTTTTAGGCATGGGCATAGCCTTGGCGGTATCCCAATAATCTAAGATCATCGCCTGGGCGCTCTCAATATCCTTGAAAGCACCAATGCGCGTGTTTTGCTCCAGCCAACAACCGCCAAGCGCGCGGCCATAGTTCAAGCTCGTTTCGCAAACGTAAGACCTACGCGGGAAGTTGCTAAAATCGTCCTGTGGTGTTGGATATCTGTACCCTTCCGGCACCAGGCCGCGCGGGTCTTCTACGGCATATTTGTTGTAATATACCGTTCCGTTAAGTTGGATGCGATAAGGTGTCTTAACCTTAAACCACACATTAAACTCATCGATTGACTTTGCCAACGGGATAAGGTCGCCGTTGTTGAAGTGGGTAGGTTGAAAGTTTTTCATATTGTTTTGCGTTATTGTTACACAAATATAAATATAATATTCTATTCTACAAATATTCTTTTAAATATTTTGTAAATATTTTTCAGCGATATATATTTGTGTAAAATTTACAAATATGAATAAAGAACAAGAAAAGCAATTAAAGATGGTGAAGACCTTTCACATCTCCCAGGACACCGCCGCCACCTTCGAGGAGCTGCGCCTGGAGCTGTTCCGCTCATCCGGCCTGCGGGTCGGGTCAAGCGATTTTTTTGAATACCTGGTGCGCGAGGCGGCCAAAAAGAACGAAAAACAGTAACATTTAAAACAGAAAACGATGCAGAATCAAAACCACAACTTTCAAAACAGGTCTTTTCAGGACTTGATGGAGACGATCACGGCCAATATGCCGAGCTTGACGTTCTTCGGGATAATCTTAACGTACGGCATTACGGCGGGGTTGAACGTGCATTTTTTGCCGTTGCCCGCCCTCTACAGCATCCCCGCCGCCCTGGCTATCCAGTTTGGCCGCTTTGCGGTGGTCTTCACGGACTTCTTAAACCCGACCGGGAAACGCTCCCCCTGGCCGCCTATCATCGCCACCGCCGCGACGGTGATCGCTTTGGTGGAGTTTGGCTATTCGGTACAGGATATGCAGATGGAATCCACCTGGACGGATGCGCGCTACTGGAGCGTTTATCTCTTCGGCGGGATGCTTATCGTATTTGGCTACATCTTGGAGCTTAACTTTATCTCCAAGGGTGCCGAGGGTTACGGAATGCAACGCGCCCGCGTTATGCCCGGCGCAACGCACGAAGTAACGCAGCGCGCCCGTAACGTTGCCCAGGAATTTAGCGAAGCCGTTGCGCCAAAATCCAGGCCAATCATCGCCGGATTTCAGCATAACGACAAACCGGATGCAACGCCGGAAAAGCACGTTTCAACTGATTCTCCCGCGTTGCCCGAGGACATTGTTCGCGATGCTATCCGGGCACAACAGGCTAAGTTGCGTGCATATCGCCATAAGGCGATTAACGGCATTGGCAACCCGGTAACGGTGAGCAACGGCATTGCTAAGGCGGAGGCGGAGCTGGCCCGGTTGCGCGGGATGCTGTAGCGATATGGGAATAATCATAACGCCCCGGCGCGGTTGCCGGGGCCGCCCCGACAGGGGGACTTAGCGCAAAAAGCCCCGGCCCCTTTACAGGACGCCGGGGCTTGCTAATTTATCACCATCCAAAAAACCAACGTTACTTTTTGAGTGCATCGAAAAGCAGATCTACTGCTTTTACCACAAAGCCCTGTAAGTCTTCGCTCGCCTTGCCCTTTGCCAACAGGGGCACAATCACCGCGCTTTTTACCAGTGCCTCCAGCTCCTCCGACGTGGCCACCGCGCCAAAGTACTGTTTTACCTGTGCCTTGTTGTCTGGAGCCTGATCGCTGTAAATGCGAAGCACGGTAACAACCTGTGCAAACAAAAATACCAGCAAATCCTTTTCGGCCTGGTTATCCGCCGAGGCCACCACCTTTGCGCCGAGCTGCTCGATGTACGCCGCCAGGTCTTTGTTTATCCAGGCGAGGACTGCGCCGCGCACCTGGTCGGCGTTGGCCGCGTTGTCGTCGTTTAGCACCTCCAGGAGCTGCCGGGTAATAGGGAAGACCAAGTTAATGCCATCTTCAACCGTCTGGTTTTCAATCCGCTTTTCGATCTGATTTTCAGCGAAGTTTAGCCCAACTTCCGCGACTTTTTTTACCAGGTCGGAGACTGGTTTTACTTTGTTTTTGCTCATGTGGAAAGTTTTTTAAAAATATTTTGCAAAACACTTGACAAATGTAATATTTAATATTATTTTTGTCATATCAATTAACCACTAATACACGACACGATGGAAAACTTAACAGAAACAATTGAAAAAGCAAAAGAAATAATGACCGCGGCTAATATGCCTTTTGTAACAATTTGGGCATACGGCAAATCAGGCAAATCTTTTGGTTTCAACTTTGAAAGCAAACCAGTTGGATTCACCGTAAAAGAATTTGGCGTAAAAAGAACAGTGCTTCAAGTTATCAACAATATTTAACCCCCAGCCCGGCACTTTAGCCGGGCTTATAACCACTTAAAAAAAACCATCATGACAAGCGCAACCAATCTAAAAAAAGCCGCCACCGCCCTCAACATTACAGTTCGTGAAGTCAATAACGGGACAATGTACGGATTGCAGCTGTCCGATTACGTATACTACTGGTGGGCTATACTTGAAGACGGTACGGCCATCGTCAGCCACATTTACAGCCAAAGAACAGGCAAAACCAGCAAAAACCTCAAGCGCCTTTATGCCGCCGAAAAGAAAATCCAAAGCCTGGCACTTTAGCCGGGCTTTTTCATTTACAGCTTTTTGTTCTTCCCTAAATACCAAATCAAAGCCCCCACCGCCACAAGCACCAGGAACGCAAAAGCGAGGGCAAAATCATACGCGCTCACTTTTTCCCGGTTTTGCGCCGTATGAAATCGGTAATAAACCCAGGGTTGGCCTCCAGTTCGTCTGCCACCTTAAACACGATTTCGGAAATTTCCTTTACCAGCATCCCGATTAAAAACCCCAACGCCGCATAAGTAGAAGGGGTGTCCTTAAAGCCCAGCCAGTGCGCCAGGAATGGCCCGATGGCCACTGATGCGCCAACCCCCAGGATAATCGCCGCGAAGGCCTCCCATACCTTCAGTCGGCGGTGGCGGGCATAGATCAACGCGCCCATAAATGCCCCAAAGGCCAGGAATGGGGCGTTGCTGCCGAGTCCTTCAATAAACTTTTTTATCTCGCTCATTTCCCGGATACTTTATTTTCGTACCATGCTTTACAAATCTCCCAGGCCTTTGGCTGGGTTTGAACGTACGTCCATATCGCGGGAGCAGGCCGCCCCGGGTCATCGTCCACGTGCAAGGTGCTACCCATAATGCCGAAACGCCTAAAGCCTGCATCCCAAAAAGCATCTAACAACTTTATCCAATCCCCCGGATGGCTTATCCCCGCCGCTGGTCGCACGTCCACCGCATAACCTTGTTCGTGCGCGCTCTTAGGCACGGCTCCCGGATGTGTGCGCCGGATGCGCTCAGCATCGGCGGCGGTGCGAAAGGCATGGTTTACCTTTATCGCTTGCCCGTAGATGTCGCGCGCCGCTTGCAGCTTAATCAACGTGCCGACGCGCATCATGCCACCCGTGCCCGGAGCGGTCTTGCTGTCAAACTCGGATAAATTAAAGTCGCGTATGCTTATCATTTCGCTATTTTTTTAGCTCTCTTAGCATTCGGATTAAATACACCTTTTTGTCCATTTCTTTAGAAAAAGCCGCTAAGTCTATGTGCATGGCCTCGCGCTTTGCGTGCATTGCGTTTATTTCGTCTTGCAGCTCCGCAATGTGCAAGTCTAAGAGGTCGGGTAGGGGAGGCTCATCCGGCCACAAAAGATCATGCTTGGTCATCTGATCTCCGGTCTCCACGGTGTCCAGTTCTGCGCCGTGCGCCGCAGGAAAACGACCCTATCCGCATCGCACCAAAGTGCCGGGCTGATCTGGTATAGATTCATCGGCCCGGCTGCATTAAACGCGCTAATCCGCATCGTTGCCCCGACCAAGTACGCCGCCTTTGCAGTACCGCCGCCCCACGTTGCCCGTAGCTTGCTTTGTGCATTTCGGGAAAACACGATTGGGATAGGGGATACCCCCGGCTGCTCAAGCTGCCAAGTGTCCATTAAAAAGGTGCTGTCGTACTGCATCTGTACCTCGGTGAGCGGGCTAACATTATACGCCGCCTGAAAGCCGTTGTCCTGTTGGATAATCGTCGTCCAAAGCCTGTCGGCTTTTAGCACTTCGGTGGCGGCTTGTGCAAGTGCCGAAGCGCGCCGAACCATTGCGCCTTCGGTGTAGTCGGCAAATTGCTCTAAGTCTCCGATAAGCTGCGAGGTCTCGGCATAGCTGCCATTAGCCTGCGTTGTGCGCTGGACTAAAAAGAAATTGCTGCCCTGTTGCACGCTATACGCTGTGTCGGTCTGTGCGGTGGCGAGGCAGGGGAGGAGGGAAAGAAAAAAGAATATGCGTTTCATAGTGTGGAATTTTAATAGATTGAGTAAAAGGTATTTATGTTGCTTTGTATTCCGCTGCGATTTGCGCTTTGGTCTGTATCCCAAATTACAAGCTCCTGAAAAAAGCCTTTTTGCCAATTGTAAGGCGCACCTCCGGCATTCATAATGAAGAAATCGTAACTCATTGATCCAGCTGTAGGATTGTTTGTGCTTGTGTTATTTTTAATCGCCGAACCATTTTCGTGATACATTGAACTCCTATCTGCTGCGGTTGCATTGTCGGCATCAGCATCTATATAAATTAAAGTTTGTGCATTTGCCGTGACAAGATTATTTGCGCTAATATTTGTAATTGGTTGCGGGTCACTCGATGCTCTGGTTACAAAATGCCCTATCGCATTATTTCTACTAACACTCGATCTATCATCATGGAAAAACGCCATACCGCGTGCGCTTCCTGTTAATCTATTTGAACCAAAAAAAGTAAGCACATCATTTGGATTAGTAACATCACTTGGTTGACCGACCCAGTAAAAGGAGTGCGCTGTTCCGTCGTGCATAAAATTTGCCCATGCATTATTGTTTGGAAAAGACATTTCATCGTCAGTTCCGTCGCCATATAGTGCAACTTCATTTTCGCTTTTTTCAAGTACACCAGAATTTACAATACGTGGCTGTCGAGACGTTGTATCTTGTCTAAAGTCTCGCGCGTTTCCAGATTGATCGTAAATTACCCTAACAAAGCAATTTGTAGAAGCGCAAAATGTTTTTAAAGTGGCTGTATCTAAATAATTAGAAACAAAACCTATTGTATCTAAAAGACTATCAGATGACCTTCTAACTACAATACAATCCCCTGTGTATGCAGTGCGTAATTTTCTAAAAGATAAAGCTAATTCTGCATTTGGGTAATCATCCAAAACAAGTGCCGCCGCCGGAGCCGCAAACTGATAAGAGTTAATATATATCTGCCCCGCCGCAATGCCCGGCAACAGCAACAAAAGCCAAAGTATTTTTTTCATATCTTTTATCTTATATAGTAAATTGTAATTTTTAGCCCCTTCGTACCCGTGCCTGCCGTGTCTATGTCTATGGTCATCTCCGCATCATCTGCAATTGCACTATCCGAAATCACCGCCGCCGTGGCAGCCGTTACGCTTGTTTTTTCGTTAGCGTCTATCGTTAGTTTTGTCGCGCTCATTATCGTTGTGCCACTTTCATTAATGTCTATGGTAGGAGTACCCGACGTAGAAGCCGTGTTTACATTTGCTCGAAGTCCGGTAATGGTCATAGCAAAAGGCGCGCGAAAAGTTACCTTAGCCGTGCCCGTTGTCAACGCCGTAGTTTCATCCGATGCGGCTATGATCATGGCCAACGTATCGGATTTTGACCTAAGCACCCCGCCCGACAAGGTCAACCCCGCCCCAACCTGCACCGTGTCCGTTGTGCCGTTGCTTTGCGCGCCGAGTAACCGCGTTGCATCCCCGGCGCGTCCTGCAAAGTTTGTCTTTGCACCCGTTACGGCAGCACTGTCTATTGTCCACGTTGCGCCGCCGCCGGATACGGTGATATCTCCCTTGTCGCCGTCTCCAACGCCGCCGCTGCCTACCTTTGCGTAAGTGCTTAGCATCGCGGCGGTGTCTGCGGCATTTATGTAGGTTAGCAGCATTGCCGCCGTGTCTGCTGCATTTATGTACGTCGTTAACATTGCCGCTGTATCTGCCGCGCTGATGTAGGTGCTTAGCATTGCCGCCGTGTCGGCAAAATTTACATAAGTGCTAAGCATTGCCGCCGTATCGCTAATATTCAACTTTGCAGCTAATTCAAAATCGCGGGCAAATACGGATGTATCGGATATGTTTAGCTTTAGATTTATCCTGTTGGATAGCGATGTAGTATCTTGTTTTTTTAGATACGTGCTAAGCATTGCTGTGGTATCGGATATGTTTAGCTTTAAGTTTATCCTGTTGGATAGTGAGGCTGTATCCGCTGCATTTAGCTTTGAAGCCAAAGCGTTATTAGCCCAGGCCTTCGATGCAAGCACCGACGTATCCGCGCTCACCGTGCCCGTCGTGGTAATAGGGGAGGGGCTGACCGTTATCCCATTGCCCGCGCTGATGCTTGTTACCGTGCCGGAGCCACCCCCACCGCCACCGCCACCCGCGCCGATGCTGTCTTTGACGGCCTGCGCCAAATCGTCCCACGTCACCGCGCCCGCGTCTATGCTCCAGGTCTCGCCGAAGCTGCCAGAGACGCTAATATCGCCTTTGTCGCCGACCAATTTTACGCGGGTATATTTTGCGATGCTGTCCAAACGGCTTTTCTTCCAAGACCCACCCTGTATGTAGTACAGTTTTACCGTGTCGGCTGCCGTGCCCGCGCTGATCTCCGAATCGCTAAGGACGTTGACCGTGTCCTTTGCGGTCTGTGCCCCGGCCAGGGCGGGGAGGATGAGGAATAAAAATAATATGCGTTTCATAGTGTGCGTTTTTTTAATTTAATTACCTGATGCAGTGCCGACCCAGTACCAAACATTATTAACCCTGGGAAACGTTATACATATTAGCCGAAAATTTGGCACGTCCTGAATATCAATTCCATTTTTCACAACCCATTTACTCACTGCCGTATCGTAATATCTAAAATAATTACCTGTTGCAGTTTTTAACGTAATTGTGCCAGCGTAACTATCGTTATAGTTTTCGGTGATAAAATTTATTTCAAATCCATTGTAAGTAAAAGAAGGGTCTGGTAATACAATTTCTTTATTTGCCGTTGTAAGGCTATCTATATATGTATATACGTTCAATTTTCTAAAAGCCCCAAACGTGCCATCAATCCAATTTGCAACGGAATTTGATGCGCTATCGTTTAAAATATAATAATTTATGCCGTATTGAGATGGCCCTACCGCGTAATTTGCAATTTTTAAAGTTGTTACTGCTCCATCCGCAATATTAGCCGATCCAACCCCCTTGACCGCCAACAACTCCCCAGAGCTATTTTTCCCGTACAAGCTATCCACCGTGCCGGACGCACTGCGTCTAATTTTAACTACCCCACTACTGGCAATAGTAAAATCCGGGTCAAGGCCGATGCTGTCCGCGCTCGTATTCCCGCGCATCGTTATCTGTCCTCCGGTCATATAAATTTCTGCATTGTTGCCCCCGGTTTCGTCCTGCTTTATGCCGTACTGATTTACCACGGCATTATTTCCGGTCGTGGTATTGCCCACCAGGACAAAGTCTTTTTTTATTTGCACATAGTCCGCGCCGCCCGCTGCCTGCCTGAACTGCAAATCTGCGTTCCCCATGCTGATTAAGCGGTTGCCCTTCAACGTCGCATCCATGTTATACAGCGAGGTATCTTTGCCCGGCTGCCAGATCGTGCCGTTGTATCGCAGAATATCGCGCGCTACCGCGCCCTGGGTATTTACGTTGTGCAGCTCGCCCAGCTCGTAGCCATTTTGCACCTTTACGAATATCTCGCCGTTGTTCTTTTTCGTGATCACATAGCCCACAAGTACGCTATGTATCGGGGCTGTCGGCTTATCGTGCGTAAAGCCGCCCGGCACGGTATCCAGCCAAAGGGCTTCCCCTTCCGTTAGCGCGCTTGTATTTATGCCCTTAATGTATCCGCTTACGAAAACAAAGCCGCTATCGTTATTATCTATTGCCTCCGCTGTTATGCCAAAAGTCACTGAGCTGCTCATTTCCGCATCCGCATCCGCTAAACTAATTTGCGGACGTTGCCCCGTTGCGCCGGAGATATAGACAACTTTGCCCTTTGCAATTTGGCTTCCGGTAACGTTGCGCACCAGGTGCGCCTCGGCTTGGCCCAGGGGCATTTCTATGTCTCCGCTCATGCCCAGGTGTACCGTGCCGCTTTGCGCATTCCAAATCATTTTGCCCGTTGTTGCCGTTCCCTCGTAGGTCGTTACAAATTGTATGCTATCAACCGGATTGAATTCACCTGCCGCTAAAATGCTATCTTTTAGTGCCTGCGTTAAATTATCCCAGTCCACCACCGCCGTATCTATCATCATCACTGCCCCCGCATCGCTTACGATTATGTCGCCCTTGTCGCCGTTGGGTATCGGGTCAAATTGCACCTGCTGACCGTTTACCGTTAAAAATATCGTTGTTTGCGACCCGCTTTCGACAACGCCCACCACCGCGTTCCCATCCCAGGGGAGGCGCACGTCCGTTAAATTGTCCACCACGACCGAGGTTTCCCCGGATGCGCCCTGCGTTACGCTTAGGTTGGTTACGCTGTTTATGGTCATCGTGCTATCCGTTGCCGCAAGCGTTATGTAATCACCCGCAACAAAAGCAACGCTATCCCCCGTGCTGCTGCGTAACGTCACCGGACTTGTTGCTCCTGCAAAGCTCAAATCCGTTTCCCCCGTGCCACCCAGTGCAATGCTGTCTTTTACCGCCTGGCTTAACATCGCATAGTCAACGTGCCCCGCCGGGATCGTTACGTCTAAAAATATTTGCCCATCCTGCGCCGCCGCAACTTCCGTAACGGTAACAAGCCCCGTGCCCGTTATCGTTACGGCGTGCGTTATGGTCGTTACGGTAAGTATTCCAATCACCGCGTTCCCATCCCAGGGGAGGCGCACGTCCGTTACGTTATCAACTATTACCGTTGCGCTTGTGCCGCCTTCGTCGGTATCGCTAAGGTACAGCGTTGCCCCGTTACCTCCATCCGCGCCAACGCCAAGCTGTTGCGCTGCGCCGCCGTCCACGCGCTGCCATCCCTGTTTTGTTTTGATATAACGGTACAGCACGGCGTTGACCGTATCCAGGAGAAAGTACGCATTAGCAAGTGCGGCGGGCTTCACCGTTACCGTATCCGCGACCGTGCCCCGGTAGATCAGGCCGTCGCCCGTGGTCTGCCATCCCAGGCGCGACTTGTTCCCGGTGGCCGGGAACTGCCCGTAGGCAGCCCCGGCGATGAAAACAATCAACAGTATGCCTAAAAAACGATGCAGCATTATTGTATAGTTGTAAATACAATTTCGTAATTACTTCCGTCGTAGTGCGAATTCGGGTCTATCGTGATTATTGCCCCGGCCTTGCTCCACTGGCTACCCAGTAGCTTTTGCCCATTTTGATATACGGTAATTTGCGCCTCGTTGGCAGGCATTGCCCCGTCGTTTGCTGTAATGGTTAGCGTGCCTGAGCTTGTATCTAAAAACTCCTGTCCAAAAATTCGCACGCTTTGAACCTGTGGCTGCGCGCTGATGCTTTGCCCGACGTATGCGCCAACGCCGCCGCTTCGTAGCGTGCCTCGCGTTGTCGCGCCCCGGCTGCCTAAGTTTTCCTCCTCTATTAATTCCACGGTCTTTTCTGTCCATCCGCTCGCTGCGCTTTGGAGCCGGAACCAGTCGCCGGAGGTGATTTCAGTCTGTGGATCGAAGTCGCACCCGGTTGTTATCCAATAGGCGGATGCGTAGTATATAGCCAGGTGCGGCAATAGGCATTTCTCCGCCGGGGCTAAGTTCTGAAAACTGCCCCGGATATAACGCTGTACTGGCGTTAGTTGCCCGCGGATGATTTCGTTTGCCAAAAGTTGGCTAAAGGCTTTGCCCGTACCTGTGTTGCCCACCTTCCATGAATCGCTAAGCACCCAGGCCGAGGCATTGTCGTAAACTTCTATGTGCCCGGGTGCCACGGTGGTGGGGCCGTCGCCTATGCGCGTGCTTACCTCTATCTTTTTGCTTGCAAAAGCATTGTTTTCAGCTGCATATCTAAGCACGTCGCTTTGTCCGTCGAACGTGCCCACCTGCAACACTTCCAGATAATTTGTAAATACGGAAAAGGTATATTCTATGTCTCCTGGCAGTTGTGCCGGGGTGCTGATGGATTTTTCTACTCCCGACATCGTATAGGCTTTGTATGCTTCGATGTTGAAGGCAATTTCTCCTATTGCATTTGCAGGCAGGGGAGGGGTGACCAGGTTTAGCCGCATGATCGTAGCCACCGGCACCGGATCGCCGTCTTCTAAAATAATTTGCGAGGTGATATAGTAATATTTGCTTGTGTCCGTTGTCCAGGCCGCTTCGCCTTCTGTCCAGCCTCCCACCAGGCGATGATTCCCGGCCCGGATAAGCACGCGAAAGACAAAGAAGAAGTTTTCGAAAGGATTTACATCTATCCATTCACTTTCCAGTTTTAGCGTTGAAGTGTAGCTAATGCGGGTCTCGCCGCCAAAGCCTGAGACAAAGACCCCGGTTGAAACCAGGCTTGTATTATGCGTGAACACTTGCCCGGCCAACAGATTAACCGCTTGCAGGTGCTGATAATCTACCGTTAGTTTTTTGATCGGTGCGTAATAGCTAAAAAAGCCGCCGGAAAAGCGTAGCAGTTCCGACGTGTTTAGCGCGGTCTGATTGTGCGTAATACTTAGATTTTGCCCGGTGGCGATGCTTTCTGTGCCGTCGAGGTGGTACGAAAAAACGGTCTTGTTGTTGCCCGTTAAGTATTCGTTTACCTGGATAAACCAAAAGTGTTTACCGCTAAACATAATCCGCGCCCCCCAGGCCGTTGCGATCTGGTCAAGGATATCGTAACAACTATAAAAACGCTCGTTGCCCTTGTTGTCCACCCAGTAAAAGGCGTTGCCGTTGATCCTGGAGCGGCTGAGCGGGTTGATGTTGCTTGAATAGGCATAGCTATCTTCGTGCCAGTTGCAAACGACCTTTAAAATGTTCTGATCTATCGTCTGCATATAGTTGACAATGCCGGATAGCTTTCCAATGCACCGTAAAATTATTGTTGTGAACGTATCGAATCCGGTGTAAGATGTTGTACCTGCAATAGCGTAGTCTATGCCCTTCAACAAGCCAATGCCGTCGGTGGCGGTGATGTTTGCCACATAGCCAATCTGCAAAGGCACATCCTCGATGCTTATCAAGTCGGTGACAATGTACCCCGTCCAGTTCTGCACCAGGCCGTCTATGTCGCTATATTGGAAGGATAGTAACAAAGAACTTTCCTCAGCCGTTACCAGGCTATCAATAAAGTCCTGTATATCCTGATGATCAACGACAATGCCAAGTTGCAATTCACTGCCAATAACGCCAACAAAGCGTTCCTTTGTATCGTCACCGCGCCAATTAATCTTTAAGGAAACGGCCTTAAACTCTGCACTTACACCGGAGTAGTTGCTATCCGATATAACGACCGAATAGGTACTTTGCTTTTCGCTTTGCCATTGCCCTTGCAACCTTGTTCCCATCAGCGCACCCGGTTTTGGCGCAGCTGTGCGCGTTCAACTAATAGCAACAAGTCGTTGCCGCTTATCCTGGCCTCGGCAACCATGCCCCCACCTCCGGCACCATCCAAAAGGCTGCGAAGTTTAGAAAGCGGCGCGATGACCTCCGGGTCAATTCGGGCGTTCGGGTTGTCGCCGACGGTGGCGAGGGTGGGAGCGTAGGCAAGACCGCCCTTTGCGAGTTTTGGCGGAGATATTTTGTTAACAAGCGTATTAAATAGCAACGCCGCCGCGCCGCCCGCCGCGCCTGCGATTGGTACAGCCAGTGGCCCAAGTGCTTTTCCGATTGGGCCTTTTAAAATATTACTTACGATACCAGTTACACCTTCTTTTATAAATGCGCTAATTGTTTGCCGTGCTGCCTGCAACGCCGCATTTCCAAGTTTTCTAAGATTCGTTTCCCCCTGCGCTGCTAAGTCGGCAAAGGCAGAGGCGGCGGCGAGGGTTGCATCCCCAAGACCCTCAACAATTGTTTTTGGCTGCTGTATGGATAAAAGCGTTTCCCTAAATCTTGCTGCTGCCGCCTGCGCCTGGTCAAAGGATGCCCCCAGGCTAAGCGTTGTTGCTGCAACGGCTTGTGTGGTCAAATCAAGGGTTTGCAATAGGGGTATATCGAAAAATTCACGGGGTGCGGCGGGGGCGGGGGTGGGGGTTGTCGTTGTACCTGCGCCGCGCTGCGATGTTCTTAGGGATGCTTCAAGCTGTTTAATCCTTGCTTCTAATGCGAGTACTTCGGGGCTTTTGTCGGTGCCACCGCCGCCGCCGGAGGTGGTTCTTGAAACGGTACCTAATGTCTTATCAAGTGCTGCCTGCGTTTGCCGCGAAGCATTTGTTAATTCGTTTTGCGCGGCCTTTACATTTTGCAGCCTTTTTTCAAGATCGCGTAAAGAGGCGGCCAACTGTATATTTGTTGTTGTATTTGTTGCCGCAGTTGTGCCATAACTTGCATCTGATGTAATTAAATTACGGGTACCTTTTGCAATAACTTCTCTTTGTCGTGCAAGCTTTGTTTCTATTTCATATTGTTGTGTAGCAAGCTCAACAAGCCTTTCGCGTTGTTTTTCTAAAACGCCCTCAAGGGCCGCCAAACGAATTTTCTTTTCAAATTCAGTATTTGCCGCTGCTTGTGCAATTTTGATACGATCTATGTTATCGCCCTCTTTGATTAGCTGAGGGAGGTAGTCTTTATACTTAGAGTTTATTTCATTGATTAATCTTGATCGGGTTTCCTGACTTGTATTGCTATCATTTAATGCAACAAATAGATTATTCAATTCAGATTTTTGTCCAATAAGCTGTTTTGTATTTTCACTTAAATAATCGTTATATGTATCAACGGTCGGATTTAATTCACGATAATTTTTTACAATCGCCGCAATGATTACGCCAATCGCAGCTAATGCGATGCCAACAGGGCCTAAGATAACAGATACAACCCCAAAAGCTTTTGCTAATAATGTTGCCCCTTGTGTTGCTAATGTTCCAAGACTTGCAATTTTTGCGATTCCTATTAACAACGGCCCTATTGCGACCGTTGCGGCAAGGGCTTTGACAATAAATGCCTGTGCCTCCGGCGATAAAGCCTTAAACCTATCAACCGCATCCTGAACACCAGACGCAAGCCTTTGAAAAATGCCTGTTAAATTTAAACTTGTGGATATTGTCCTTCCGAGTTCAGATAGCGAAGTGCGCAGACTGTCGCGTAAATTTTCGAAGCTGTTAGATAGTCCACCCTGTACGCGTTCGAGTTTTGCAAATTCCGCTGTTGTCCTGGCAATAAATTCTTCTGATGAAATACCCAGCTTTTGCAGTTCCTCGCTATCCGCCGTGCCAAACGCCGCCTGCAATGCCGGACGTATTTCGAAGATGCGTTCGTTCAACTGGTTAATTTCCTCCGCTGAAATTTTGCCCTTTGATGCTACCTGCGTAAGCGCCAAGATTGCTCCGTCAAATGCCTCCGCACCACCGCCCGATCTTGCAACCGCGTTGCCGTATTGCGTTATGATTTCCTCTGCCTGCCTGGCACTAATGCCGACTGCTTGCAGTCGCGTAGATGCCTGGACAGCTTCGTTAAAGCCAAGCCCCGGGGCTTCGGCAACTTTGCGCAGCCGTTCGATTTCCTCGGCTACATTTGTGCCCTCGGCTGCCACGGCGGCGAAGGCGCGCTCCAGGCTTTCAAAATCCCCGAACGCTTGCACGGATGCCGTGCCAAGTGCGACCAGAGGAAGGGTAAGCGATTGCGTAAGATTGGTACCAATGTTTTCAAAGGTGCGCTGAAAGCGGTTGATGCGGCGCTCCACCTGCTGCATCCCGCGCTCAAAGTCGCGCACACTTGCGCCAATCCTTACATTCAAATCTGCTATCCCTGCCATATCATATATTTCTTACAACATCTAAATCTACGGCCAACCCTTCACGAACAATTATCTGCGCCGCTTTGCGCTTCATAAGCTCCAACGCCTTGCCCTTTACCTGTTGCAAGGCCGGTACCATGATTCGCAGCCGGAAGGCATTGGCGCTTCCGTACACCATGTGCGCGTAATATCCATTAATTTTTGTATCGCTGTTGAATATCTGTCGGGCAGTTCCCGTAATTGGCCCACGCCCTCGGTAATATGGACCGATAACAACCTTATACGTTTTCTTCTTGTATTTCTGCCTTTTGTCAGCAATATCTACAATAGACCTCTTTAAATTGCCCGGATAATATACGCCCGTTTTGCGCCCTTTCCCGGCGGGGGCTTTAATGCGCCCGATTATTTTAGGCGTATTATAAGTGTAATGTATTTTGTTGTTTACAAAAGAATTTGCAGCACGTTTGCGCGCGCTTGCAATAATAACAGGCGCGGCGGCTTTGGCAATTTCCTGCCGCAAATCCCAGCGTGTGATTTCCCGGAACAATGCGACAATGCGGCGGGTGAATTCATCGGCACCATCCAGGCGCGCCTGCACCGACGGGGAAAGATCAACGCGGGCGCGCTGTCTATTCTGAAATCTGTTAAAATTACCGCTTAGCGCCATTGTGATTTCATTTCGTTATCCCACCGTTCGAATAATTCGCGCCGCGCCGCTTCCTCGGCTGCTTTGTCCACCGGAGCCGCCGCCGTTGGCCTGATCTCCCAAGGAAAAGTGATAAGGTCTTGCGGCTTTAGCGTTTTGCCCTTGCTCATGTGTGGCTGCAAACTAATTGCGGCCATCCATCGCGCGCGTTCCCAGTCGTCCTGCCGTTGCGTGCTTAGTGCTTCGGCGCGCGCTTCGATTGTTAGGATAACGCTTTTAAGAGTCATATCCCAGAAATCACTGGGCGCAATGCCGTAAGTACCAACTGCAAAACGTTCTACCTGCCCCAGCGTTAGCGCTTCGCCTTCGTCGGGGCTTTCGGGTTTCCCTCAGCGCCGGGCATGGACTTTGCGACAATGTCCATGGCCTTTTCCAGGAAGGCCGGGTTTTCATCCAGCAAGTCGCCAACGTCTGTAATGGTGTAAGAAAAGTCTTTTCTTTCCTTCCGGTGCCCGTCCTTTATGCCGTGCCAAAGCAGGCTAAGCAAAATTTTAGGCTCCATATTTTCCCCGAGCTTCGAAAAGTCGGCTAAGGTCATACCATGCTCATCGCAAAACTGTGCAAGGGCGGCCATGCCAAAAGAAAATGGTACCTGGCCGCCCTCGATTTGTATATACTGTGTTGCTTTCATGAAGTGAATTGATTGTTATGGTGTCATCGTTACCGCGCCCGTGATTGTCCAGGTTGCGCTATACGTTGCGTTTTCTTCAACCGCCGCGCTCATCTCCAGGCTGGTAATGAATGCGGTGCATTGCCAGTACGGCGTGCCCGTTACGTTAGGCTGGAATTTCACCTGAAGCTTTGTGCCTGCGTTGTAGTGGGTAAAAAGATCGTCAATGCCCAAATTGGTCGTATCGAATGCGATAAGACCCTCGCTTTGCAGCGTGCCGGAGCGGCGGCCAGGTTCTGCGGAGGTGTAAGATGCGACGTTGTCCTTCGTTAGCGTTTCGCGCGTCTCGGTAGATAGCGACATGGTACAGTTTGTCGCCTCACCGATGGCTATGCCGCTTGCATAAATTCGAAAATTAGTTCCATTTACAACCGTTGCCATGTCGTTTATTTTAAGTTGCTAAAAATTTATTCTTCTTCCTCCACGCCGTAAAATTCTGGCGGGAGGTAGTAATTATTTACCGTTATGGGCTGCCGTTCTTCCGGCGGCTTTGGCTTATAGTCGCGCCGGGTCTGATCTTCATGTACGAATGCCACCCCACCGCCCACAAGCTCCGCTGCCATTTCCTCGGTAACATCCGGCTGGTCTCCGGGTTTCCACTTGAAAAATGGCTTTATGATTTCAACGATCATCTGTTTTGCCTGAATTGATACTCCTGCTCAACTATAAAAATGTGTTTGTCCAGGTGCATCGAGCCGCTACTTTGCCCGTTAAACTTGCAGCTTTGAACATTTACCCCGTCATAGGTGCCCGACATCCGGTCAAGCGCGGCGCGCACCTTTTCGGCAAGGTCAATCGCAACGGCGTAGCTATCTGCATAGATCATTAATCCAACACTTACAATGTCTAAAGGCGATACACCGTCTTTTATATCCGTCGGTGCTGTGTCTGCTACGCTATACACGATAAACGGATACGTTGCATCCTGCGTTGCCATATCCGGGTAAATGCGCGTGCTGGTGATGGCCGTTACCGCCGTCGTTGCGCTTAGCTTGCCGTATATTGCTTTTCCAATCATGGCTTTACGGCTTTTGCGCTCAGCACATTGTATTGTCGGCAGTTGCTTTCGCTTATTGCTTCAATGTCGTAGTAACGCGAATCGTGCAGGATGCGGCTAATTTCGTTTACATCCGTTCTTTTTCGGATGGTGAAATTTACATAGCTAATTGCCGTTTCCTGCCCGGCCTCCTCGGTCTCTTTGCTTTTGTTTAGCCTGTATTCGATATTTGCCCAAACGCTTGCAAGATTAGACCATGATTCGACCCTTTCGCCGAATGTGTTGGTCGTCTCGGTCTTGTTTTGCAGAGTGATATACTCCTGCATCCTGCCGATGCGCTCAGTGCCTTTGTATTTGCTCTTTAGCTCCATACAAATATCCTGTATCCTGCTGCTTGTAAAATGTATTCTGCCGCCGTTGGCATTTTCTTTACATAGTCCGTGCGGTTGTCGTACATATCCGCAATAGTTAGTAGCATCGCCGTTTTTATGGCCGCCGGTACCGCGCTTGAATTGTCATAGCCTGCTGTATAGATTGCCGAAGCATTGCCCGGCGTGTTCTGCGTATCCGGCCAGGTCTGATCATATTTGCGGATAATGCGCGGGGGCATGGTTACCGTATCAACCCGGTAAATCCCCGATGCTATAACTTGCACCGCGCCCGCGCTATCCAGGTAATGCAGCCCGGAGACTTCGCGCAGCGGGCTGATGCGAAGATTTAGCGTGCCGCCCTGCGGTAGCCCATCGAAGACTTCCAACACGGTTTGCGGTAAAAGGGCCAGCGCACAATGATTTTCCACCCACTGCCGCGCGGCGGTGATAAGCGTGTCAATAAGTGCGTCATCAGACGTACTATCAACCTTTAGATAATTTTTTACCTCCGACCTTGTCAGCGGCTCCGTTGTGGGTGCCGTTGTTACCTTGTACGCCACGTTTTATCTTGTTTTGTGTTGCCTGTGCCTTTTCGTATCCGATTGCAGGCTCGGCAATGCCTGCCTGAATCAATCGCTGCGCTTCTTCCGGGCTGGTCTGGTAAACCGTGCCGGCGGGCATGGAAAAACCCACGCCCGCCAGAGGTTTTATCAATCGGATGCTTATCATGCCTGCAAAAGGACTTTAATCGCACCCACCGGAATAAGTTTGCCATCATAACGGCTAAATCCGTAGAAGCCCACGCTGAAATTATCCAGAAAGAGTTCATCGGTACGGATAAATACAGGGTTAAGCACCTCGCGAATCAGATAATAAGACCAATTGCCAAAGGCCACCGTCTTTTTTGCCGTTGCGATGCTTTCCATAGACTGATTGATCACGTATGGGAATCCCCAAATCGTAGAAGGCTCGCCATCGCGCACCGAAGGCACCCATAGCGGCGTTGAATCTGAGCTACCAAGTTGCAGCTTTTTGATTGCGGCAAGGGTGCTGTCATTCATCATAAACGCGACATTCGGGCCAACCCGGTACGCTGGGTCAACGCTGTGGATAAGGTCGAGCAGTTCGGCGGCGGTGATTGCCGTTGCGCTCGCCGTAGTCTTGCCTGTCGGTGCGCCGTTGCTTGCTGCCAGGATGCCCGTCGGCTTTGCGCTGCCGTTGCCTGTCGTGAAATCGGTGTTGATGGCGCGCCCGAGGCGGATAGCCATCATCTGATTGATTTCTCCGGCTGCGTTAACCGCCTCATCCTGCAACCATTCGCGGGATACGATGATCTTGGTGCGGTAGGTGTATGCAGAAAGCTGAATACGTGATATGCTAAAATCCTGCGTAGTTGTCGCGGATGCTTCCGCCGTCAGCAGCGCACTTGTTGCGGTGTCGTCAACATAGGGCTGATTCCAAATGCCCCCGCCGGAGGTGCGCACAATGCGGGCAGCGTTGTACATCCCGCCGTACTGCTTTAGCGTCATCACAAAATCCGGGGAAAGTTCGGTCGGCACCACATAGCCGCCATAAATTGCCCCGGTCGTCTCCGTGGTGATGGTGCTTGTGCCCCGCTGCTCGCCCGCTGCCAGGGCTGCCAGGCTTGCCTGATCCATGTACTTTTCCCCGCGCCGGATGTACTTATCAAAGGCTTCGCGGTAGCCAATGGCGGGCATTGCCTGTGGCTCGCTGATGCTAATGCCGTTGGCAAAGTTTGCACCTTCCATACCGGAGATAATGCTGCGCGCTTCGATGGCGCGGGAAAGTTCCTCCTGGTCGCCGTGCATACGCAGAAAAGTCGCGTTTTCCTCTCCATTAAGGTCGCGGCCTTCCGATTTTGCACGATTCACCAGGTCTTTCATTTGCTCACGAATATTCATATAGTCGTGCCGCAATTCCTGAACTGATTTCATGTTTTGAAATTTTTAAATTAACAAATCCTCTGCCGCGTCACGGAGAGGTGTATTTTCTGGCTTTTGTGCTACTTCCTGCCATGCCTCCAGGCTGCGAAGTGCAACACTGGTTTCCTGGTATGCGGGAAATGTGACGGGGCTAACATCAAAAAGCCTTTTGATTCTTTTAATTTTGCGCTTCGGCTTCATACCAGCGCGCTCCTCCCAGTCTTCTTTGTCTATGGTAAAGCCAAAGGAGCTTTGGGTAATGTCACCGCGCCGCAAAAGTTCCCGAAGATCGCGCCCGGCGCTTGTGTCGGGAATCGTGAACTCATAGCGCAGACCGCGCTCATCTATGCGCAGGGATAACGTGCCGGATGCGGTGCGGGCAAGTAGCATATTGGGATCATGATTAAACAAGGCGCGCACGTCGGACATATCCGCGCCGTCAAATGCGCCCGCTTCTATCACTTCCTCAAATCCGCCTATATCGGTCGTGCTGTTAAATAAGGCCGCGTATCCAACGGCCTTGCCTTCTTCTTCCTCCATCGGTGCGTGAATGCTCCTTAACTCGCGATTATCTTCCATATCTTTTACTTTTTGTTCAGCCCAGCGAAGCATTGCATCCCCACCCCAAGCATCGTACATAATTGACCCGCATACTTCATTACCTTCTTCGTCAAAATATTGCCCGGTATCGTACACCTTTGCCCGGCTTAAAAATGAATACGTGCGCACCGTGGTCTCGTGGCTGATGGTTTCCCGGTTTGCCAACTGGTTTGCGCGCGTCCATCCCACCGCCGTGCCGCAGTTGCTGCCGTTTTCGTCGCGGTGGCGCAGTGCCCGGCGCGCGTTGTTGCTCGCTGCTTCGGGATAGTCGTTATACGGCATCGGCTTCGCGTTGTTGTATTTCAAATAAATCTAACTGCCTCTGCCCGGCGGCCTCCGCCGTCGGCTGCGTTGGATCAACCATGTTCATTGGCACATAGTAGGCCTGGCCGCTGCCGTCTTTAATCGGATTATACCCCTCCTTTAGCCGCACTTCATCGCGGTTTAAAATACCCCACTTCATCATACTTTCAAGCCACTTGGAGCGGCTATCCAGGTCGGACATTGCAAGGTCGTCAACGTCAAAGAAGACCTGAAATACGCCTTGCTCATCCGCCGGGAATAGCTTAGTGTTTAGTTCGGCTTCAATGCGCTTGCACCAGGGCCGGATCGTGTGCTGTCGGAAAAGCAGGCTAAGGTGTTCGATGTTGCTAAAGGTTGCCCGATCCAGGTCTTCCAAAAGGAACTGAGGCACGCCGAAAATCCGAGCTATATCTGATATGGTAAGTTTCTTTGTATCCGCTGCGCCCGCCTGCTGAGGGCTAAGTCCGATTTGCTGATATTCCATGCCTTCCTCCACAATCGCCACTTTACCGGAGTTGCCGCTGCCTGCATAGGTGCCCTGCCAGCTTTCCCGGAGCCGCTTGACCGCATCCGGGGTAAGGCGGCCCGGATGCTTTAGCACGCCGGAGATTGTCGCGCCGTCGCTAAAGAATTTGACAAGATATTGCTGATTAGCTAAGGCTAAGCCAAAGTTATCGGCTAAGAATTTTATTACGTTTAGCCCGGTTATACCGTTCCAGGATATGCCGTTGATGTGAATGATATTTCCCGCCCGGATTTCCCGGATGGTCGGCTGCATTACCCCGGCGGTCGGATCGGAGATTTGTTCGATGTATTCGTACACGATTGCCCCGCTCTTGGTCTTCACCGTCACGCGGTCGGGTGCCAAGATGGTGTAATTCTTCGGGTATCCCGTGACGCGCTCCCGGTTGATTTCTGCGTATCCGTTGCCGTATAGCAAGGCATGGGTCACCAGGGTCTGAAAGAAATTGTACTTTGTATAAAGGGGCGAAGGTTGGAAGGCCATTTGCCGCTGTATCGGATGGCGCAGCGCAATGTCTTTGCCGCCGTCGGTGCGCATTTGCACCACGTTTACCGGGAGGGAGGCAATGGAATCGCTGATAATGTTAACCGCGCGCCATACGGTAGATAAAGACAAGACGGTGTCGGCGCTTACAGGCTGCTTTGTGTTTGTGGGCACGGCGGTGATGCGGCTAAGGAGCAGTTCATCCACCGCATTGCCTTGCAGCATACGTTTTTCCTGGCTTTCGGCGCTCAGTGCGGTTTGAAATCCTAAAAACTGCTTTATGCCATCAAAAAAGCCCATTTGCACGATTTGAATACAAAAATCCTGCAATTAGCCGCTGTATTTTGCAAAGTTTGTTTGCATAAAATAAAAAACCGGATACCCGTTGCAGGCACCCGGCGAAAAAACGGAAAGTATGTTTAACGGATCACTTACGGATATGGTGCGGGCACGCAGCCCGGAATGATTCATAACTCTTGTACCTTTCCGGCAGTCGGTACTCCTGCCGTTCATTTTCCAAGGCTTCCCACGCCTCGCGGTGATTCATTGCGCTTGCCTGTACAAAGTGCCAGAAACGATCTGCATATCCTTCCGGGTATAAGGTATCCAGGACAACTAAAGGAATACTGATTTGATCCATGGTCTTTAATTAAAACTAAAGCATAAATAAATCTCTATCGTTATAAACCGATGCGCCGTTTTTTGCAAGCCAATTTAAGTAGCCAGCAAAGCACATGGCCAATACAACAAGGCCATCTATTTTTTCGCGGCTTTTGTCTTTGTCAAATTTACATAACCCGTTGAAGTACTTGATTGCAACGTTTCCCACCATCCACCTTAACACTTCATCGCCACCGTGCGCCAGGCGTTGCGTTGAAATTAGCTCCTCGATCATGCGTATAGGCTCGTTGAAATTTGTAACGGTTTGCCGAAAAGGGATAAGACGCGCGCCGTGGTCGGTCAACTCAGTTGCCAGTTTTGTAGATTGCCAGGGATCGTAATAGATGCTTTCAATATCGTGTTTCTCCCCGGCCTGCAATACCTTTTCCAGGACTGCATTCTGATCTGTGATGTTGCCCTCGGTAAATTCAACCAGCCCGGCCTTTTGCCAGTCCAGGTAGGGCACGCGGTCGCGCCGGACGCGCTGCTCGGCATTGTCGCCCGGTATAAAATACGAACACTTAAAAACAAAGTCTCCGGTATCATCATCCGGGGGGAAGAGTAAACCGAAGGCCGTTAAATCTCGGTTGCTTGATAAGTCAAAGGCGGCAAAGCAGCGGCGGCCTTGCAAATCGCTTTCCTTTGTAGTCTTTGCGCACGTCATCCAAATGTGATCCTGTATCCAGGTCTTCGCTGAGCGCACCCAAATGTTCAGGTTCTTTGTCTTAAAATTTACTTCACTGCTTTGCCCCTCGTTCATAGCGCGCTGAAAGGCTATGTCCATCGCCTCCCGGGTCGGGGTAACGCCCAGGGATGGATTAGCTTTTTGCCAGTTGTTTACGTCCTGCCAGTCGTCGGTTTCGTCCTGGGTGAAAATCATCCCGAAAGTGCTATCGTCTTCGCTCCTACCTTCCACGATGTCGGCAACAACTTTGCGGTATTGATAGCAGACCCCGTTGATGTTAAACCCAGCTGTGGTGATGATGAAAAGCAGCGGCTGCGCCCTGTTGACCATCCCCGACTCCAGGTTTCGAAGCACACTGTCGTCTATGCTTTCGTGGAATTCGTCAATGATGGCGGCGTTGGGGCGCAGGCCGTCCAGCGTCTTGGAATCCGAGGCGATGGGGATAAACTTGCTGTTGGTCTCGCGGCGGAAAATCTTGGAGTTATTAAAGCTATCGTGAAGTTCTACCATCTTATCAAAAACCGGGCTATCTCTTTTCAGAAACCGCACCATTGCCGCCGCGCTTCCCCAACAAATCTTTGCCTGCTCCAACTTATTTGCCGCGCTGTACACCTCAGCGCCGTATTCGCCGTCAAAGAAGGCCATGATCAGGCCAACGGCGGCGGCTAATTCTGTCTTCCCGTTTTTCTTTGCAACCTCGATGTAAACTTTCCTAATTACCCGCCGCTTGTTAGATTTATAACGCCAACCGAAAATTTGCCCGATTATCCATGCCTGCCAAGGCAGCAGGGCGAAGGGGCGGCCCCCGTATTCGCCGGACGTGTGTTTGAAAAGCGAAAACAAGCTAAATACCCGCTTTACCTCATCCTCGTCAAAATAGCGGTCTTTCTTTTTGTGCCAGGCCTGCATCCTTTGCACCGAAGCCCGGGCGAGGGGGCCGGATGGAAATTTATCTTGCAATACATCGGTAGCGTATTGCGTGTAGATCATCGCGGAGTCATCAGATCGGTCAGCGGATCGCCTTTTTGCTCGCCGGGGGTGATGTCCTGCCGGGTGACTTTCGGTATTACAAACTCCGCTAATTTGAGCCATAACGTTATTTTCTCTTTTGCTTCAAGTTCTGTGAAAGATGCTGCGACTTCATCAAAGCTAAGTTCTAAGAAGTCTTTGATGCGCTCGCGGATTTCAATGGTCATCTTATTTTTTGCGCCTTTTGGGCGGCCTGCTTGTGCCATGTGCCTTGCTTTTGTGCCCCGGCAGGGGCGGGTCTTGGAAAATTTGCCGTGTGTGTTAGAGGGGTCGGGGGCTGCTATCACCGTAGGATGCGATTTGAAACTACATACCCCCCTCCCCGGCCTCCATAGCCTCCCGGCCACCTTGCAGCAAGATCAGGCGCGTTGCATTGACCTTGCTAAGCAGGTACTTAGCTTCTATCCGCGCCCGGCTTGCCTCTAAGAACTTGGACTTATCTAACCTGCCTTCGTCTATCTGCTTGAAGACTTGTGCAAGTTCGTGCGCATAGTGCTTGCCCACCTCTGCACCGGGTTTGCCGTAACTGATTATACAATCTTCGCCCTGGTCAAACTCCGGCATATAGCGCGGGGCAATGGTGGCAATCCCTGCCCAGGTGTACTCCAACCAAGCGATGTTTGACTTAGCATAGTTAAAGGGTACGTTCTCCAAGCAAATAACGCCATAATCCGGCTGCTCACTTGCCAAATTGTCTAAGAAGTTTAGAAATCCCGGAGACCAGTCCTTTAGCATTACTTTGCTAAGTTTCCCGCCGTAACGCTGGTATAACATCCAAGGCTCATGCCCAAAGAAAACAAAGTCAATGTTTTCGTAATCCTTGAAAGCATCCTTTAGCAGGAGTAAATCACCCATATGCGTAATGCTGCCACGCCAAATAATGCGCCGGGGTTTGTTGTACCCGCCCTCGCGGCGCAGTGCCCATAGTTCATCGGGGATAGCATTCGGGATAACGTGTATCTTTTTTGCGGGCACTTTCCACCATTGTACCAGTGCATCCTTTAACGTCTTAGTCGTTACGCTTACCACGTCTGCCGCCTCCAGGCTGAGGCGCAAAGTCTTTTGCACCTGGCTTGGCCGGAAGTATTGCGCGGCAGGGTTGGCCGGGGGCACGCTGTTTTCGATAACAAGATCATCCATATCAATCCAGACCTTTACCCCTGTTTGCTTACACATTGCAATGTAGTTTAGGATAGTCGGGTCCATCGGCTGATGGAATACGACCCAGTCCATTTTATGCAAGGTGCCCAATCCCACCGTTGGCTCCTCATGGACTTGTACGCCTGTAAGCTTTGCGAATGGCCAAAGGCGGTAGAATGCCTGGGGGTTTTCGCTATCGCCGTTAAACCATTTATTTTTGCCTGCGCCAATTTGTACGTTTATCATATTGTTGTTGTTTTGTTGATTGCTTGAATTGCCCGCTGGCTTGCATCCGCGCCCGGCAGCCGCTCACCGTCTTCCCCGTAACTTGGTAGGATAAGCCCATCGCGCTCCAGCTTAGACTTCCGGGCATGGCAGGAGGCGCAAAGGGTCATCAGGTTCAGCGGATGCAACAAAGCACCGCCTAAGCGAATGCCAATGATGTGGTCTATTGCGCCCTTGCGGTACTTGGTGCAGTCTGTCAAAATGCCGATGGCTTCGCACGCCGCACATAGCGGATTAGCGCGAAGATGGATAACACGCAGCTTACGCCATGCCGGAGACTTGTAAAAGTCATTCGGTTGATGGTTTTCGTGCGTTGCCGGGGCAGGCAAATACTTAGGGCGTTCTTCGTTTATTCGGGGCATTGCATCGGCTTTTTGATTTCAAGAATTAAGTCATCGTACCTGCCCTTAACGTGGCGTAGGTCAATTAACTTTGCTTGATAGCCTTTTTCCTGAGCTAAAGTAATAAGTCTAACTGCATCGGAATCGCTTTGAATATCTTCAACAACCATCAGGCCACCGGGTTTTAACTTTGAATACCAATGCAAAATAAAGTATAGTTGACTTTTAAGAGTATGCGGCCCGTCGTCAATAATTACATCAAATTCTTCATCAAAAAATAAATCAAGATACTGAAATTCATAGCCATCGCCCTTGATATAGGTTATTCGATCTTCCTCTTTTTGTTGATGTTCGGAAATATCAATACCAACAATAAAGGCTTTATCAAAATAATTTTTCCAAAGTCGTGTACTTCCCCCGTCAAGTACTCCGATTTCAAGCACCTTTTTTGCAGTATGGCGATAAAGCTTTAACGATTCTTCATAATAGGAAATGTAGCTGTGTACCGTTCCTTTATCGCTTTCCGGGTTGGCTTCGTATATCTGCTGCAAGTTTTTAGGTTCCATATACTTTAAATTCTTTTTGAAGTTCACTTAATATTTCGTCGCTTATTCCCGCGCGGCTCAGTCCAACGTTGTTTTTGCCTGCCGCGCGGGCCGGGTTACCAACCCATGTACTACCGGGAAATACTTTTGCAGTTTTGGATATCATGGCATTCATTGCCACCATGGCATATTGCCCGATTGTTTGAAATTGGTGAACACTGCAATTCATGCCCAAAAACGCACCTTTTAGCACGGTAGTATGTCCGCCCAAGGTAGCGTTAACACTTAGGGTAACATCTTCACCAACCTTACAATCATGGCCAACGTGTGCCCCGTGCATCAGCATCGCATTTCTACCGATTACTGTGCGCTCCTTTGTGCCGCTGTCAACAACGACCAATTTCTCCAAGCGCGCGCCCGACCTGATCAACACGCCATATCCTGGCCCTGTATGCTGCCGATGCTCCGGCGGTGCGCCAATAACGCATAGCGGGCCGATGTACGCGCCATCTTCAATGACAACACCTGGAAAGATAATTGCACTTTGATGTATTGTCATAAATTGCTAATGATATTAGAATAGATTGGCCAGGCATTTGCGAGGCTAACGTTTTTTGCTAAAGTATACTCTGTATCGTCGTTGTCGCAAGGTAGGCATTCGCATTCCATATCACTAAGATATACATATTTTACGCCCTTTTTACGGGCGCGGGCGCAATATTCAAGGTCAATCGGGCCATAAATGCCGTAATACTCGGGGTAAGGGCCAAGCATTTCATAAGCCCATTTAGCAACATACCAATTTCCGATAATGTCGCCATCGTCTTCGTATGCAATGCCGTTAATCTCTTTTCTTGCGTATCTTGTAACATTACAATACAATTTATAAGGTGGGATAGCAGCGATACCCGCATTAAGTAAGTTGCATATTGTTTCCCGCGCGGTAATCCACTCGCTCGGCTCCAACATATCGCAAGCCATCGTCACAAAGCCATCATGCCCGGCGGCGAAGATGCGCTCCGCCATCCGGTTAATAGGATGGGCAATGCCGTAATTACTGCCATCATGGAAGGATTCAACAACGTTGTAATTTTTGGCAATTTCTATGAGCTGCTCACGCTCCGCTCCAGGAGGCG
>Ga0209990_10000923_pt1 | contig 26969 bp, 16 predicted proteins | sample NOAtaG_6_FD_187304 | JGI IMG/M metagenome (GOLD analysis project Ga0209990, IMG submission 187304) | Freshwater lake microbial communities from Lake Erie, under a cyanobacterial bloom - NOAA_Erie_Diel5S_2200h metaG (SPAdes) (version 2) | ecosystem: Environmental > Aquatic > Freshwater > Lake ...
CCAACACCTTCTCTGATTTGGGTGATCCCAGAGGAATTTGAGATTTTAGAAAAACAAGAAGAGTTTAGATCGATAGAGGCAGTAGATACATTTGATTTTATCGAAACCGAAAGCAAAGAACAATATCAACAAAACTTATTACAACTCAGACATCATCTGCTGAGAGGTGATTTGTATGAAACCAATTATTGCATGCAGCTTCAAGCCAATATGGATTGTCTTCAACCCTATCAACACTGGCTTCAGCTGTACGAAAACCATCCTGCTCCCCATGCGGCCTATTTTCAATGGAATCAATTTCATTTGATGTGTCTTTCACCTGAGCGCTTCATTAAAAAAAAAGACAACCGGTTGATATCACAACCCATCAAAGGCACTATCGCTCGCCAAAATGACCCAGAAGAAAATCAAAAAGCCATAGAAAATTTGATCAATAGTAAAAAAGAAAGAAGCGAGAATACCATGATTGTGGATTTAGTTCGCAATGACATGAGCAAAATCGCATTGCCTAAAAGCGTCCATGTATCTGAGCTTTGCGGGATCCATTCTTTCTCTACGCTACATCATCTCATCAGCACCGTCGAATGTGAAGTCGCCTCCTCTACCTCCATTGAGTCCATTTTCAAATCCCTATTTCCGATGGGATCTATGACCGGAGTACCCAAAAAAAGCGCTGTTTCCATTACGCATGCATTAGAAAAGCACTCACGAGGTTGGTACAGCGGAACTTGCGGTTGGATTCAACCCAATGGGGATTTTGATTTCAATGTCATCATCAGAAGTATTATTTACGATGATCAAGAAAAAAAAGGGAAAATTGGCATCGGTTCCGCCATCACCCTCCAATCCAACTTTCAATCTGAATGGGAAGAGTGTTGGTTAAAAGCCCAATCACTGCTCGCTAAAAATAAAAAGAATGTCATTGCTTAAAGAAATCCATGATTTTCTTACAGAACAATTTGATGCGTCGGATCGATTTGTTGTAGGAGTGAGCGGTGGAATGGACAGCATGGTGCTCGCCGATATCCTCTTGCAATTACCATTTTCTTTCTCCATCGCGCATGTCAATTATCAATTGCGAGGTGAGGAAAGTAACGGAGATGAAGACTTCGTTGTTCAATGGGCCAAACAAAACCAAATTCACAGCCATGTTTTAAAAGTCCAAAAAGAATCAATACCAGAAAACACACAAAATTGGGCAAGAAAAATAAGAAGAGAACACTTTGAAAATTGTCTTAAAGAACAAAATGCCAAGTGCATTCTACTGGCTCAACATCTCAACGACCAATGGGAAACCCAATGGCTACAATGGTTGCGGGGCAGCGTAAATGGATTGGGGGGTATCAAGAAAATAGACGTTCCCTATTGCCGTCCTTTGTTAGACATTCCCAAAAAAGAAATAGAGCAATATGCTCAACAACGATCCCTCACCTGGCGAGAAGATAGCAGCAATGCCAAAGACGACTATTCCAGAAATTACCTTCGCCATCAAATACTACCCAACGTCAAAGAGAGGTTCGAGATATCCGATGAACAAATCAAAGACCACTCAGAAAAATTGCAAGAGCATCAAGATTGGTGGAACTTCTTTTTGAAAAATTGGATCGATGAAAACCTTATTCATGAACCATTCTCTACTACCCTTCCTTTTCATTCCATTCCAACGCATTTATCGGCCTCAACAATCCTATATCACTGGCTTTCACCATACGGATTTAGTTCAAAAGACATTGAAGCAATCCTCGAAATCAAGCATAGCCAAAACGGAAGTCTGAGAAGGTCACCACAAGCCGTGGTAACCAAAACAGACATGGGATGGTCACTCTCTATAATCCATCCCAACATACCAAGCTCCATTCCAATTGCCGAGCCTAACTGCACCGTGAACTGGGACGGAATCAAAGTTGAATGTAGATCTTTCCAAAAATCTTCCCCATTTGAAGTGGTGAAAAAAGCCAACTTTCTACAAATGGACATTTCAAAAATTCAATTTCCACTCACCCTAAGAATCTGGAACAATGGCGATAAAATCCAGCCACTAGGAATGTCGGGAACAATGCTTTTATCCGACTATTACACACAAAAAAAGATCCATACCTCTATCCGAAATAAATTTCCGGTGATTGCCGATCAAAATAAAATAATTGGAGTACTCGGTTTAGGAATTGCGCAATCAGTAAAAATAACAGAAACTACGGAAAGTATTATTCAAATTCAGCATCTCCCGTTACCCTCCTCACTGCCTTTTGAATAGCCTCCATATCAAATCCTCTTCCGTAGAGGTAACGAATTAATTTAGCTCTTCTTTTATGTTGATTTTCATCTTTCAAACTCGTCCATTTTTTTTCAGCGCAGGTGCGTAAATTCTCCTCTTCACTCTCAAATTGTACACTTTTGAGAGCAAACTCAATCAAGAAAGAGGAAACTTGCTTTTTCTTCAAACCTTGTCTAATTTTTTCTTTTCCCCACCTCCTGAATGCATGGTGATCATGTACAAATGCGAGAGCGTACCGCTCTTCATTCAGCAAATTCTGAGTGATTAAATCCGCGATAATCTCGCCATGCCTTTCAGCAGGAACTTTCCAAAGAAATAATTTATTTCTAACATCATGATGACATCGTTCTGCCTTATCGCAATAGGCCTTTATTTTGGCCTTGAGGAGGGTATCATTTTCCATACAACAAAATAACCCAATTAATCCTTGTCTTTCCTATTTTTGTGAAACTTACTAAAAAGTAGAATGAAAGCAGAATTGATTGAACAACTAACGACAGCATTGCAAGCAGAAGAGATTATGTCTATGCGTGATACTGTTCGTGGCATTCGCAACCAGTGGAAATCCGAAACGGTAAAAGAACGCCAATTGCAACTGGAAGCCTTCAAAGCTTCCGAACCCGACAAAAGCACTGAGTTCATTTATACACCCCATGAGCTAGAAGGAAAATTTCAAGAGCTCTGTAAAGTGTATGAGGACAAAATAGAAGAAGCCGGAAAAAAATTAGCCGCAGAAAGGCAAGCTAATCTCGAGCTTAAACAAAATGTACTTGCCGATTTTCAAAAACTCATCCAAGAGGAAGAAAACGTAGGAAAGGCCTTTGTTTGGCACAAAGAAATCAGAGAACGCTGGGATGCTATTGGGGATGTTCCTGGAGATAAATATCATGATATTCAAGACCATTGGCAACGTCTAAACCATGCGTTCTTCTACAATATCAATATCTACAAGGAACTACAAGCGCACGATCTTAAAATCAATCAGAAAAGAAAAGAAGAATTAATAGAAGAAGCCAAATTACTCGATAACATTGAAAGCATCAATGAGTTGGAAGTAATGGTGAAAAAGTTACAGCGCGAATTTGTCAATATTGGTCCCTCACCTCGAGAGGTGTATAAAGAAACGGGAGATCAATTCTTTGCTATCCTGAGAGAATCTCAAAACAAAATCCAAGCACATTACGATGCGCTGCAAGCAGAGGCAGACCAAAATCTTTCCGCGAAAAAAGCATTGATTGACAAAACCAGAGAAATCCTTTCTATGGATTTTACGCAACCCAATGCTTGGAATAAATGGACAGATGAGGTGATAAAATTGCAAGAAGAATGGCGTACCATCGGTTGGACACGAAAAAAGGAAAATGAGGAGACATGGGTAGAATTCCGTGGATTGTGCGATGCTTTTTTTGCGAAAAGAAAGAGCTATTTTGATGAAAGAAAATCGGTTCAAACAGAAAATAGAAAGAAGAAAGAAGACATCATCAATAAGGCCAAAGCTATTCAGGACAGTGAAGAATGGAAAAAAACTACGGAGGAATTAAAAAAATTGCAAGAGCAATGGAAAGGCATTGGAGCAGCAGAACCGAAAGATGAGAATAAACTATGGCAAAGATTCAGATCCGCTTGCGATCATTTCTTTGCTCGTAAAAAAGAGCACTTCGGAGATTTAGCTGGACAGCAGGAAGAAAATTTGAGATTGAAAAATACGCTTTTAGAAGAAGTAGAACAATACCAATTATCCGGCAATAAAGGCGCTGACTTGGCATTCTTAAAAGACTTCTCTGATCGATGGAGAGGGGTTGGTCATGTTCCCAAAGATCATATTGCCCCAACAAGCAAAAGGTATAATGATGCATTGGATAGGTTGTACGGTGGTCTGAACGCCTCCAGACAAGAAAAAGAGATGAGTCATTACAAGAATCGCGTAGAATCTCTTAAAACGCAAGGGGGAACTACCGGTATCAAGCGCGAAAAGAGTATTCTACAAGATAAAATAGATCGATTGAATATTCAAATCAAGCAATATGAAAACAACATGGGAATATTCACCGGAAAAGGAGCAGAGGCCTTGAAAAAGGAAATCGAGAAAAAAATCAAACTCAATCAACAGGAAATTGCAGAAATTCGTGCTAAAATGAAAATGCTCGATTCAGAATAATTGGACAATTGCAGAAAAAAGAGAGGGGCCTTGGAGCCCCTCTTTCTATTTTGTTCTACATACCAACTCCACTTTCTTTGATGGCTTCACCACCAGAGGAACTTTCTCCAACACCGTATCCGCCTCCTCTAATCCCCAGGCATCAATATCACTTAAACCTTGCTCTTTTAACCACTCATAAGCAGAGGTAATGAAATTTTCTTTTACACTCAAATCATTGTCCACCGAAAGATACTTTTCTAAAACAACAAACTTCACATCCACATTATGATTATAGTCCTGATAAGGCTCCGGCTTTTTACTCAAATCGTACTCATTTCTTTTCACCATATCATCTAAAATACATTTGAAAAAATGATTGACTCGTGCAGGGACACGAAACCCTAACTTAATATTCACCTTCATGATTAAATCATTCTCCACCTCTTCCACTTCATACTCCTTTGTGTATGGCTCATTGGTGCGATCCACATGTACAAACCAATATACATCTGCTCTCTTAGGAGTTTTAGACAAAATACTATCCATGATTTTATTCTCAATCTGATGCCGATGATTGGCTTTTGTAAGGAATACCAAATGGGTGGCATACTTTGGAATTCTTGTATCAGAAGACAACTTTTTTAAAATTTCCACATGATTATCTAAATCAAAAAATTGAAGGAACGAATTGCTGAGCCTTCTGTACATATAGGTAATCCACATGACATGCAAAATGATGACATACAAAATCAACATCATCCAAGCTTCCTTCAATTTGAGAATATTAGCAATGAAAAAAGAAACTTCAACTGTGAAAAAACAACCAATGGTCAATAGCACTAAAACAAAAGGCCATTTTCTCTTGAACAATAAAAAATACCCCAATAATAATGTGGTCATCATCATGGCAATGGTAATGAAAAAACCATAAGCAGCCTCCATGTGCGCAGACTCTTGGAAGTACAGCATCACCCCAATGCATCCCCCCCATAACAACCAATTGACACTCGGGATGTATAACTGACCTTTGAGCTCCGTGGGAAATTTAACTCCTACTCGAGGCCAAAAATTTAAGTTCATCGCTTCACTCACCAAAGTGAAGGATCCACTGATCAGCGCCTGACTGGCAATAATCGCTGCCATGGTAGCAATGATAATTCCCGGTAACAAAAACCAATCTGGCATAATCGCATAAAATGGATTAATGCCCTCAATGCTGCCATGATCCATGATCCAAGAGGCCTGCCCCATATAATTTAATATCAAGGAAATCTTTACGAAAATCCAAGATATCCGAATGTTCTCCCGTCCACAGTGTCCCAAGTCGCTGTACAATGCCTCCGCTCCAGTGGTGCAAAGGAAGACGGCACCCAACAACCAAAACCCGCCGGGATATTCAGTCAGAAGTTGAATCGCATATTTAGGATTGATCGCATTGAATACTTGGGGATGTGAAATGATCTCCGATAAACCTAAAATGGCCAACATACTGAACCAAACTAACATGATGGGTCCAAATGCTGCACCTACCAGTTTGGTTCCGTATCGCTGTATCACAAATATCAGCGTTAATATCGCCAAGACAATGGGCAATACAGGAATGGAATCATTATAACGAGATAATCCCTCTACGGCCGATGATACCGAAATCGGAGGGGTAATAATTCCATCACAAAGCAGCGTAGCTGCTCCGATCATGGCAGGCCAAAACAACCATTTACCCTTTCTTTTTACCAGAGAAAATAAAGAGAAAATTCCACCCTCACCGTTGTTATCCGCACGTAATGTTAGAAAAATATATTTAATCGTCGTTTGGATAGTCAGTGTCCAAAAAATACAAGAAACTCCTCCATATACGAGAACTTCCGTTACGGGTCGATCCTGAATAATAGACCTTAAAACATAGAGCGGAGACGTGCCGATATCTCCGAAAATGATGCCTAAAGTAACAAGTACTCCGGCGGCAGAAAGTTTGTGATTGGTAGTGGCCATGGATAAATTATCAAAACAAAGGTAATATCTTCGTTACTCGGGACAATCTGAACCACCAAAAATATTGCTTTTGGTTAGGATTTTATTAACGCTTCGATTTGAATATTAACACAAAGAGGAGCTGATTCTCATGAAAAAAAATGTATTTTTGGAAAAAGCAAAATCTTTGAGAAGATTCTTTACATTCATTTCTTTGTGTCTCTTGGCTGAAAACATTTTCAGCCAAGTGTTGGGCACTCCTATTACCTCTTGGGACTTTGCAAATGGATTACCTTCAGGATGGACAACTGGAAGTACCTCTGGGATCGGACAATGGGAGTACAGGGGACCTAACACCATTCCTGATAACAATATCGGATCAAGAGGTTCATGCAGCGCGGGAACCGTTGCTCTTCAATCTCCCTCCTCTAGCAATGGTTTTATGATTTTCGATTCTAATTTTTGGGATGATCCAAGCACAACTTGCGGAAACATCGGAAGTGGGCCAGATCCTGGACCCCATTCAGCATGGATGATCACCAATAGTATAGACCTAAGTTCAGTTTCAGAAGTTTACATCACCTTCAACCAACAGCTTAGAAATTATGTAGGTACCATGTATGTTCAAATCTCCACGAATGGTGGGGGTACTTGGCAAGAAATAAGTTCACTCACTCAAAGCAATGGGTACACAGGCCCCAACAGTGAGTGGAAAAGTGCCTACATAACCGATCTAGCTGCCGGTCAATCCAATGTTCAATTCAAATTTTTATTCGACGGCTTTTACTATTCATGGAGCATTGATGACATTTCTTTATACTCCCCTTCTGCCAATAACATTGCCATCTCCAATGCGCAATTCACCGCATATGATCCAACGGTCAATTTTGTATCTAATATGATGTATGACCAGTATCCTCTTAATTTTCTTCCTACCGCCGTACCCAATTGTGCCATTTCCAACCTCGGTACTAACTCCCAAAATAATATTGTACTTCAAAACAAAATATTAAAAAATGGAGTACCCATCTATGATCAGTCCATATCTCAAAGTACTCTAGGGTTTGGACAAAATACCACTTTAACGAATGCATCCGATATCATCAATGACGGTGTAGGCAATTATGAGGTCACTTTCGAAATTTCACAAGCAGAGACAGACGAAGACCTCACGAATAATTTCGATACTTTAGACTTTGATATTACCCCATACACCTACGCGCGTGACGAAGGACCCGCCGATAATCTTTACAATGCTAATTCCATTTATCCCAATACAACCACCACCGAGATCGGAAATATATATTGCTTTACATATGGCAATGGAAAGAGGATAGCCAATATTCAAGTAGGAATTGCAGAAGGAACCCTACCTGGTACAGTTATTCAAGGTCATATCTATATCCCTACGATGGATTCTATATTGGCCTCCACGGAAACCTACACAGTGAATTTAGCTGACATCAATGGGCTAGGAGAAGAAAAAATGATCACCCTTCCCCTCATCAATCCTGTTTATACCAATCAAGCCACACTTAATTATCCTGACGACACTAATCCCGAAACCGGAGATGCAGAAATCAATCCCTTTGACGGTTGTGTTGCCGCCATGGTTAGAAATATATCTTTAGGCCAGCCATTTTATGTAGCGAGAAGCGGAGCAGCCCCAGAAAATACTACTTATCTGAATTTTCCCGACGAATCAGACTTGTATTATTTACTGAGGATTCCTCAAGTTCGAGTGCAAACTTTCAATCAAAACCAAATACCCGGTTGTACCATTGACTCCGCCATGAATTACAACCCATTGGCCAACGTTGATGACGGGTCATGTGATTTTCCAGGTTGTACTCAAGAACAATATGACAATTATAGCTCCGTATGGAATTGGGATGATGGTTCTTGTGTATACATTGGTTGTTTAGATCCACTCGCCGATAATTACAACCCCTTGGCCACTCAAATTGTACCCTGTATTTTCTTAGGTTGTACCAATCCTATCGCCATCAACTTCGATCCTACGGCCAACACTCCTGATTCGTCATGCATAATTCTTGGATGTACCGATGTTATAGCTGACAACTTTAATCCAGACGCTAATCAAGAAGATAGTACATGCATATACCTAGGTTGCACTGACACAACCGCTTTCAACTTCAGTAATATTGCCAATCAAGATGATGGAACATGCGTTTATGAGGGCTGCACTGATTCGCTAGCGCAAAATTTTGATCCTATTGCCAGTATCCCTGATGGATCGTGTCTCTATCCAGGATGTATTGATCCCAACGCGGATAATTTCGATAGCAATGCCAATATCAGTGACAGCTCTTGTTTTTACCTCGGATGTACTGATTCTACCGCGGTCAATTTCGACCCAACCGCCACGGTGAATGACGGTTCCTGCCAAATCGAAGGGTGCACGGATACATTGGCGGGTAATTACAATAGCTCAGCCACCATTGATGATGGATCTTGTTTTTATTTGGGATGCACGGATACTGTGGCAGCGAATTATGATTCCACTGCAACCGTTAACGACGGAAGTTGTATTTATCTGGGATGCACAGATACCATTGCAAATAATTTCTCCAGTTTGGCCAATCAAGATGATGGATCGTGTCTGTATTACGGTTGTACTGATGTAGCCGCTATTAACTTTGATCCTACGACCAATTTCAACGATGGAAGCTGCATGTATTTAGAGGCCTCTTTGTTCGTCGCTACCACTGAGGGATGTGACCCCTTGACCATCAATGTTATCAATCAAACGGTTGCATACCCCGAGTCTGTCTGTGAATTCATTTTTTCTTCGGGTGACACCATTTATAATTGTGGATCATCTTTCAATTACACTTTTTCAGAACCCGGAAACTTTAGTATCACTTACAATTATTATTTTGATGGATTTCCCTCCTCTGCCCAGTTAAATAACATCATTGTCAATGCTACGCCTTTGACGCCAATAATTACAGAAAACAATGGAGTACTTTCTTGCGCCAATTGCACGGGAGGGGTAAACTATCAATGGACATTGAACAATACCAATATCCAAAACGCAAACAACACCAGTTTCAACAACCTTCAAACAGGTCAATTTCTTTCTGGAGATTTTCAATTGACCTCCTCCTCTGATCAAGGATGCTCTTCAACCTCCAATACTGAATTTGTCGTTCAACCCTTTTTCAGTTTGCTATCCAACACCATCTGCCAGAATGAATCAGCTCAAGCGAATATCAACTCCATCAATCTATCCGGAATCAGTTGCTCTATCAATTGGGGAGATGGTAGCATAGAGTCAGTAATAACTCCAGTCGCCTTGGATCATTCCTACCTTATTCCTGGTAGCTATGATATTGAATTAGTTTGTTTCAATAATTTAGATACTGGACAATACATCTCCAATATCCTTGTCAATGAAATACCATTAATTCCCATCCTTTACTATGATTCCGGGATAATCACAATCAACAATCCGGAAGCAAACATCAATTATCAGTGGGAAAATAACCACTTGAATATTCTGAACGAGCAAGATCTTAGTATCGATATTTGGAATGGAGCTTCGTACTCCAATGGCTGGTACAATGTCATCGCAAGTAATGGTGTAGGGTGTCTGGTGCAATCCGATTCCATCTTTGTCGCAGAACCCTATTTTCAAATCTCAGTGGATAGCATCTGTCCTAATATCAATATTGGATTTACGGATTACACGGACCAAGAACCCGGCATGAATTGCTTGATTCATTGGGGGGACGGTATTTCAAACTATGATGTCAATCACGCTTACTCGATGAGCGGCCAATTCATTATTTTGATGGAATGCTCCGGGTTTGGCCAAAGCTACGCACGAGAGGACTCGATATATGTTTTTGTAGCTCCAGCAGCTCCCTCACTTATCTACACTATGCCTGATTTGGAAATAAGCAATTTTGAAAATCAAAATACTTACCAATGGTATCTGAATCAAGACCTACTCTTCGATCAAAATAGCCCGGTAATCAATATAAGCTCCAACGGCGCTTTCAACAATGGCTGGTACATGGCAGCGGCTACCAACCCCGACAATTGTACTACTCTTTCTGACTCATTACCCATCCTTCAGCCTTCATTTGTAATTGCCGACATCCATGTTTGTCCCGGAGATAGTACAACTCTTCAAAACACAACACAATTCTGGGAGAACACATGTGAAATAATTTGGGGTGATGGGAATTCAGAAGTGATCTCTAATGAGTTCAATTATCATATTTTCGCTGATAGCGGCACCTATGAAATTGAACTTTTCTGCCAAAATATGTTCACCAGCGGCTCCTACTTTGTGACGATAGCCACTGATCCTATTCCAGACGTTCCAGTCATTACCTACACTTTTGGACAATTGGATTGTCAAAATTTCAATATTCTGCAACAATACCAATGGTTATACAACAATACTCCATTGCCTAATGAGAATAATTCTCAACTTTATACTCTTTTCAATGGATCCTACCAAAATGGGTGGTATTCATTGTCTACCACCAATATTGAAGGTTGTACTCAGCATTCAGATTCACTTCCAATTCTGCAGCCTTATTTCAATATCATCGATCCTACAGTCTGTCCAGGAGACACCACTTGGTTGCTGGATGAAACCTCCCATTGGCTGAGCAACTGCAATATCAATTGGGGAGACGGAACCTCTGAAACATTAATGAGCGTGAACCATTACCATGTATTTGGTGACACCCTGAATTATAACATTGAACTCAGTTGTACCAACCCCTACACTCAAGGTTCTTTTTCATTGGAAATTGAAATGAATCCCATTCCAGAAAAACCATTGGTTCATTATGAAATCGGCGAGGTGCAATGTGACAATTATAATGGCATGAATACCTATCAATGGTATCTTGAAAACACCCCGATAAGCTCGTCTAACGGTGCTACTCATTACAATTTTAACGGGTTCAATTATGATAATGGTTGGTATCAACTTTCTTCCACGAACAACTTCAATTGCACCGTCTTCAGTGACTCCATTTTTGTGATTCAACCTTTGTTCATTCTGATGAATGACGCCTCTTGTTCTGCAGATTCCATTTTACTAGAGAACATCACCCAAAACTATAATGATTTTAACTGCTCTATGCTTTGGGGAGATGGATCTAATCAAACGGCCAACACCAACCTTCTTACCCATTTGTATGGCCAGGAGAGCCTTTATTCACTTTCAATGATTTGTTACAACGAATATTCCACCGGTTACTTCACTGATTCCATTTTGATTCTTCAATCTCCCATAATTCCTGAAATTACTTATACTTTCCCAGAAGTAATCTGTACAAACTGTTCCAACTCTCTGAGCTTTGACTGGAATCTATACAATAACGACATCGTGGATGCAGTCAATTACCATTGGAACATATGGAACGGCAACAATTATTCTAACGGAGTATATCAATTGAATGTAATGGCTCAAAACGGTTGCACAAGTAGCTCTGATTCACTTTGGATTATACAACCTTATTTTGAAATCGAAAATGACTCTGTCTGTCAATTTGATACGATCACTCTCCACAATCTCACGGATGGCCTAGATTGGATGGGTTGCCAAATAAATTGGGGAGATGGCACAAATGATAACTGGGTGAGCAATCCAACGGAACATATTTATGGAACAGAAGGTAATCAGCAAATTTCGATGGTCTGTACCTCCAACACTACCTCCACACAAGGAACAATGAATACTGCAGTAACCATTCATCCTACTCCGCAACCTGTTCTTTCAGAGGCTAATAATATTGTCTCATGCAATAATGGAATAAGTCAATGGATTACCCAATGGAGCATTGATAACACGGATCAGCCATTATTTGATAATACCTTGAGTCTATCTGCAGATCTGGGCATTCAATACCAAATGATAGCCATTACCGAATTTGGCTGCCAAGGTCAGGCCACCATTACGACAGATTATATAGCCCCCGGCTTGCTGGAGCTGGAAAGTAATGTTCTTATTTTTCCCAATCCAGTGCAAGATTACTTGATCATTGAAAACACCCACCTTCCAGCAAGAATTCTCATCTATGATGCAAATAGTAAACTCCTATCCAGCCTTGTAAATGACCAACCGAATCAACGAATTGAACTATCCAACTGGTCTAATGGTTTATATACAATCGTGATACAAAATAACACTGTAACAAAAACGGCACAATTTCTGATTGGCCGGTAAATAGAAATTAAATAAATAGATATATGAAAAAAGTTATTCTTGCCATTGCTATCATGGCCGCAGCTACCACTGCTAGTTTTGCACAACAAACCAAAGCCCCCAAAATCACTACCGTTGGAGCCCCGATGCTCACTCCGGATAAAACAGAGCATAATTTTGGAACCATCAAGAAAGCTTCTGATGGCAATTGTGTATTCACTATTTACAACACCGGAGATCAGCCTCTTGAAATCAGCAATTGCCAAGGATCTTGTGGATGCACCACTCCTAGCTGTGACAAAAATCCTATTGCTCCCGGTGCCTTTACTGAAATCAAAGTACATTACGACACCATGAGAATGGGACCCTTTACCAAAACTGTAACTGTAATGTGGAATGGTACCGATGTTAAGTCTACCGTGCTTACCATCAAAGGTGAGGTAGTTGAATAAATTACCACATTCAATACATTCATTTTATTATCTAAAACTCAAATAGGAATTTAATCACATGAAAAAATTATTAATTACTTTTAGCATCGCCGCATCGAGTTTGATGTTCAGCAATGTAGTTACTGCACAAACTCCAGTGGTAACTGGCCCCGCCATCTCAGTAGACAAGGAAGTGCACAATTACGGTACAGTTCCATACGGTGGAAATGGAACGTGTGAATTCAAAGTTACCAATACTGGAACTGAACCCTTAATATTATCAAAATGCAAAGGCTCTTGCGGATGCACCGTTCCAACTTGTGAGCCGAATCCCATTGCTCCAGGAGCATCCACTAGTATTTCTGTGAAATATGACACCAAGCGTCCTGGACCTATCGATAAATCGGTTTCCATTCACTCTAATGCGGTAAATGAACCCGTGATGGTAGTGAGAATCAAAGGAACTGTAGAACCTGATCCTAACGCGCCAGCCCCTGGAGGAATGCCTGTAAAAGATCAAGGTGGCGCTCCGCACAACTAAAAAATCATTCAGTTTTTTCTTAAAGGGTTTCATAGTGAAACCCTTTTTTGTTGTACAATAATGAACACTCCTTTACATTCCAAATGCGAACAGCGGAGTTGAGGTTTGAATATAATCCAGCCAGCCATACACCAAATCAACGATAGGTTCTGAAGACCTCAGAAGAATCACAACCTTTTTAACTGCCCCCCTATTCTCAGAGAAAAGTATATGCTATGCAAGTAGAACCATTGATGATCCAAGCTATCGATAGGTCAATTTGCATAATCTATTCTCAAAAGACATAAACATTACAATGAAAAAAGGGGAGCGTTGCTCCCCTTTAAAATTAACCGTTAAGACCACTATTGAACAATTAATCGCTGGGTGGATTTTCTTCCCTTTGATTGAACTTCTATCAAATATACACCAGCCGCCAAGTCGTCAGTATTGATCCATTGACGAGTATTCAAACCCATTGCTTGGTGAATGATTTGTCCAAAGCCATTGTACATCACAACAGACTCGATGCCCTCTTGAGCAGATACCATGAACTGTCCATTGCTAGGATTAGGATACACATTGAATCCTTTGCTCGCTAACTCAGAAACAGACTGCAAGCAGGGTGAGTTGGGCAAATTCAAAGCACACATCAAACGTGGAGCTGAATAATTCACAATCGTATCACAAAATGCTCTTCCTTTGGTCGCGGACATATCTGGATTGGCTTGTAACGCATTGGCACTAGATTCGTCTGTCAAATCCCACCAGTCCCAAGGTGCGCTATCAGCGGGTTGAGTTACTGGACGAACAAAAGGATACAAACCATACAAACCATTGTTGTGCAAATTAGCACCCGCAGTATAAGCAGCGTTGATGCTCGAAGATTCCATAGGATAGAATACATCATTGTTACCAAACTGATAGGCCATTTCTTGCACCGTCAAACTTCCACTCACCTCCACTACATTCAAGTTAAAACCGGGTACAATCACCATTCCATCTCCATAGGGAGCGAAAGGATCTGAAGGAACCTGGAAGGAAATGAAAGGACCATCACCGGCATCAAACCAAGAGGAATCTCCCAATGCACCGCCCATATTGACCGTAGCATGTACATGAGAATCAAAACCCACATGATTTGGATAGCAAAGAGTATCTTCTGTTCCTGGAGCAACGAACCCAAGTGTAGTTCCGTATGCGGTTCCATCCAAATTTCCGTTCACCGACTCAATAACCATGGGCAAAGTCACAGGTCCACCTGGAGTTTGTACTTCATGAGTAAACTTAGGTAATACCACATCGGCATAAGCATCCAATGTACCGTTTGCCAAAGCAATATAACCACCTGTTCCTTGTCCCGTAACAACAATTCTAGAAGTATCAATTCCATAAGGATTTCCTGCATCTTGATAAGATTTTCTGAAATATCTTACAGCGGTTCTCACATCTTGCACTCCGCGATACGCCGCATTGATCAAGGTAGTAACACGCTCATCTTGCGTTTCTGCAATAGGATTCCATCCCAAACGATAGTCACATGAAGCCACCACATATCCCATCTGAGCGAAACGAGTACAAATCTCCACTGTCGCAGAATCTTTTCTAGTGCCACCTGTAGTATAGCTAGCAGGCAAGAAATTTCCTGAATGTAAATAGATCATCAAAGGACGAGACGTTTCAACGTCTCCCGCTGGGGTATAAACATCCATCATCAAAGGCTCTGGAACGGCTTGTCCAATTACGCTGTAATATAAAACCGTCGCGTTCATTCCGTACATAACATCCGTTTCCACGTCCACATCAGTAAATACGGGATTCAAATACCTCGTTTGCGCTTGCATTTGCTGAATACTCAAGGCAAGCAATAAAAAGAAAATTGAGTAGATTTTTCTCATAATCATTGGTTTATTTTGTTTTTTGAAATTCATAACGAAGGCTAATATAAGCCAATCTTCCAATACGTGGACCACCATAAGTTTGGAATTGCATATTGTTCATCAAATTGGATGCTCCCAACTTAACATTTAAGTTGGCTTTTCTTATCTGATAATTTACTTGTGCATCTACTAAATCATACGTTGGAATCATTCCTGTAAACTGCGGTGAACCTTCAAAGAGGAATCCTTCAATCCATTTGTAGTTTAAACTATAGCCCCAATCATTTCCATTGGTTTGTTCCATCAAATGCTCTCCATTGATCCCAATATTAAATTTATGTTTAGGGGTATTGAAGGCCGGAATGATAGGATCAAATACCTCTGATTCTTTCAATAACTGATTAAATGAATAATTAAAATTCAAAGTGTGATGATCGTTCAGATAATAATGCAAACCCAAACTTAATCCAGTAGTAGTCACTTGATTTTTGGAATTCGCCGCGTAGCGATAAACTTGGATATTGGATGGCAAACCTGTAAGTGGATCAAAATCTGAAGTGATACCAATATTGTATCCAATGAAGTCATCATAAATACTGTAATAACCACTCCAGTCGACAAAGAGCTTATTAAAAAAAGCTCCACGGTATCCCAACTCGATAGACTTCACTCTCTCCGGACGCAGCGGATCAATGGAAAAATAGGTGAGTTTATCCGTATCCAAACTATTCCGATAATCCAAAAACGAATCTAAGGTAATCAATGAATCCGCACCCTCTAAATTTCCGCTCAAAATGGCGGGTCCTACATTCAAAAACAAATATTGATCTGTTAGGGTTGGATTTCTCAATGCAGATGAAAAAGAAAGACGCCAGTAATGGTCTTTTATCGGCTTGAAAACCACGGAGGCGGCTGGACTCCAAATCCAATTGAAATTCTTATTTTTATCTACACGCAATGTAGCGGTGGTGATGATTTTATCCTCCCACCAATGTTTCTCCACTCCTTGATAAAATCCAAATTCGTAGGTAGTGATTCGCTCTGTAGTATCAGAAAAAATAGTACCTAAACTATAGGGACGATACAATCTACCACTTGCCCCTGCCTTCATCATCCAGCCACTCCAATCCCATTGGTATTGTGCCTGCCCATTGTATAAAGCCGATCGATCAGAAAAGCGCGTCCCTTGCTCTTCAGAATTATTTTTTGCACTGGTAATGCGCTGAAAGGCCTCGTCAAATTGAGAGGTACCCGGTGCGTAGTAACCCAAAGTATTTTCCATGGGAATTCCTGCCGTGCCATTATTGGTCATTTCCGCCACAGTATTGTGCCATGCTACCAAAGAATCTTGATACTGGGCATTCCAATTTTCCAGCCCTTCATAATCATAAGGCAAATAAAACTGGGAATAAGTGGGATCCGCCACCGGCCCTGGCCAATTGGGATTGATTTCCAAATCTGGATAGCCCAAGGCGTTGATCTTGGGATTGACATATTGATTCCAATACTTGGTATATACTTTTGCCCAATCTTCATTGCTGCGCGCTTCATTCAACAACTTCATGGCGGTGAAATAAGGATCAAAGCTCTTTCCTGCATTCTCTCCTGTTCCGTAGATTCTGATGAAGTATTTATCTTTTTTACTCAACTCCACTTTTCCCTGATAAAACAAAATGTCCCGCAAACTAAATCGATTATCTCCTTGATAAACGGTAGTACCTCCACCAACATTTCCTCCAATCATCAACTCCGGACTTTGCTCCATCAAGGAAGGATTCAATCGCCAATGCACCGCTCCATTGGCCTTATAATTCTTCGTGTTATAATCCACCAAATCAATTTCTTTATAACCCGTTCTGTAAAAAGTACCGAGTCCCTTATAATTCCATGGAGAGGAGGTAGAAAAATCATTGGCAGGGAAATACTCATCACCATACATATTCACCGCATCCCATCTACCGGGATTGTTGGCCTTGTCCGGTGAGATATCGGCAGGATCGTAATTGTCCGCCTCCCAATCATACGCGCGAAGACCATAGAAATTAAACTTAAATGCCAAAACATCTTCCTCTTTCTTATTTTGAATAGCATCTGCCCAGCGCACCGCAAACTCATCTAAATTTCTTTCACCCACCCGACGCTGAAAAGAAAAACCTTTGAATAAAAAGGGATTCTTAGTTTCCATCGCCACTACTCCGTTGAAAGCACCGGGGCCATAATACGCGCTGCTAGCTCCCTGGATTATTTCTACTCCTTTGACATCCAAGTCCGGCGCTCCCAAGAAATTCCCTAAAGAGAAATTGAGACCTGGTGATTGATTGTCCACCCCATCAATGATCTGGAGTGTTCTTACAGGCGAAGTAGAATTGAAACCTCTGGTATTGATAATTCTAAAGCCCAAAGAAGCCGTAGTCAAATCCACCCCTTTCAATGAGCCCAGACTCTCATAAAAATTACCAGTGGCCGCTTGCTTGATGGCAGTCAAGTCCATGCTTTCGATGGTCAAGGGACCTTGCTTTATTTTCTCTGCAATCTTCTCTCCCTGGATATCCAATACTTTCATTTGCTCATCGCTCAGCATCTCTACTTTTACCCCATCAGTAGCTTTCTTGAATGTTAATTCCACCGATTGACTTCCCACAAAGAAGAATTGCAAAACACAAGGAAATTGAGAAGGGGTGATTTTGAATTTACCCTGCGCATCGGTAGAAACTCCATTGCCTGTGCCTTTCTCACCTACTGCCACACCGATCATCGGTTGCTGGGTGTCTTTATCCAATACCACACCAGAGACAGTCTGAGCTTGTGCCCATGCATTCAATAAAAAGAAGATAAAAAAGAAAACTAGATTACGGTTCATGCACCGCAATATCGCTAAATTTTTGGAAATCGTGCAGGAAAAGCTTCTGACATCACATTGTAGATAACCTCAAAAATATCTTCTGCTGATGGTTTACTGAAATAATCACCATCCGTTCCGTATGCGGGTAAATGCGGCTTAGCGGTCAAAGTAACGGGTGCCGCATCCAAGTACTGGTAGCCCCCTTGTTTATTCAAGATATGATCCAAAATATACGCACTGGCTCCCCCTGGAACATCCTCATCAATGATGACCAAGCGATTGGTTTTTCTCAGCGAATTCAAACAAATTTCGGTTGTATCCAAAGGCAGCAGTGTTCGTACATCCACCACTTCGACGGATATTCCCTCTTGCTCCCACTCCTTCACCACTTGAAGACAAATATTGAGCGTGGATCCATAAGAAACCAAGGTGATATCCGTACCTTCATTCACCACTTCCGAGATGCCAACAGGGATTTTGAAGCTGCTCAAATTTTTGGGCATTCGCTCTTTGGTTCGGTAGCCATTCAAACACTCTACAATCAATGCGGGCTCATCACTTTCTAACAAAGTGGCATACATCCCCGCTGCTTGAGTCATATTTCTGGGCACACCTACTACCATCCCTCTTACACTGCTGACGATAGCCGACATGGGACTTCCGCTGTGCCAAATCCCTTCCAAACGATGACCCCGGGTACTGATGATAGCCGGTGCTTTTTGTCCACCCGCTGTTCTATAACGCACACTGGCCAAATCATCTCGCATGATTTGTAGAGCATAATAGATATAATCCAAATATTGAATTTCTGCCACCGGCCTCAATCCTCTCATGGCCATACCAATGGCTTGACCCAAAATGGTAGCCTCTCTGATTCCAGTATCTGCCACTCTGATCTCACCGTATTTCTCCTGCAAGCCTTCACAGGTCTGATTCACTCCTCCGATCTTTCCCACATCTTCTCCAAAAATCAATACCTCAGGACGCTTGGCCAATTGGATGTCCCAAAAATCTCTGAGGATAACGCGACCATCTACCCATTCAGACTGCTCATCATACACCGGAGCTTCTGAAACAATATTTACTGCCGCATGATTGGTCTCGCTGTATAATTCGGCACTATATAACTTTTCAAACTTTGTCTTTAAATACAACATCCAATTCTTCAATCCTTGGATATTACCCTGTCCCTTGGCGGCTCTCACCACTTTGTGGAGGTAGGACATCATCTCCTTTCTGCCGGGATCTTTGATTTTTTTAAATTCATCGATCAATACCGCGCAAGCAGGGATGTTCATCATGCTCTCAAAATGTCCGAGGGTAGCACTTGCATCCTCATCAATAGATTTTCTGAATGCTGCCCAAGCCGCTTTTTGCTCTTCCCTGACGAAATTCTTGGCTTCCACTTGGATCTTCTCCAACTCTTCACGGTTAGCGATTCCTTGCGCCACGATAAACTTGGACATTTGCTCCAAACAATCCCACTCTTTATACCATTCCAAAAGTTCTTTGGATTTGTAACGCTCATGAGAGCCAGATGTGCTGTGTCCTTGCGGTTGGGTAAGCTCTTCCACATGCACCAAAACGGGTTGTTGATTATCTCGGCAAAACTTGACGGCCTTGGCATAGGTCAACACCAATTCTGGATAGTTCCATCCCTTTACTTTGTAGATTTTCATCCCGTTGCCTTGATCATCCAGATCAAAACCCGACAAGGCATCGGAGATACTCTCTTTTGTGGTTTGGTGCTTTTTAGGAACACTGATGCCCCAACCGTTGTCCCACACGCTCATGCACAACGGCACCTTGAGAACGGTAGCCGCGTTCATGGTTTCCCAAAACAAACCTTCTGAGGTGGAGCTATCGCCAATCGTACCAAAAGCTACCTCGTTACCCTTATCACTGAACTGCACCCAATCATGCAATTCCTTTACATTTTTAAAAATTTTACTTGCCTGTGCTAAACCCAAGAGTCTTGGCATCTGGCCGCCAGTGGGAGAAATATCAGATGAAGAATTAAATTCTTCCATCAAGTTTTTCCAATTTCCACTAGCGTCGATGGTTCTGGTGGAGTAATGTCCTCCCATCTGTCTTCCGCCGCTTGCGGGCTCTTGATCTACATCCGTATGGGCATAAAGTGCCGCAAAATATTGCCTCACCGTTAACGCACCGATGGCCATCATAAAAGTCTGATCGCGGTAGTAACCGGATCTCCAATCTCCTTTTTTGAAGGCACGCGCCATGGCAATTTGTGCCAATTCTTTTCCATCCCCAAAAATGCCAAACTTGGCTTTGCCTGTGAGCACCTCTTTACGGCCTAGCAAAGAGGCCTCTCGGCTGATCCATGCCAATTGGTAATCATTCAATAGAATTTGTTGAGCGGATAATCCCTGCTGATGAATGGACAAAGAAAAAGACATGGAGCAAAGATAATTTATTCCGTTGGCTGACTCATGAAATATTTCCGTCAATTAATGACCCTTAGCGGCCAAGTATCTCTCCGCATCCAATGCGGCCATACAGCCCGTACCTGCCGCCGTAATGGCCTGACGATAGGTTTTATCTGCCGCATCTCCGGCTACAAATACCCCTTCGATATTGGTTTTGGCGGTTCCGGGTACATTGATAATATATCCTGTCTCGTCGGTATTGATCCATGGCTTGAAGACATCTGTATTCGGCTTGTGGCCAATGGCCACAAAGAAACCGGTGATGGCTACTTCTCTGGTTTCCGTACCATTGACAAGGAATCTTGCGCCCGTCACACCATCCGTTCCCAGCACTTCTTCTGTTACTGCGTTCCAAATCACTTCGATATTGGGAGTGTTCATCACACGATGTTGCATGGCCTTGCTTGCTCTCATTTTATCGGAACGCACAATCATGTACACTTTCTTACAGAGTTTGGCCAAATAGGTAGCTTCCTCTGCTGCAGTATCACCCGCACCTACAATGGCGACATCTTGGTTGCGATAGAAAAAACCATCACACACTGCACAAGCACTTACTCCTCCTCCAATATCTCTCAATCGCAACTCACTTTCCAATCCCAACCATTTGGCACTAGCACCTGTGGCAATAATCACAGCATCTGCACTTACGACATGCTTGCCATTATCAAACTCTACATAATGCTTGGGACCCGTGAAATCCACTTTGGTAGCCCATCCATTTCTGACATCGGTTCCAAAACGCATGGCTTGATTTTTCAAATCCTCCATCATTTCAGGACCCTTGATTCCATTGGGATAACCGGGGAAATTATCTACTTCTGTAGTATCCATCAACTGACCGCCTGGCTGATTGCCCATATACATCACAGGCTTTAAATCCGCACGAGCTGCGTAAATAGCGGCTGTGTAGCCAGCAGGTCCACTCCCAATAATCAAACAATGAATGTGTTCTTTCGCTTCCATTTGGTTTTTGTTTTAGGCCGCAAATATAAACCGCTTCATGATTCTACAATGTGACTTAGGTAGGATAAGTAATCTTTAAAAACTCATCCCACAAAACATCCTCAGGCAAAGGCGCAGTGATTTCTACTGGCGTCTTTTTTACCGGATGTAAAAAGCTTATTTTTCTGGCGTGCAAATGAATGCTGGCGTTTTCATTAGTGCGCTTGCTTCCATATTTCACATCACCTTTGATAGGACACCCTAAAAAGGACATGGTGGCCCTGATTTGATGGTGCCGACCCGTTTTGGGATACACCTCTACAAAAGTGTAATGATCACTTTTTCCTTTGACCGCATAACTCAATTCAGACTCCTTTCTACCGGGTGCAGCGTCTTTAAAAGCAAAGGTTTTATTTTGTCTTTCATCTTTCCATAGATAGTTGACCACCGTGCCATTGGGTTGTTTGAACTCCCCCTTCACCACGGCCCAGTACGTTTTCTGAACCTCTCTGTCTTTAAAAGCCACCGTCAATCGCGACAAGGCCTTGGAAGTTTTGGCATAGACTACAATCCCACTCACGGGACGATCAATTCGGTGAACGGTTCCTAAAAAAACTTCACCCGGCTTGTTATACTTTTTCTTGACATATTCTTTGACGATATCACACAACACCACATCTCCCGTTTTATCTCCTTGTATGATATCACTGCTCCGTTTATTGACAATGATGATATGATTGTCTTCAAACAACACCCTTAAATTCTCCAATCGTGTGGCAACGATGGGCTCCGAGGGTTTGTGCGCCCAATCTTTTTTTGCAAAACCACTCATAAATCAATACTGCTCTGAGGCATTGGGAAAATCTACACTTTTAACATCGGCAATGTACTCTTTTACCGCTTGGTGCATCGTTTCCCCCAACTGAGCATATCTTCTCAAAAAACGAGGACTGAAATCTTGGGTCAATCCCAACATATCATGCAATACCAATACTTGGCCATCCACACCATTGCCCGCTCCTATACCAATGATGGGGACTTGCACAGAAGCCGCCACCTCCGCTGCCAATGCGGCCGGAATCTTTTCTAATACAATGGCAAACACGCCTGCTTCCTCCAATAATTGAGAATCCCTTTTCAATCGCTCGGCCTCCATTTCTTCCTTGGCGCGCACTTGATAGGTTCCAAACTTATAAATGCTTTGTGGTGTCAAACCTAAATGGCCCATCACCGGAATTCCAGCAGTTAAAATTCTCTTGATCGAATCTTCAATCTCTTCTCCTCCCTCCATTTTGATAGCGTGCCCACCCGTTTCTTTCATCACTCGGATAGCAGAATTCAACGCCTCCTTGGAATTTCCTTGATAGGTACCAAAAGGCATGTCCACCACCACCAAAGATCTTTTGCAAGCGCGCACGACAGAAGACGCATGATAAATCATTTGATCCAAGGTAATGGGCAAGGTGGTCTCGTGACCCGCCATCACATTGGAAGCGCTGTCTCCTACCAAAATCACATCGATTCCCGCTGCGTCTATGATCCCCGCCATGGTGTAATCATAGGCCGTGAGCATGCTGATTTTTTCACCGCGCATCTTCATCTCATGAAGCGTGTGGGTGGTGACCCTTCTGATATCTTTGTTAACCGACATGGGGCAAAGGTCGTAAATTGAGGGATATTCTGAAAGGATGTTGGCTTTTGAATGTCAATAAATCTTTTTTTGTTCCTTCCAGGACTTTGGTTTTGGTATTTTCTTGCAACCATAAACGTTAAGCTATGTCAGCAAAATTTGAGATCATCGGCGGTCATCAATTAAAAGGAGAGGTCATTCCACAAGGTGCCAAGAACGAGGCATTGCAAATACTCTGCGCGGTATTGCTCACTCCGGAAAGAGTGGAGATTGAAAACCTCCCCGAGATCATTGATGTGCTCAAACTCATTGATCTGCTCGGCGAGGTAGGGGTGAAAGTAGAAAAACTAGGAAAGGGACATTATGCCTTTACCGCTGGGCAGGTGGATTTGAATTATTTGACCACCGCTGAATATAAAAGTAACGCCGCCAAGTTGAGAGGCTCCATCATGATGGTAGGTCCATTGTTAGGACGCTATGGAGTGGGTTATATTCCAAAACCCGGTGGTGATAAAATTGGCAGAAGACGATTGGATACGCACTTCCAGGGATTCATCAATCTTGGGGCTCAGTTCAATTATGACGCGAACGACTCCTTCTATTCTGTCAAAGCAGAAAAATTGAAAGGCACTTTCATGTTGTTGGATGAGGCCTCTGTAACGGGCACGGCGAACATTGTGATGGCCGCAGCGCTAGCAGATGGCACTACTACCATTTACAATGCTGCCTGTGAGCCCTATTTGCAGCAGTTATGCAAGATGATCAATTCCATGGGCGGTAAAATTGAGGGTATTGGTTCCAACTTGCTCACCATCCATGGGGTTACTTCCCTCAAAGGATGTCACCATCGTTGTTTGCCCGATATGATTGAAATAGGATCCTTCATTGGCATGGCTGCGATGACCAAAGGAGACATCACCATTAAAAATGTGGGATATCAGCACTTGGGCATCATGCCAGAGATCTTCAGAAGGATGGGCATTCAGATGGAATTGGTGAATGGTGATGATCTGCACATTCCCAGTCAAGAGCATTATGAGATTGAAAGTTTCATTGACGGTTCGATCATGACCATCTCAGATGCGCCCTGGCCTGGTTTTACACCGGATTTGATTTCCATCGCATTGGTCACTGCCACACAGGCGAGAGGTTCTGTGCTGATCCATCAAAAAATGTTTGAGAGTCGATTGTTCTTTGTGGACAAATTGATTGATATGGGAGCGCAGATTATTTTGTGCGATCCCCACCGAGCTACGGTGATTGGATTGGACAGGAAGTCCACTTTGAAAGGAGTAACGATGAGCTCACCCGACATTCGGGCAGGGGTGGCGTTATTGATTGCGGCCTTGAGTGCCAAGGGCAAAAGCACCATTCAGAACATCGAGCAAATCGATAGAGGTTACCAAGACATCGAGGCCCGACTAACCGCATTGGGCGCCGAGATCAGAAGGGTGGATTGAAGAAAGGGCAAACGGGACAAAGGGGACAGACTCACTTTGTGAGTGGGAAAGGGGACAAGCCTTCAATTACGGACATCTATTACGGAAATGCTTTCCGTTAAAAGGATGCAGCATTCATACAACAATGTATTTATCGATTGAAAAACGTCCCTCTCCGGGTGCTTTAAGCGTTCTAGGCGTAGCGAAGCATCGCTATTTGCGAGAAATGGTTTACGAAAAAAGCCTCGCCTTCAATCCGTTTACTTCTTTCCCAACTTTATCCTTTTTTGTAAACCTATTCTAGGACGAGACAAGGTATTGAATCAAGCAGCTCAGAGAAATATCAATCGCTTCCCTGATGAGTTTAGATTTCAATTGAATCTTGAGGAGAACTCTGATTTGAAGTCACAATTTGTGACTTCAAAAGGAGGGGTTAGAAAGTTACCTTGGGTGCACACTGAGCAAGATTACCAACTCAAATCAAGAATCTATGAATGGACAATTAGGATAAAAACAAAATTAAAAGATTCAAAAGAAAAAAAATGTAACTTTACAATATGGAATATCAACAATACATTGAAATTGTATCAGACAAACGATTCGGAAAACCTTGTATCAAAGGAACAAGAATTTCGGTATATGATGTTCTCAATTGGTTATCCAATGGAATGAGTAAGGAAGAAATTTTAGATGATTTTAATGAGCTGAGTATTGAGCAGATTAATGCTTGTTTGGCCTTTGCTGCAGATAAGGAGCATAAACTCAGAATCGCATCGTGAAATTGTTATTTGATCAAAACATTTCATTTAAAATCTTACCGTTGATTCAAGATTTTTTCCTTGAATCATCCACCGTATTGCATTTGAATCTGCAAGATGCTTCCGACCTTACAATATTTCATTACGCCAGAGAAAATGGTTTTACCATAGTAACATTTGATTCCGATTTTGTGGACTTGAACATCGTCAAAGGAACCCCTCCAAAGATTGTATGGTTGCGCACAGGAAATCTCACCACAAAATCAATTGCTCATTTATTGAAGTCACATCAAGAAAACATAACCCATTTCCTCAATCAACAGGAGGATGGGATACTAGAAATCCACGGATTGTAGATTTTGAAAGCCTCATTGAGTAAAGTTATCTTGACGTAATTTTCACCCCTATAGAGCAAAGTTGAGAAACAATTACACGTGATTGCCAACTAATTGATACTGATCAGAATATTATGGTCTCATTCAGAAAAAAGACAACCAAAACACCTATTAAGACAAATCCCTGAAATACAATGATTTCTGATTGATAAATGGCCAGAATGAGACTTTAAAAGAAACAATGATTTAACGAATTAATACAAGTGTGTGAATTTTTTAAATACATAATAAAGTCCCTTCACAAATGTTTAATTTTACAAATATTTCAATAATAGATTATAATTTGTCCATGACCACCGGGAGCATTGCAAGATACACCACCATATTGGTTTATGGCGCCTCCACCACCACCTGGGAAATAACCAGCAGAACAAGAAGGACAACTGCTTCCCCCTAAAGGACTCTCCCCCCCCCTTCCGTCTCTACTCGTGTTGTTCCAATTACTGCCATCTCCCAGCGAACCTACCCTTGATATTAATGCATTACTCGAACCTGTGTTTGAACTTGAATTATCAGTTCCATCACTACCTCCAAATGAAGTAATATCTCCAAAACTAGAATTTCCTCCGGATTCATGAGAATTTCCTCCACTACCAACAATAACGGAATAAGTAAATCCCGGTAACACCTCTAAAACTTGCTTACCATAACCGCCACCCTGTCCTCCTGAAGAAAAACCTCCTCCTCCTCCCCCTCCCCATAACTCTACCATTATTCGATGAACTCCTTGTGGAACAGTCCAGGTATAGATACCAGGAATACTAAAAACTTGGACTTTGGGGATAGATCCTGACATTCCACCTATGAATTGTTGCTCTGTTCCTACATTCCCTTGAGCTAACCATAATTCATAAGCGCTCGGCCCCGCCGGCCCCTGCGGCCCCATCGCTCCATTGGCCCCATCCGATCCCGCCGGCCCTTGTGGCCCGGCTGGTCCCTGAGGACCCGCTGGCCCATTGGCGGCATACAGCGCAAAGGGAACGCTCATCAGTTGTTGCGTGCCGAGATCTACATAGCCATTGCCTAAATCTACTTCTACCTGCAAAAACTTGGTGGTGTTGCTCCAGTTGATGCCGGCAAAAGTGCCTTGCACCGCA
>Ga0209990_10000925_pt1 | contig 26957 bp, 38 predicted proteins | sample NOAtaG_6_FD_187304 | JGI IMG/M metagenome (GOLD analysis project Ga0209990, IMG submission 187304) | Freshwater lake microbial communities from Lake Erie, under a cyanobacterial bloom - NOAA_Erie_Diel5S_2200h metaG (SPAdes) (version 2) | ecosystem: Environmental > Aquatic > Freshwater > Lake ...
TCAAGATAGGTAACAGCCTTACGCCACGCGCTCGCATACTGCGAATCGCGCTCATCTCGGTCCAGTGCCGCATAGATACGGTTGATATGGGCTGGCAGGAATGCCGACACCATTGGTTGGTCAACAGCGTACTTACCCATCGTTACTCGCTCGATGCGATCTGCAAGTCCTGGCGAGAAGATACCCGTGATATTAGAAATAACTTTGATAGGAACAGCCGCTGCTGGGCCTGCAAAGGTAGGAACCAGTGAATCTGGGTTGAGCGATGGCGTAATCATATTGAGTCGTGCGCCAAACTCAACCGGCATTGGCATCTTGAACTCTGCTGGTACCCCAAGACCCGTCAATGCTGTTTGTACTGCTCGGTAGACTGGCACCAAACCTGGGTAAATAAAGTACTTTTCGCCCTGGTCGTCCTCTTTGATCCAACCTGAGTGACCAATACCTTCGTAAACAAGGGAAGCCTTTACGATAGCGTCTGGGTTGTACCGAACAACGCGATACATACGGCGATAGAAGTCTTCAGTAGCACGGTAGAAACGCGCAAAGTTACGGATAGACCAAGCAAACTGGCTCTGCACCATTGGGTTATCTACATACGCCAAAGTCTGTAGTCTTGCTCGATCTTCTACGATCTCAGCCAACTTCTGCTTGGCTTTGAGGGTTGCCTTCTCAATAGCCTTGACATTGGTTGGATCAATCTCTCGAAGGTGTGCCTTGATAAAGGCATCCTCGAACCCACTCTTCTTGAAGTTCTTGCGGGTCTCAATCATCTCAGCCAAGACGATAGGCTCACGCGATAGACGTGCATTAGCCTCGCCAAGCCAGTCCCAGCCCTTCTCCATTAGAGAAGCGGTGAACTCGCCAGTCTCACTGACTGGTACAAGTGACGGGCCTACAATCCACTTAGGGGCATCAGCCTCTGTGGTGGGTAGATCGTCAATAGTCATACGACCACCGACCTTGTATCCACCTGTTTCTGGGTCTAAAGTACGGACCTTGGAAAGCAAGTCTAGGTTGATGTTATCGTCAGCCTTGATAAACAACTGACGGGCTGCACGATAGACACGATCTGCGTGTTCTTCAATCGTTACGCCTGCATCTTTCCAGCGGAACTCATTGTAAACCTTGGGGTTGTCGCGGAACCATTGGGCAATCTCAGCGACTGCTTTGTCCTTGTTATCAAGGTTGGCAACCGCTATTGCACCTACTTCGTCATTGGCGTAGTAGTTGATACGCATAAGCCACGCGACTTTGGAGGCCTCATCGGTTAGCGGGTCTTGGCGCTTGAATCCAGCGCCACGTGCGCGACGGATATTGGATGGATACTCTGCCTTGAACTCAGCCATACGGACGCCTGAGCGTCGTGCTTTGATAAGGCTCTTGGTTGTGTAGTCAAGGCCAGTAAAGGCGACTTTGCCACCTTCGACAACATCCATCAGGGCGTTATCAAGATCGCCGTGAATGATCTGCTCGGCTAGGACAGCGCGGTCTTCTTCCGTAAACTTACCCATAAAGCGACGAGCCTTGCCCTCATTGAGCGCTCGTGCGAAGACTTGGCGGATCTCTTTGACCCCGCCACCTTCGTCAATAATCTTATTGATCTCAGCAGTATAGGCTTCAGCCTCAGACTTATTGACATAACGCATAACAATACCGAGTGGATTGTTTGCAAACTTCTCGGCATCAGTCATACCAGGCTTGAACTGACGGGCGGTGCGAAGACGAGTCGAAAGCAACTTGGCTGTTCCTACGCCCCATACGCTCTGACCGATAGCAAGGTTGACCATCAAGTCTTCTGTCGCATTACGCAGTGCGTAGCGAGGACCGGCAAGGGTCAAGAATGACCAATACGAGGTCATCTTGTTGACCCAATCTTTGTGGGCTAACCCACCAAGGCGTTGAACTAGACCGCTTCGTGCTGCCGCACGGTCAATATCTGCGATGCTTGGTGTTGCTACAAAAGGTGATGTATCGGACGGTATAAGTGCTACTGACTCGTTGGTCGTAGGAAGGACAGAAGGATTACCTAATGTGTCATCAACAGCGTGTACTGCCTTGACCTTGCCCATCAACTCATCGCTAATACGCTGACCTTCTGAGGTCACCTTGATACCACGTACTTCGCCGATCGTACCCATCAAGCCGTAGTAGACATCTTTACGCTGGCCCGTACCTGGCATAGCAGCAAATGCCTCAGACAACAACTTTGCTTCGCGCTGTGGCATAATCAAACGTGCCATTTGGTACATCTTCTTAGCGGCATCTTTTCCTGTAACGTCAAAGACGTTATCTGGGAAAAACGGAATCGCTGTGAATCGTGCCTTGAACTTGTCGATACGACCACGAATCATATCCGTTGAGAAATATGCGACACCCTTAGACTTGGTTCCAGCCTTGAGTTGCTCTGCGATTTCCTTTTGGTTATTGATGATGCGCTCTGCGATACCGTCAGTAGTAGACGCTGCCCCAAAGAAAAGGTCATCTGTGAAACGTGGACCCATCTTATCGAGATCAAAGACTCGGTTAGCGGTAGTCATAAAGTTGACACGTGCCCTACGACGAGCGTCAAGGCGCGGCATCAACACACGACGACGACCAATAGAACCCTTCATAACTTCCTGAAGGTTCTCAGCGTTCTTGAAGAAAGCCTTGGCTGTAAGTGCGTCCATAATTGGGGCATCGCCAGCGATGAAACTATCAATAACTGAATCGCCAAACTCTGGCGCTAAAACGCGCAACTCATTCTTAGCATCGCGCATCTTGAGGGCGTTGCCGTCTGTCTTGGCCTTCTTGTAGTTGTCAAGAACTGAACCGTATCGGTTCCAGAAGTTTTGCACATTGGCTTGACCGAATACTTCATCGACCTTGTTACCACCTACTACTACGTCAAGAGCGTAGTTAGAGATGTCGTATAACTTCTTAGCCTTACCAGCGATAATGAGCGGATCTGCCGCAATACGAAAGATTGCGTCTGTTACGCCTGATACAGCCTTATAGAAAAACCCTTGGCCTTCAAATTGCTTCGGTGTTACAAGGTTGGCTAACTGCCTACCAGGAGAGAACTTAGCAGCATCAACCGCAGCCAATGTATCTTGGAATACTTCTTGTGCTGATCGAATCTCTGCTGGTAACTCATCTGGACTCTTGCCTTGCGTACTCTGGAAGAGTCGCACATACTGCTGCTCTTCTTCTGTGGCGGAGTTGATGATGGACGAAGCCTTCTCGCCTGCAGCAAGTCGCATAGCGACATTGGTCTGTGCTGCGCCAAACTTGGCACGGGCATCTGCAATACGGCCCTGATTGAATACCTTATCGCCCTTATCGTTAGCCTCTTCCCAGGCAAAGCCAATTTCGCCACGTGAAAGCGGAATAGCGGCGGCTCGATAAGCACGAGTTGTTAGGTCAGACAACTCTGTGATGCCACGAAATGCTGCACCACCCGTGTAGTGCCACGCGGTTCCAAGCCAGCCACGAGGCTCCTTGTTGACAGGATCTTCTGTCCCATAACGAGCCTTGAGGTCTTGTTGTTGTGGCGCTGTCAGTTTGTTGTACTGAGCATTAGCAACCTTGGGTGGAAGGTTGAGAAGTTCACGGTGTACGTTGAGAGACTTGTTGAGCGACTCAATCTGTCGCATCTCTTTGTCTGACAAGCCTGCTGCATACGCCGCTCTCTTGAGAGGGTCAGACATTAGTCACCAATCGCTAGGGCTTGCTGATACAGGACGGCAATCTCCCCCGTCGTATCGAATGGTAGAAGTTTTGCTAAGGCGTCCGATGTCTTGGCTGGTTGCTTACGCATCTGTAGCAACTCAGGACCGCCTTGTGGACCGAGGCGTGAGCCACGCATAATATCAACGTCTTTATCCTCAACCGCATCAAAGAGACCAGCGCGTGGCGCTGATACGGGAGTACGCTCTACTGGAATCTCTGGCGATGACGTAGTAGCCGCGCCAGGAATTGCAGTACGGATTTCTTCGGTCTCTTGACCCTCACCGTACTCTTTTGATCCCATTGTCAATTTGTCAGTGCGTGTAGAGAACTTGCCTGGTCCTGATGGTCCCGCCAGCGGGTTCATCATACTCATTTAGTCCTCCATCTTTTCTAAGTCTTGTGCAAAGTCTTTCCACACTTGGGAAACCTTGCTTGTACGAGATGCGTGATATAGCGCAATCTCTAGTACGTCCTCTGTCAACGAATGTAGTGACGAGGCTATGTTATGTAAAAAACTTGCAAACGCTACGCCAAAGTCAGCAGGGGATACTGAGCGAGGCACTTCGTTATCTTGGTATCCGTACATCGCTCAGTCCCTTCTAAAACTAACTAGGCCTTCTTGCCCTTACGACCTGCAGGTGCATAGCCGAAATCGACTTTGCCGCCCTTTGGCTTGGACATATCCTTCTTGCCCTCAGTCGGCTTTTGTACTGGAGCCGCTGCACGACCACCCTTTGCGTTCATATTCCACCTCCTTAGTTTCTTATGCGCCGCCGATTGAGGCGAGCAGTGTTGCGATATCGGGACGAGTAGCACCAGCAGGGGCTGCACCGCCAGGTTGTTCTGGAGATGGCTGCGAGGCAGGAGCGGGAGCCGCACCTGCTGGTGACATCTGTTCTGCCATCATCGGCGCCTCTGGCGCTGGCTCTGGCATAAATGCCTTCTCGATGACGCTTTCTAGTTGGAGGCCTTTTTGCCGACCTTTGATAACTTCAGCAATGCGGCTAATGATTTGAGTAGGGTCTTGTCCCTGCGCTGCCAGAGCCGGTATAGCCTGGGCGTACTGAGCAACAGCAACACGAAGAGAATCGCGCATCTCTTCAATGTCAACCCTTTGTTCTTCTTGTGTGACATTCAACTCCATTGGGATTTCGCGGCGTACATAATCTCGTGAAACGAGTTTGTCGCTACGCATCTGGAGAAGTGCGATGATAGCGCGGTTAGGATCCATTCCCGACATAATGCCGTAACGGACGTCGACTCCGTACTCACCCTTGATATCGCGGGATGGGATGTACTTCATCGAATACGGTGTGCCATCTTCTTGACCCTTGATGGTCTTGGTGATACCACCAAAGATTTTCTCGTCTACCTCAAAGCAGATAGATACAAGGTCACCGAAGAGACGAGCGAACTGTGCTTGCGCTGCACGGATCTGGGTATCGAATCCAGCCTGTAGCGCTTGGACTCCACGACCTGTGATGATGGAAGCGTCAATGTTTCCGCTTCGCACCTCTGGGTAACGAGCGCCAAGGCGCAACTCACGCTCAAGAACGCCCGACTCGGTGAAGACACCAGGTGGGAGTTCTAGCGGCACACGGCGAATCGCTTGTGGATTGGCAGAGCGCATAATCGCATCTGGGCCAAGGGCCAGTTCTTGCACATCTTGTGGGATGGCAATAGGTGCTTGGATGGATTTCTCTGCCGCTTGGATTTGCAAAACTGCAAAGCGGGCGCGAGCCAACTGCACCGCTAGAACATCATCAAACTGACCACGCGCCTCACCGTCAAGAGAGGATCGAACCGCGACACGTGCTAAACACTTTCCGATTGGGTTAGGCGTGTTAGCCAGAATCAGATTGTTGCGCTCTGGAAGGAAAATCATATCCTGGTCTTTGTCGTGATAGCGGATCACGGAAAGGTACGGGCTGGCCTGTGAGGTCCAGTCACGCTTGAGGATCTGTCCTGCAAACTCTGGGAACTGTGCTGCAAGTGTCTCAGCATCGGATGCGATGATCTGGGTCAGCGAGACAGTGCGACCGAATCTATCAATCTCTGGGTAGACACCGAATGGGTTGAGCAGACGGATACGTGGGTTGTTGGTCTCATAATCCATCTCTACGATGGCTGGCAACATACCGTAGGTGTTGAACCAGTCAGCACCCTGATACATCTGGATCTGCAACTCAGAGGATGTGACAAAGAAGTTGGCAATACGGGTACGGGTATCCGCCGCTTTGCGAGCGGAGTCGGAGACCATATTGGTCGCTGAACACTCAAAGGCTGGCAGAGGCGCCATCACTTCAGCCAAGTCACGGGCTGCTACATCAATGAAGTTAGCGATGAGAGGCTTTGGATATTCCTCGGAAAACATTGATGGGTAGACCTTGGAGATGTCTCCTTGACGTACGGAGAGTACATCTCGCATACGCTGGTCTCGCGCTGCGTAACGGGTCTGAAGGCGTGATGCCTTCGCCGCTACTTCCTTCACTGTCAGCATTGTTCTCCTTAGATGAACGCTTGCTCTTTCTGTTCAAAGAGGTCGTCCAGATTTATGACTACTCGCTTTGCCTTCTCTGCTCGCGACAAGAAGGGGTTTTTCATATGATGGACATTGTGCTGTCCGTTGTTGATAACCTCACGCGCTCTGATCTCGCAGAACCAGAGAGCCATCACCATATCCGTCTTACCCTTGGTAGTAGGTGACCAAGTAATCAACTGCTCTATCAAAGCCTTGACCATCTCGGTCTGATCCGACGGTAGGTGGATCAAGTTGTCTCGGTGGTGCTTACCATCAGATTGCTTTGTCCCGAAAAGGGTAGACATAGAAGCAACACCGAAGCCTGCGTCCCATTTGTTATTGCCGGTGTGATGCTCTCGCAAGATGACACCACGTGTCGCCAGGTACTGGCGGATTCCCTCGTCCTGGGTCAAGAACGACTGGAAGGCGTTACGCTCAACGATCCACTCGCTGGGCTTGTACATATCGGTCCACTCGAACATCAACTGTCTAATCTGTGATGGAGTCGGGCCGGTGACCTTGATAGCGTCTACGATGTAGCGCTTATGAGTTGCTCGGTCGACTGCGTAGCAGACCGCAGCGGTGTCTCCGACCATTGCGGGGTCGAGACCACAGATGAAGTGGAAACCTTGTAGGCTCTTCGGGTGTCCTGGGTAACCAGCGTTGAGCGGTCCTGCTTTACGCATACCGTCGATGGAACCCTTGACACATACGGGATCGAAGATAGCATCATCAGAAACATCTTGCTGCTGATAGACCAAAGCCCAGGTAGATGCGTCCATTGCTTGACGCTCGTTGTAGAGGTGACGACCATTCCATCGGGGATAGAGACCAGTATCAGGGTGTCTATCACTTTCTTCCTGTCCGTCGAATGGGGCGTCAGAGTAGGGCCAGAGGGTGACCCACTTGTCGGGGTCCTCGTCAGATTCGAGAAGGGCTGGCATTGCTAGGTAGGTCCAAGGGACCAAGCCACCTGGGTACCTATCAGGGTTACGTAATTCTTTGTAGAGGTCTACCGCTGAGACGCGGGTGCCGATGACGACCAACTTACCTGTCGGGTTGAGACGGGAGCGTACGTCCTGGGTCAGCCACTTGATCTGTCGCTCAAAGTCGTTAGCGTTCGACAAGGTAACGGCGTCATCTATCAGAATCATATCGGCACGCTTGCCGTAGATCTGACCGCCAATACCGACCGCTTCTAGGTTCGGGTCCTTTTCAGAAGACTCACGGAGTTCTTCTCCGAAGGTGACGCGGGTAGCCTGCCAGGAGGCAGTCTTGGTATTGAAGCCGACGCCTGCGGCGTAGGCCTGCTGGAGTTCCTCATACATCGGATGGGTCAAGCGCTGCTTGATAGCGTAGAGGAAGTCAGCCGCTAGGCGCTGAGTCTGGGAAACTATCAGGACCCTGAAGTTCGGGTTGTTGACGATCTTGTAGGTTACGTAGTCAACGGTGATGGTGATGGACTTAGCGTGGTTGGGCGGGATATTCAGGAGGATGCGGTTATTAGCGGTACCCCGCTCAAAGCGCATACTAGGATGAAGCCAGCCTGGGTCTCGTCCTTCTATGACGTCGACCAAGTTCTTCTGGTGGTCAAAGGTCTCAGTCTTGAGAAACCTCTTACGCCAGGTTACGAAGTCGAGGTCTGCGACCTCTGCCTCTGAGAAGTTCTTAGAGATCGCGCCAAGGCGCGTCCTATCTGATAGGGATTTGAACTTAGGGTCAGAACGGCGGTAGTACTCGTAGGTCTTGATGGACTTGCCTGCGACTGCGCAGGCCTGCTCTACCGTCATCCCCTCGGTAATACATTCGAGGATGACTTTCTTTGCTAGTTCTGCTGATTGTTTATCGCCCATAAGATCTTCCTAGTAGGTAGTAGGCTAGTGATAGTCCTCTCCCTACTAAAAGCGGTGCGAAGCAACGCACTGCGCCCTGGCGGGCTTGTGCTCCCTCGCCGTCGTTGCGACGAGCGAGGGGTAAATCCACTTCTTTCCTAGGGCCGCGTAGTTCCACGCAGCGGCCCCTGTACGGGGAGTGAACCTAGTGCGGTCCGTTTCACTCCCCTACTATATATAAGGCGGGAAAAATGGTCGATTTCCCGCCGATGTGATGTATTTCACTAAAAGTTTACCGATCAATGTGTATGAATCGGACATATTGGGGCGACCCACAATAACATAGATGCGCTTTAGCGCAGATATTTATTTGGGGAGTTACAGGTCAGGCGTCGCACCCTTTAGCAACGGGGGGTACTTCCGCGAGGTTGTCCACAGGTTTTTCCACAGCCTGTGGATATTGCTGTGGATAACTTGGGTTATTGATTCAGTTGGGGCTGTCTGTCCCTTCGGCATCCCTGGGCCATCCATCCCCAAACCGATCTCATCTAATAACTGTCCCGCTGTGCTGTGCTGATCTCTTCCCTGGCCCGCTGATCTCTTTGGCGCTGTCGATCTCGCGGGCCTTGCTGATCCGCTGGCCTACGATCCGCCGCGCTATCCCTGGCCCGTCGATTCATCCAGGGCCGACACGCTGGCCCGCTGGCCCGTCTTTGCTGTTGACGATATAGGGGATAAGGCCCTAGACTCTTTCACTAGATGGATCTAATAGGGATCCACGTAACGGGAAGGGACAAGTAATGCGTACCAAAGAGGAGAAAGCCACTTTCATCAAAGATCTACGGGCCGCCGCTGACGCTATGGCTGCTAGTGGCGTAGTGCCGCCTAGTACACTGACAGATTACTATTCACTAAGAAACTGTTTCACGATCCTTTCACAGCGATTAGACGCCACGCATTGCGCTGGCTTTCACGCGTGGCGAGACGCTGGCCGCATAGTGCGGAAAGGGTCTAAGGGAATCGCTATCCTGGTCCCGATAGGCGCTAAGGATGATGAAGGCCCTATGCGCTGGTCCTGGCGCTACGTGTTCGACATATCCGACACTGATCCGATTACGTCAGACAGCCCGACACTCCTAAGGGATCTAGTCAGCGCGTAGCCTTTGCCTATCCTTCTAGGGTAGTAGTACTCTAGGAGGGTAGAGAGGGGCTAACCGGCCACTCTTACCTAATCGGAAGGGATAAGTAATGACTACAGCAACAGAAACACGCACAGACATAACAGCAACAGTGAGAGGGGACGCGCTACGGGACGCGCTGGCCGCGTCTTTGGCCTTTGCTGATAATAGTACGCTGGCAACTGCTGGCGTAATGTTTCAGATCAAAGGCCCTAGCGTGATCCTGGCGGCTACAGATCGCTACCGGCTTATAGAGATCTCAGTGCCTATCGTGGCCGCTGTAGGTGACGCAATGGAGGAGATGGCCCGCATATCTTACGACGATGCTAAGACCCTGCTGGCCACGCTGAAGGCGGCAAAGTTGAGAGGGTACAGCGTGAATCTAACAGTGGAGGGCCACTCTCTCAGCGTGAGCGTATTAGGCGCGTCTCAGATCATCAGCCTAGATCCATCAGTGGCAGGGAGGGCGATTCCTTACGTCCATCTCTTCCCTATGTTTCTAGCAGACGTAGAGGATGGCGTCCCTTCGCCTTATGTGAATCTGAATCCGGCCTACCTCTCAGACTTTGCCAAAGTAGCGGGCAAGGGTAATCCGATTACGCTGAGATTCAGCGGGGACGGCAAAGTAATCTCAGTGGAATCGGTAGCGTCTAAGTGTAATGATCTCTACACGTGGCGCGGCCTACTTATGCCGGTACGTGTCGCGTCTTGATCCTTGCCCGTCCTTCTAGGGTAGTGATACCCTAGAGGGGCGGGGAGGGGCCAAAGGATGGCCTTCTCTACTAGATGGAAGGGATACGTAATGAGCAAAGAGATAACAGTGGCGCGATTCTTTGAGGGGATCACGCTACCCGATGGGAGCGCTCTCTATGGGCCTAATGCTGAGCGTCTAGGCTATGCGGAAGATGGCGCTAGGCTGATCGACAGCCTGGGCCGCTTTGGATATTGGCCACACTTTGGCGGCGGCTGGATCTGTTACACGTGTGGCGCTCTATGTTGCTGTAACGATGGGGAGGAGGGCTAGAGATGGAAAGGAATTATCTAACCTGCGCCGACACTGCTAAATTACTACGTGCGGCCCTAAAAAATGCTTTCCCTGGCGTAAAATTCAGCGTCAGATCCGACACCTACAGCGGCGGCGCGTCGATTCGCGTGAGATGGACAGACGGGCCTTATGAGAAAGACGTGGACGCTATCGCACAGCGTTACGCTGGCGCTACCTTCGACGGGTCTATAGATCTAAAGGAATACCATACGGACCTAGTTCACTTTGAGGGAGAGGAAATGCCGCGCCTAGTGCGCTTTGGATCCGATTTCGTTTTCACAGATCGGGACCTATCGCCAGACTATGAGGCACTCCTATCGGTAGAGGCCCAGAAGATCATCGACAGCAACAGGACCACAGCGGGCCGCGTCTTTGATCCTAAGGGAAATAACACCGACAGCGGTAACGATTACTTAGCGAGTCAATGGGGAGTAATTATGTCCCCCTGGGGCTACGGCCCTAGCGTGATCCGCTTTCTCTCTCACCATATCCCCGCGCCTAGTAAGGTCAGATCGTGAGACTTACAAAGAGGGGCGAGAGAGTCTTTCTGCTGGGGCTGGCTGTAATGCTGGCCCTGGCACTGCTGGGGATCTACAAGGCCGCGATCTCTGTCCATTGGACGGGAGGGGGCTACTGTGTCGGATCTTTTACTCAATGCTACGAGGAGGAGGGCGAGAAGTGAAGAAATATCTCATCACATTAGAGGTGGAAAGCAACACCGATCCGAGAGGGTGGATGTTTGCCGACACTCTAGTAATTGAGGAAGAATATAAGGTCATCAAGATAGAGGAGGGCAAGAAATGAAGGAGTGGCTTCTAGATAGGCAAGAATCAGACGATGGGGCAGGATTCTGTGACTTCTGTTCCGGATGTTCTCTATGTGCGGAGGTGGGAGAGTGAAGAAGTATCATCTAAAAATGGTCTTTCACTATGAGATAGTGACGGACGATATAGAAAGAACGCTAAACGAAATGGAGTTCCCGACCTTTCCCGACTTGATAGAAGATTATCAAGTTGAGTTTCTCGATAACCTCAACCACTACGGGGAGGTGGGAGAGTGAGCGAGTGCTTTATCTGTGGCGATCCTGCCACCTTTATCAAGGAGGAAGGCGTTCACTTTATGTGCCGTCAATGTATCCACGACGGAAAGGATCTAGAGTGAGCGTCATATGCGGAGACTGTCTCTATCCTTTGAGCGTGTGCGGATGTAGAAAGGGATCGAGATGAGTAGTGATTTACTTAGTCAAGTCTTGTCGGATGTCGGGCGTGTCGCCGTTCAGAGTGGATCACTTTATGATATGGGGGATTAGCCCGTTTGATATACTGATCCCAATGAACCCAAGAAAGGGGGCTATATGAAGCGCACCATAAAGATACCGCCACGCTTCTATCAAGACCACAAGGCTAGAGACTGTGGTCAGAGTGGGGTCGTAGTCAAGAGGACTAAGACCTATGTAATAGTGGAACTCGATCAGGAGGCGTGGGACGATCTCTATTCCGATGCCGACTATTACGGGGCAGACAATAGCGACGGGTGGTTTGACGATAGTGGGATGAGAGGGATCATCTCTAGTGCTAGGGCTACCCTTAGAGTGATGAGAGAACATCTAGAGAAGGAGGGAAAGTGATGAGCGTGTGCGCCTGTGTCTGTGGTTGTAACTATGATTTGGAAGGCTACGCACCTAATGAAGAAGTGTGCGGTGCGTGTCTGAGCGTGTGTCGTGAGGAAGTGAAGGAGGGAGAGAAGGTGAAGAACTATAAATGTACAGACTGCCACAAGTTTTACAATATAGATAAAGGGACTTACGATGAGGAGTGGGGTTTTCATTGTATTTACTGTGGAGGATTAGAGGAACTGTTGTGAGGTGTAGCCATATCGACGATTTCGAGGAGGACACCGACTACATCTGCGTTGAGTGGTGGGGTGAGGAAGGGTGCGACTTTCGAGGTGAGGTCGTAGCAAAAGGATGTAGCGGGTCGTGGTATATCACCTGCCCGAAGTGTAAGAAGGAGACGATCAATGAGATGTAGCGTCTGTTATGGGAAAGGTTACTACCTCACCACCAACGGGGAGGAGTGGGAGTGGTCGAGGTGCGATTGCTTCTTAGAGAAGGAGGGAGAAGGCAAGTGAGTTACAAGTGCGGTGCGTGTGGTGGGTCATACTCTCACCGAACGCTAACGCCTCACGCGTATATCTGTGAGGAGGAGGGAGGGGGAACTATCGTCCCTCACTCTACGATCAAGCCGAAGATCAAACTGAAATGGATAATGACTCCTTACGGAGGGACATTCGTGAGGGACTTAGAGGCAGAGATGGAGGAAGAAGATGCGTAAGGTAGTAATCGAAGTGAGGGGAGGGGTGGCTTGGGTAACTGAGCGACCCGATGATGTAGTGGTGGAGGTTATCGACCACGACTTAGACAGAAGGGAAGTCAATGTCTAGTCATATCTTCTATGAGATCAGGGATTTCTCTGGCTCTATATGGGGAGGGGAGAGTGCGAAGGAGTGTTACGACTTCTTCACGCATAGCGAACCGCCTGTGAGTATCTGGGTCAGTGAGTGGGAAGGAGAGGGAGAGAATATGTGGCAGGTCAAAGAGGCTATCAACATCACCCCATTCTTTCGAGGTGTAAGGTCGAGTGCTATGGATGAGGTGAAGAAATGGGTCTTACAGTCGGTGTGATAATTGCTATGGTGCTGTTCTACTTACTACTAGAGATGGAGGAGTTGGTCAATGGGAGATAGAGAGAGAAGGCTTCAGGTGGCAGAGAACATCGCCACCTCGCAACGCAACTACCGGAGGGCGAGGGATCGCGCTCTTGCTAGACTTGGACAGATGTACCCCGATGATTACAAGGAGTTGTACGACGAGGAAAGGAAGAAGGATGAGAAAGAGGGCAAGGTATGGAGTAGTCTTGCTGGTCGCGGTTCTCCTGTCCGTAGTCGGCGTAAGGGAACTCGCAAGCCCACCCGTCCCCGTCGCGGTAGAGGTAGATCGTGAACCTACCAAGACAACGATGGCAGAGAAGAGGGAGAACCGGAGGATCGCCCGTCTTTACGCTCATTCAGGGTGGGGATGGAAGGGGAGGGAGTGGGAGTGTCTCAACGCCCTTTGGTCCAGTGAGAGCAGGTTTGATCACCGCGCCGACAACCCCGAATCAAGTGCGTTTGGTATTGCTCAACGCCTTGGTGAGAGGTCAGAGAATCCTCGCGTCCAAATCCTCAAGGGACTTAGGTATGTGTCCCACCGCTACGAGACGCCTTGTCGGGCGTGGGCGTTCTGGCTCAAGAAGTACCACTACTAGAGGAGGGAGAGGGAATGGATAGGGATATGTACTGTTGTGGAGGGTGTGGCGATCAGTTCTGGGAGGACGAGGGAGAGGTCGTCAAGCGCGACACTCTCATCGAGTTTACCTGCCACAGGTGTAAGCCTGTGCTAGACTAGAGGTGCGCTGGTAACCCCTTCCGTACTAGCCCCTCCGCAAGTAGCCTCTCTGGGTTTCTCGATTACCAGAGGGGCTTACTTGTTTCTATTTATCAGTGGAGTAGAAGCCTGTACCTCTGAAGGTGATGGAGGGAGAGGACCAGATACGCACCATCTCTACCTTACATTCAGGACAGGTAGGTGCGCTGGACTCAGCGTGAATGGATCGCTCAACCTCAAACTCTATGGAGCAAGAAGAACACTTATACGGATACAGCATCTAATCTACTGCTAACGCATAGTCAAGGTGGAGGAAGCCCACGACCTTGATAATCTTTCTATTGCTGGCAAACTCTGTTGTCTCTGGCATCCAGCGTGAAGTCCAGTCGGGTTCAGGGACGCGAGTAAGGTCGAAGGCGTAGATACCTTCTGGCGTGGAGTTGATATACCAAGGATCAAGGCTGAGTTCCTGCGCTTCACAGACAAGACGCACATACTTGGAGCGCTCAATCAGTAGGTCTGGGTAGTGGGTATGACGACACTTGAGTTCTATATACTGCTTATTCTGCTCAGAGATACAGTCAAAGGAATCAAACTGTCCCTCACTCTTGACGAGATCGGGATACCAGCCACCTTTGAGGTGATCGAATAACTCTTGCTCGTTCATACCCAAGGACTCTGCCCTCCGAGGTTGTTCTGTAACTTACGAAGGGCGCTATTCGAGCGCCTCTCAGCGGTTGATATGGAACACTCGAAGTACTGAGCGAGCATCTGAAGCGTGTGGTTTTCGTGGTAGCGAAGCCGAAGGATGTCCTTCTCGTCCTGCTCTAGCATCTCGTATGCCTTCTTGATGTCTACCAAGATAGCAAGGAGTGTGCCACCCTCAGCAGGGGCGGCTGGCTTGCGTGGCTGACCATCATTGATAAGGTTCTGTGCCTGCTCTAGCGCAGTCTCATTGACGACGGAGGCGATCACATAGGGCAGAAGTTGTGCGATGGTGACAGTCTCATAGAAGGCTTCATCCTGTGTGGTGTAGCCAGACTTATGCGCCTTCTCCTTGCGACAGTAGCGCTCTAAGTGGCGCTTGATCTGATACCCGATCCTCTTCTCGTTCGCCTTACGCAACTCTTCATTCGGCTCATCTAACTGCTCAGCAAACTTAGCGCCACGTTGGGCGGCGAAAGCGTATGCTTCTTGGCTGAGATCTTTGCGCTCGACGAAGTTCTTGTACCTACGAAAGACGACAGTCACCACCGAAGGGATGATGTCGTTGAAGGATGGGTGAAGATCAGTCATTGTTACCCTTGACAACCTTTATCGCTTGAAATGCTGGGATGTAGGCATTGTGACCTACATAGGTATCAGAGTTAGAACCTAGTCGGTGCAACTCTTCTGCAATCTTGTCTCGTAACTTTTGCTCTTCTTCTCTAGTCATTGGGTAGTTCGGGCCACTTCTTATCAAGGACCATAATCGCTATGGCACTGTAGTTGAGGAGGTCTATGAAGGAATCTCGTAGTGATTCATTAGATGGTGTAACGCCTGAATCGAGGAGGTTGTTGATGCGAGCAACCTTGTCCCACATCCTAACTCGCAATCCGTTGAGTGCGCCACCTGGAGAGTGAGCGATGTTCTTTGGACCGTAATCGTGATGCTTGCGGATGAGCAGATTTCCGGCAGCGTCAAGGATGTTCCATACGTCAGTAACAAACTCGTCGCCTACCTTTTCACGGGGATTGGTTTGACCGTCAATGTCCCAGCCTTGTAGTCGATCGAGACTACGATCATCCCCGTAGCCGTCAACAATTCTGCCACTTCCAATAACTCCTTCTTGGTTGTCATACATACGCTCCCCCTAATAGGCTCTCAGTTGCTTCTTTTCCGTGAACTAAATAGAACTCGTTGATGTCCATACCAGCCGGTAGTGTAACGATAACCCCGTTACCTAGGTCGGATTGGACACGCTTACTAAACTCTTGTCCTGGATTCGTACCATCCTCTTTGGAGTCGTTGTCCCCGACGATATAGACGGTATCGTAACCCGTGAATAACTTTGGAAAGTGGGGCTTCCAAGCCGTGACTCCTGGGACTCCCACTGCTGGGATCCCGATAACTCCAGAGACCACAACTGCATCCAACTCCCCTTCACATACAACGATACGCGGAGACATAGTGAGTATGTCAGCGACGTTATAGAGGTGCTGCTTCTGTCCAGTCGGTTGCCCATACTTCGGCTTGCCGTCGTCCAAGCGACGGAACTTGACTGAGACACACGCACCCAGCGCCGTAAGATAGGGAATGGATAGCCAACCTTCGTACTCCTCGTGACCGTTGATCGGATCGACGACTGTTCCCAACTCGAATCTTCTGGCAACATCTCTAGAGATCCCACGTCCTGCGAGATATGCCTCTGCCTCTTCGCTTAGACCCTGACTGTAATGTGTGACCGCCTCTAGTAGCGATCTCGATTGCTCGCTCTGCTGCATCTTTGTACTCCACCTGCTCCATCTCCATTATGATATTGACTCCTGTTCCACCCTTACCGCAGGTGTGGCAGAAGTACAGGTTGTCATAGGTGTTCATCACCGCTGACCTTCTACTGTCGTCGTGCATACAGCACTTGACATTGGCGTTGCGACCCTGCTTCACCTCGCCACCATAGAACTCGACGACGAGTGTTATGGGGACTGAGTTCGCATCGGCGGAACGGCCTCGCCTTTTCGTGCGAACCACCCTACTCCAGTCTTGTGCTGACACTCGCACCCCTTACAGTTGTTGTGAAAGTCTTGGGCATCCTTGGTCTTGTGCTGACTATTGAAGTATGCACCCGTCTTACAGGAATCACAGATCATCTTCGTCGTCCCACTTGCCTACATAAAAATTGAAATCAAATCCCAGGACACGGATGGTCAGCCCGTATGGGTGGCTATCCCACTCATAGACGGAGACCCAAAAAATCTGCTTCCAGAGTGGCTCGTATTCACATACCCCAACTCTAGAAAACTCAAGATGAAACTTCTTCATTGTCTTCTTCCTCCTTAGTTTCTTCTACCACCGGCTCTTCGACCGGCTGGTTGTAGATGTCTGTGCTTGTAATCTCACCGTTAGGAACTGGCATTGCGTAACCAACTTTCTAGGTCTTGAACCACCCAGGCTTTGTTGACTGGATGGTTGCGTCTCTTGACTATGACGAAGGCTGGTGGACTCTGCTCTAAGCCACGAGCCTTCGCATAGTTTTCTGCTTCTACCTGCGCTTCGCTCCAGAAGGCAGGGAGATCTATCTTCTTACGGTTCTTCAGTTCAAGAATGTAGGTCTGACCTGCGACGATGGCAACCAAGTCACCCTCATCTTTGGCCCCAGCCTTGGCTAGTCGCTCAACGAAGTGACCGACAGAGCGCAAGAACTTCGCCACATCTACCTCAAACTTGGATCCCTTGACCTTATTGTACTTGGGACTGGACACCGAGGACCTCCTTGACACGCTTGACGTCATCGACATACTGCTCGCTCATATATGTAGCGAAGGCATCTCGATCCTCCTTGTACCTACTATCAGCATTGGCTTCCTCATAGATGGCATCCTTTTCAGCCTTGCCATTGAGGTAATGCAGGTGTTCCCAGTGAACGGACGGGAAGTAGTAGAGCGCACCCAGTCCCTTACCTAGCGCCTGCCAGAAGTTATCTGCGTAGAGATGCTTCTGTGTTGGTGGCGCCATAAAGCCCAGCGCCCTGACGATGTTGCTAGTAATCATTATCGAGGTGGGTAACTTCTCTTCTTGGAGATGGTCGTTGCCGTAGGCAATCCCGTATCCATTCTTTGCCAGCGTCACGCTCATAGCCAAGTCCCAGCCCTCAGTCGTGACGATGTTGTCGTCACCTAAGAATGTTAGGAACAAGTACTTGTCGACATACTTCATAGCAATCTCATTGAGGGTAGCGATCATCAACTTGCGCTCGCCCACCTCATACATCACACCATCAAGGCGCGGATAGTTCTGCTCATCGTCGATGTCCAGACCTACTACGAAGTCAGAGACCACGCTATAGGTCTTGAGGTGGTCGATGCAACGGGCCAGATTCTCTGGCCTACCCCGTGACGGGATGATGACAAGATTAGAAATCATCAGGATCCTTCGTGTAGTTACTTTGAGCGTAGGCAAAGGCGGCATCACGCCTGATAGACCTACCCTGTGCATCGGCATCGTGAATCTGGCAGGTAGCAAAGTTCACGAAGAGCGTACCCATATCGCTTCCGTCTGCGCTGTGCTGACCAAACCTATTCTTCACAGCCGCTACCCTGAGTAACCCCTGCACTGGGTCGTAGCCCAGAGTCAGGATGGTCGAAGGCAACTGACTGATCTTGCCGTGAATAGACCGGCGTGGTGGCGGCAGTGTCGGTGACCCGTACTCACTCGCCTCTGAGACGTGGTGCAGGACCAGCACACAGGCTTCTGTCTTGCGAGCCATATCGTGCAGTTCTGCCATAATCGCACGAAGTGCGGCCCACTCATTCTCTGAGTCGGTGACGACGTTCATCAGGTTATCTATCACGATCAACTCTGGCATCACGCCATAGAGTTCGACGTATGCCTTGATCTCCAACTCCATATCATCCAGCGTCGGTGATGAGTCAAAGACCCATTCAATGTTGGTGACTCTGGCTAACTCTTCGTCGTAGTAGTGGGGATTCTTTTGCAGTGATTGCTCTACTACATTCTGAGCGTGTTGGCTCATCGCTGCTGCGACTCGCATCGTGATAGTTGAAGCGTCAGTATCGGCTGAGAAGAAGAGCGTCCTCACTCCTGCTTTGATGGCATAGATGAGAGCCAGCATTGACTTGCCAGCGTTCGGCGCAGCAGCAACCATACATACCTGACCGCGACGGAACTTGATCTCCTTAGCAGTCAAGGTCTTCCACACTTCAGGCAGTGGTGTTGCCTTGGTAGTAGTACTACTCCAGGCTCTTGCGAGGTTGAGCATTACCTAGCCACTCCTCAATGCTTGGTACTTCCAGAATGATATTCTTTTTACGGCGAATGAGACGCCTATCATTTGCCGACAGGCCACCCCATATCCCGTGTACTTCGTGCTTTATACCCCATTCCGCACATTCAGTGCGATGAGGACACTTGTGGCAGATACTCTGAGCGCCAATGATGTTGGCACCCTTCTCTGGAAACCAAGCGTCCCCATCCACCTGAGCGCACAGAGGGTTCTCGAACTCCCTCGGTGAGCGCATAGGTCTAGATCCAAATAGTCTTGGCTCGGAACTCCTGTGCGATCTTAGGACCTTGCCATCTTGGACCAGCGGCTGGGTCATACCAACCCTTGTAAGGCTTACCAGTCTTCTCAGAGATGCCCTCTTTCAAGACCATCTTTCCATTAGCGCAGTCTGGTGCTTGTGCGATGCCGTAGACCCACGTGTTGCCGTACTTGTCTGGGACTCTTTCGCCTTCACCGGCTGGCGCTGGTGCGGCTGACGGTCCAGAATTGTAAACGGGTGCAGTCCTAACAGTGCTTCCCAAAGATTGACTCACACTTTGGATCAGTGTCGCCGTATCTTGGATAGTAGTAAGCAGGCTCTCCAGTTCTCCTGCGTTATCTGCGTAGACGTTGATGAGTGTTCCATCATTCAACTTGAAGTTGACCTGAAGTTTTGTTGAATCAGGTGCAGCCATTTTAGTTATCTCCTATATGTTTCACTTGGAGTCGCACGGACTCCTTACCTTCTTTCGTGGGAAGGTAGCCTAGTAGTCGTTCTACCTCGGCTTTGTCCACAGTCTTTGCTCCAGGAAGCGTCGTCCACGTGACGCGTACGCCCGTCTCAGTCACTCCTGTAAAGCCAGTCAAGGCTTCCTTCAGCGAATCCTTCTTCGCTTCCAGTTCCTTGATTCTCTGATCTAGTTGCAGGTATTCAAGCGCGTTGCTCTGTGCAGTGGGGTCAGCGATTTCTATATCACTCTGCACGATAAGTTCTTTTTTTAGACCAACGCATCCAACCTCACCCGACGCGTCAAAGTACTTGCAATAGAACTTGCAGTAACTTTCATCTCGCTCAGGTGCTGGCGCTTCTTCCGAAGCCTTGATTGCCTCTAGCCAGTTCAGTGCTTCGAGTGCAATGTTCTCATCGTAGGGTTCCGAGTGGACCTTGATGTCACGCTCGTCACCATCACGGGGTATGGCTACCAGATTGACTCGTTGGGGCTTCCCCTTCCCCGACTTATCAAGCAGATAGCCATACACCTGAACTTGCCAGCGCTGTTGCTTGCTTGGAAAATACGCAAGATTTTTAGCCTTGGTAGTTTTCCAATCCACCACATCGCCTGTCTCTGGAATGAAGAGATCGATATGAGCCTTCATTCCATTGAACTCTACTGTTTCTTCGATTATGAAGTTGTCGTGTTTGGCAATGGCTTTCTCGATTGCAGAGTGTATGGCTGTTCCCATAATCGCTGCAAGTTTGAGTTCGCCACCGTTGGTCGCAGGCTGGCTATTGAGTTTGTACCAGACCTTACGACGGCACCCACCAAGTTCTGATGGGCCAATCTGAGTTTGCTTACTGCGCCCACGATTGTTCTCCTTATCGTAGAGCGCCTCCATTAGAACATCTTTTATATCCACCGCTTTTCCTCCCGATTCCAATTCCCATCCCAAAGGGTAATGGTCACGTTGAAGAAAATCAAACTTAGTTGCAAGACTCGAACCATCTCTAGTGGCTCGTGCCAATACTCTTCGTGATAGTAGTCAAAGCCAATACCAAAATTAGTCAGGCTGTAACGGTTGACGTGAATCGTCAATCTTCCAAAATCCTTGTACATCTACTCGCCCTTCCTTTGTACTGCCAACTGTATGGGTGGACAGGTATTGACGTCAAGCACCGACGCGATCTCAACGGCGCGTCGTGCGTAGTGTTCTGCTCGTGAGAGTTGCGTGATGGGTTTCTTCAAAGAATATAGATATCCGAGGGCAAACTGTCCACCCGTCCCGATACCGTAGACACCGAACTCAGACTGGAAGAATGATAGGTCGCAGGCGATATGGAAGATCTCGCCGTCAAAGGCGAGCAGGTAGTCGAAGCCTGAGTCCTTGTCCTTCTCTGCCCCTGAGTAGTCGTAGCCCTGCTCACGGAAAGCCGTGATGATAGATGGGATCACTGACCTACCCATAAACCTAACAGGGTCGCCGCCCCGATAGGCAGGCGGCTTCCAGTTGTAGGTGAGTATGTCACCTGGTCTGGTGTCTCCTGTGATTCCTAATAGGTACTTGCCGACTGAGACAATCTTCGGCGTAGTAATGCTGATAGTGCGTAGGTTGTCTTCTGTGATCTGGCTATCAGCAGCCAGCACAGCGTAGTCTGGTGTCTGGACGGCGCAGAGGGTAGTCATAGTGCTAATCATACACGCCTCCGGCGTGTCGTTGCGGAGCAACACGGTAACAGTGAGTAAACTACGAGCGTGAGCGAGTCAAAACATAGACGGGCGCGTAAGCGCCGAAGCGCCCGTCCTGGACTGCGAGGCGCTGGTGCGCCAGCCGAGCAGTCTGTGTGGCTCCGTCTACTCCGCCTGCTGAAAAACGAGCAGAGCATACCAAAGCCTTTCGGCTCAGACCTGCGCGATCTTGGCCCTATCCACATCTGTCCGTGTGGCTGTGAGGTCTTCAATGTGATGGTCTGCTTCGAGGACTACGAGATTGTCTGGTGGTTCTTGGACGCTACCTGCGTCTCCTGCGGTAACCTGGTACGAGTTCCTTGCCCAGTGGATAATCCCGCCCAAAACGGGGGGTTAGCGGATATCTAAGGGCATAAAAAAAGAGGCCCCCACCCCGTTAGGGATGAGGGCCATTGCCTCGCAGTTATCTTGAGTTACTTCTTCTTCTTACCAAACTCCACCGCAGACGGATCGAGCCACTTGAGAACAGGTCCAAGAAAACCCGCTAATGCGGCAGTACCTAACACTTTCGGATCAGTCTCCCCTGCTATGTAGAGCGCTACTGCAGCCGATGCCGCAGCACGAAACCACGTCAAAGACATCTGCTTGAATTGCTCGTTGATTTTCATTAGTCCTCCTTCGGACTGGTTGGGTCTTTCTTCTTGCGTTTTACCCTAATGAACTTGCTCTTGACCTTGTTCCACTTCTTAGGACCTCCGGTCCAAGGGAACCAGTCTGAGGTGTCATTCTCAAACTCTGGGTAGATGGAGACGTGTAGGTGCTTGTTGTGTGGATTCGCACCGCCATAGGTATTCTCACCCCTACTACGGGACCAGATGCGGTTCCTGAAGATGAGGTACTTGACCCTCTTGTCCTTCTGTAGTTCAGAGTAGATGACCCTGCAGTCGATCCCACCGAGTGGGTCGTGGGTCAGGTCTACTGCGTGTCCTGAGTTATGATCCGAGTTCGGGTTCTGATGGACGTGAGCAGCAGAAGGAAGCAGTCCATCGCTCGCCTTCTTCCTTTTCGGAGCAAGAGCAGTCGCCTGTCGCAACAGAGCGACGGCAGCATTGCTGGGTCTCTTCGCTAATGGGATCATTCATTTCCTCAGTGCTTCCTTGACGAGATCGGTTAGTAGGTCCACCTTCTCTTCGAGGTGGTTCACTTTGTCTTTGATACTTGACCCCCCATTCGGCTTGAGTTCGTTGAGATAGTGCTTGACTAACCAGCGAACAAGGGCTGCGAAGCCCGATACAAGGGTGAATACGGCAACGGCAAGGCCTGCCCATTCAGTAGGGGTCATTGATGGCTCCTAGATTGTTCTGACAGTGACGACGAGTTTTCCTCCGAAACCGGAGAATCGCTTGTCGGATGGGGTCTGATTGATAAAGTCCAACTCCTCTATGATGCACAGGAACTCTTCGCCAGAGCGGAAGTCTTGGACTCTGATGGTGTCGCCATTGTTCTCAACCGACTCTAGTTGAATCAAGCGGTCATAGGCGCTACCTTCGTAGCCGATCTCCACGCCGAGGCTGTCGCTCTCGTGGTCATAGCAGAAGACTGGAAGTTGAATCAGGCGCTGTCTAGGAACAGCAGGCAGGGACTTGAGTTGGTAGCCCGTAAAGAGTGGACCCTTGGTTGAATCGTTTGGGTCTCTCGTAAAGATGAACTTGAAGCCGAGGTACTCTTGTGGATCCTGCGGATAGGCAATAGATACTTCTGGCACCGGAGTTCCCTTATCAAAGGAGCCAATGTTGAAGGTCTGCTCATCTGCTGTGTAGGACTCGATGTCAATCGAGCCGTTGGTTGAATCAAAGCGAGCCTGCAGGAACTTGAAGATCTTAGATTCTAGGGTGTTATAGCGAACATAACCAGTCCGTAGATAACCTGTCTCTATCTTATTAGTTGCTGATTCAATGTAGACTGATCCATCACTAGCACCAACCGCGTTGGTGGTAAATGCTAGGCGATCGGTGCCATTGATAAAGGCACACGCTGTTGTCTCACGCGTTGTGTTGCCGGTTGGTTTGTATAAATCATAAGCATACGGAAAGACCAGTGGAGATAACTGCGTTCCAAGATCAATGCGGATAACACCTGGCTCATCCTCAACCGAAGTTGCAGCCCAAGCGAACTTGTCACGGAAAGCAAAGTCATAGACAGGTTGGGTGTTTTCCCAGATGAGCGGGCCATACGCAATAGACCCATCATCAGAGACTGCGGCAACCCTGATTCCTTTAGTGGTTCCTATCAACATATAGCCTAGGTAATAGGCAATCTTGTAGATGCGCTCACCTGATGGCATCTCAGCCGCAGTGATGGCGCTGGCCAAGGTAGGCATAGAACCAGTCGATGTGCTAAGTGTAAACTTCTGGATATTGGACTGCGTTCCAGAAAACCCCGTAACGTAGATGGCGACACCTGACGATGCGATGCTGGTATAGGTGAAGTCATCTACTGGGTGGGTATAGGCTAGTGTTCCTCCGCCAGCGCCTGTCAAGGCGGTTGCATTTGTAGGAATCTCGTAGACCTTGTTATTGATGCAGGCTACGATACGTTCCTTGGTGAACTCCATCACCACGTTGGTAGCAACCAAGCCTGTTGTTTGGAACATTTGGGTATTTGCTATCCCAGAATGGTCAGCAATCAACTTCTTGTACATCGTCAACTTGGTAGAGCCACCGGAGGTGACGTTGGTAATCCAATAGCAGTAGACACCATCGTCACACATCGCGTATACCTTGTCATCAGTACCAGCGTTATAGTCGACAAAGTGCTGGACGTTGCTCGTGATAGTACCTGTTGACGGTGTAGAGGTTACGTTGGTAGCGGTCTTGGCATATGTAAAGGTGGTCGTGGTAGGAACCGTAGAGATGGTGTAGGTACCATTGAAAGTAGCATCGACACCCGTTACTTCAATCTCCATACCAACAGCCAGACCGTGAGCAGCGCTTGTTGTCAGCGTAGCCACGTTACTTGTTAGAGCCTTGTTGGTGACAGTTGCGGTGATGGTAGGGAAGATCTTGTCAATATCAAACCCATCAAGCATCAAGCAACCAAGGAAGGTATTGTAAGTAGTAGCGCCAGTGTTCTTGAGTTGTTCCCACTCGATTGACCGCAGGAACTGCTGTGGTCTTAGGTTGGTGTTGAGGTCAGCAGTGGTATGGTGCGTAGCGTCTACATCGTTGAGAAGGGTTACCTGACCCTTTTCCCATACGTTGCATCCTTTAGATTCGGTGTACTGGAACCGCAAAGACTCGTCTTGGGCAGGCTCGAAATACTTGATGCCTTGACCAAAGTGAAACGATGACTGGCTACGGAACCACCATCCTGTTAGGGATTGCTCTCCAGCCTCACGGGTCTGATCGTACTGTTGCTTACGGTACTGCGCCGTGACACGGCGATATGGACTGTCATCACTAGCGCCAAGGAAGAACGGCAAACCAGCGATTGCCACGTCATACTGAACCGTTGAGAGTTGGTATGTGTTGGCAGATGCTGGGTTTGAGAGGGCATACGGAATACCCTCTGTGATGTCAAAAGATGCCACTATAAGGCCCTTCGGGTACTAGGAGAGTAGTGCTTTGATATCGTCTGGAGTCAGACCAAGTGCTGCGAGTTTGGCTTCGGCAGCAGCCTTTGCCGCTCGCTTTGCCTCTTCTTGTTCAGCCTTCCATACATCGTATTGGGCAAAGCCCGCATCAAAATCAGCGCGTGATACTGGCGCACATTCCAACCACTGAATCTTGTCGTAGTCGTTGTCGTGCATAATCCACCCACCCTCTGGGCGGAGCATCTGGAGTACCTCTGTTGCTGTTGCCATTATCCTGCTACCTCCATAAGAATTATTGTGCTTCGCTCGCCAAGATACTGCGCTCCAACAGTAGTGCCTGTTGCGCCAGCAGGCGCCATTCTTGTTTTGTATATAGTCGCTGATGTTGTTGCTGGGGTGTCTAACTTTGATAATGATAGGCACTGACCTAGTTGAACATTTCCACCAAAGTTGGTAAGACCATATGCTGTTCCAGATATACCAGTTCCAGCCCTGTCAATAATCAAGTTGACTGCACCCGCTGCTGCTCCAGGCGATAGGTAGATACCATTCTGGTTTACTAGAACTAGCACCTTGCTTGAGGCGGAAGATGGAGTAATAGTCGCAGTAAGGTTTGTATCAAAGAAGGTTCCGAACGAGGAACCACTGGCAGATGACGTGGTTGTTCCTTCTACCACCTGCAGGATCTTGCCAAAGTCTGTACCCCAGGTAAGTCCAGTAGCAGTTGTTGAGTCCACTTTGAGAACCTGCCCGTTGGTACCTACTGCTAGACGCGCTGGCGTATCAGCAGCCGTTGCTACAATAAGGTCACCCTTAGCATCTACGATGCTCTTGGCAATAGCAGCATCGGCTGTGGCTACGCCGTTACGGAAGAAGTCTAGGTCGGATGAGGTTAGCGAGTGGCGAATCGTAGCGCCAGCGGAGTGAGCGATACCAGATACACCAGGTGTTCCTGTGCCAGCCTGACCACGAGAGATAGTCAAGGTATTACCGCTAACATTGGTAACGAAAACAACCTCTTCGTCAGCAGTATCGGGATCAATAACCACAGTAAAGATATCAACATTACCGGCTGCTAATGTTTCTCCACCGAGGAGCGGAGTAGCAGTGCCTGCCGGAACAGTCATCGTTGTCTCGGTTGCATTGATCCCATTAGCAAGCGTTGTCTGGACGCTGATAGATGAGTACTTGCGGGTCATTTGCCTTCCTTACTTCGTGTAGTGGAGCCTGATTGGGAACTTATCGGACAACTTGAGTGCTTCGTCATTGAGCCTTTGCTGGAACAGGGCGAAGACGTAGCGGGATGCGCCAGCACCAGCGGTGCTTGGTATCTTGGAATCTGCAAAGTCTGCCTCTGCACTGGTGAGATTGATGCGACCAGCATCAAGGTATGAGAGCAACTTGTAGGCAGCGCCTAGAGTCACCACATCGTAAGAAGACTCTGGCAGTCCTGTTACATCGGCAAAATCATCCGTGCTGTTATCGAGGGTATTTGCCTCGGTTGCGTAGTAGACCTGCACGGTACGTCCTGGCTGGATGTTGTCATAGATATTGACAGTGTTGGTTGAGTTGAATGTAGCGATGTTAGCCATACCATCTGCTCGCCACTTGTTGATAGGCAACCACTCTTGGCTAGAACCTGTCGTCTGCCACGACATATAGAGGATGTTCTCTACATCGTCAGGCAACGCATAGGTAGTCTGGCTGGCATTGAAGGTAAAGGTGTAGTAGGAAGTAGCCCACAACTTTGGGTAGAGACCGTTGATGGTGTCGTTGATAGCCTTCTTGATATTGATACGTGGGAAGGAAGGAGCCAAGGTGACCTGAGCAAATGGAGCGTGAGGGGACTCGGTAGTTCCTTGGAATCCTCTGCCGATTGGATATAGAACTCCATCTTTTATTCCGCCCATCACGTTGAGCGTGTTGTTAGTCTTGTTGAAAGAGTCAATCCAAATAAGTTCGTCGTCAATCTCTATAAGACCTTTAGCAAGGTTGTCGGCTGACCCAACCTGAAGTGTCAGGTCGTCAGTGTCGATTCCGTCGGTAAGATAGGTGATGCGGTCCTGACGCAAGGAGTAACCTTGCAGGTTACCTTTTACCTCGTCGATCATTTCGCTTAGTGTGGGCATTGAGTTTCTCCTTGTAAAACGCCAGGTTGCTCACCAGTCGTTCTTCGTCTGGACTTATTTCTACCGCTTTCTTGCCGTGCTTATAGGCTTCTTTCCAGTTGCCTAACTGCCACGCTGAGACCGCAACAAGATCAT